>Ga0307513_10000668_pt1 | contig 49257 bp, 57 predicted proteins | sample 15_EM_MG_FD_202174 | JGI IMG/M metagenome (GOLD analysis project Ga0307513, IMG submission 202174) | Populus trichocarpa ectomycorrhiza microbial communities from riparian zone in the Pacific Northwest, United States - 15_EM | ecosystem: Host-associated > Plants > Roots > Unclassified | place... | reverse complement strand
TAGAATCCGACTCTAGACCTTAAAGGTTGGCGATCGGCGGGTAGCAGAAGCGAATGGGAGGGGGGCTGGCAAAGAAAGAAATCAAAAAAAAAAAAAAAAGTAAAAGTGAAAAAAAAACTTATTTTTTTTCAAAAAAAGTAATAGAAAATAAACAACAATAATAATAATGATAATAATATTATAATACTGCTAATAGTTGATTAGGACTCTGCTATCACGCAAATGAAGCTCGAGCACTTGGAGAAACCCCTGTCCGGATCTAATGATGTGGGTCCAGTCATGAATTTATGATAGAATTAGTGTTTCCAGCCGTCCAGTCCGTCCATCTTCGGGGTAGGACGGGGCGGACTGTAGGGGACTATAGTCCTAGCGCTTGGGCCTCCAGGACTAGCCAAGTTGAAATTATACACCTCCACAGGAATCATTATTCCATCATGAAACATCACTCGTGCCCTCCCCTCCTGTCTCCCGCCTTCCCTCACCACCCCCGTCCGTCCTTCAGCGCTCCCTGCCGGCCGAACTAACATGCATGTAGGGCCAGACTTCCGGCTAGAGGACGGCCGTCCTCCACTTTGACCCCCCGGACGGTTGCGAACACTGGATAGAACCACCATTCTAATATTCGATCAGAATGCTGCAGCGACACAAGCTAGGCTTGATGGCTTCGAGCAACGGTTCTTCGGACCGGAAAAAGTGGGTCCGGTAACGTCTCCGTGATGGGAAGAGTATGCTAATATTTGATTAGAATTCCGCGATTATGGATCTCAAGCTAGATCAATTAGACATGGGGCAACAACAAATCCTCAAGACTCCTGACAGGCAGGAACGCCTGTGGGAAGGGGCGGATGCCAAGTGGGATAGAAATTCCGACGCCACTGATGCTAAGATTGAGAAATTAGTGTACTGGGCATGGGTGGTATCTTTTTAAATGGGGTCGTTAGGGTGCTCGTTCTCCCACCGGGGGGCCCTGACAGCACACAGGCCGTATCACCGATAGAGGAGCCCACACTACCAAAGAGGATCCTAAGGCGCCGTGTCCGAGTTCCGACTAAGGGTCGGTTGGTACGTTACCTATTGTGGCTATCCGAGCTTTAGATGACATTAACCATAACAGGAGGATTTGCTCAGCGCAGTGAGAGGGCAGGTGAATTAGAGGGCTGGGGGGCTAGCGGTTGTTTATTGTTCAGTTTCCCCAGTCAGTTTCCCCAGCAGGGGATAAAAGTTTTTAAAGGAGGATTGCAGATAACGACCCACCGCTATGCGGAAGACAGATAACAGAGTGGAGAGACTGAATTTGCCATGCATGAGGAACCACTAACAAAGGAAAGATGAAGGGTCATTTACCAGGAGAGACAATCGGGGCATTTCTAGCACGTCGCGGACTTTCTGTGGCGGGCAGGGAGGATTCGGCTTTCTGACTAATTCACTTTTACCCTTCAAGAATACCTCCGGGCTCATCTAGAGCTTTTTGGCGCAACTCACTTGACAATCGTAGAAACATGCTTAAGTCATGATATCTGAATTCACAGCAGGTCAAGGTACCCTGGGCTAGCCCCACTTTTGATCTCCAAAGCACATCATTTCTCGAATATTCCCCTCTCCATCGGGGAGCGCACGCAGCAAGTGAGCTTTTAGATAGCGCGAAATCTCTCGCGCTATAGCCACTTGACAGCTACAATAACCCCAGACCCGCTATGAACCCCCCGAAAGCACGACAGCCATATGCTTACCGTATTTATCCCGATAAAATTTTCCTTGTTCAATGGTCTACACAGCTTATCGACCTTCACGATCGACGGGATTGTAGTTGGTTTGGTAAAGGTGGAAGGTCGCAGTACCAACCAAAGCGATTGTGTTTTGGTAATACCTTCTGTTTGGGATGTCCGCAACGGGTACGAGGGAGGTGAGAATATTACTCGGGCGGGGAGAGGTCCACCCCGACAAGCCAGATAACGGTGGGAGAACTCCACTCCCGCGAGCTGTCTGCAATGGGGGCCGGGGGGTGATGAGGGTGCTACTCGGGAGTGGCGACGCGGACCGCGACGAACCGGGTGAGTACGGTGAAACGCTGTTGTATGCATAGTGGGTGGGGGTTCTCTTTCTACTCCGGCTCCAACCAGAGAACCGTGGGGCGTGTGCTGCATGAGAGAAGAGCTGCTACATCGTCATTCGGGAAAGCGCAGTACCCCTCACGGGATTTTCCACATAGTCTCTTAGTCCGGAGATCCCATCTGAGGAGCGGAAGTCACTTACCAGTTATACCCCCAAACCAACTGAAGACAAATCACCAAGTCTCACGCCCAAACAAATTACTCGGTACCGTATCGTGTAACGAGTCGTTCCCGCGGATGTCGGAACCACTCGAGTACAATCACGCCGGATGTTATGTCGCTTCTGAAGGTATAACCACCGGTATGTCTGGAGCCCGGGTATAATGTTATATGCCGCACACAAAGGTATGCTATCTGCCGTACGGCACGGATACATACAGACGCCATACTAAGCTAATCCACAGAATGCCAAATTCACACTTTTACTCTAAAGACATCTAGTCGTTTCAAGTAAATTATTAGAGAGGGGTTAGGAATGTCTTCCTCGAGATCCAACCATATGTTGTTGATAGGTATCATATTTCTTAGGATTCGAATGCACACCATTTGCTCTGCCTACCTAGTCTTCCGACGTATCATACCCAGCGGGGCGACATGCCACCCGATCCAACTCTATTTTCCTTCGTTGGGAAACTCTAGGCATCGTGGGTAGGCATAGCTAGCTTCGTGATAATCCCCTAGCGCTGGAGGCGGCGAGGGATAAACCATCAGAGGGGACCGCTTTAACGGAACTCGCATGAGTAATTTTCTTCTCCTGGGGAAGATTTTTTTCCTATTTTATCCTAGGGCTTGCTTGGGGCACCGCAATATCAGGGAAGGAGGCTCCTCCGGAAAACTTGGTTTTTTTTAAAATTCTTTTTGCTAGGGATCGGGTTCTTCAAGCGGTGAAATCAAAAAAAAAAAAAAAAGAAGGAAAAAATCTGTATACGCGCTGCAGGCCCTAAACTACGGTAGCTGTTGCGATGAAAACAAAAATCTGTCGGGAGGCCTCCCAGTTGAGCTGTAACTACAAAAGTGGAATGTTGAAATATCGGGCTTATAGCAAGAACCGTGTACTGTACAAGTTGGGAGGGGGAGGTTTTTATGGACTGCCAAACCGGGTCTTTTCTTTTCCTTTCCTTTATTTTGTCCCATGGATACGCTACTCTTCGGGATAAGCTAAAACCTGTGCTCACCAGACATCACTCGGTCTAGACTCTTACTTTACAGCTGTATTGTTATGGGATAAGTTGCGATAGGAGCCCGTCTTAATTAATGAAGAGTGGAGAATATAGGAGCTAGAAATAAATAACAAAGACAAGTGGAGGCAACATCGCAATTACCACAGTAGCCAAAACGATGATATACCCCCCGGGTGTAACATAAAGTTACTCCCAAACCTAATGCTGGATGAGCACGGGCCCCTGCTATTACTATTGCATACCCAAGGGGTTCGTTCACCACAGTCCTCGAAGGAAGAAAAAAACTACGAAAGCAATCCACTGTCGGTTTGACACAATTGATAGCTATGAGGTACAGCCGACTGATGCAGCTATCTAGATGGCCGAATGAAAATTCCCGGCCTTGAAATCACCCTCGAGTACTCTCAAGTGCGTTCGCCGGATTTCTCTCTCCTTGAATCACCACCCGGATTCCTTTTAGAACCCTTCCCCCGCCATTTAGACTTGCCCTGTCTTCTATTTTGATGAAGCGGCTGGCGATCGCCATTCTGGCTCCTTTGCTTCTTACCCTTTCTCCTTTGCTTCTTCTTTACTGCTTGATCGCTGCGGGAGTGAAGGACAACATCTGAGTCATAGCTTCTGGCTGACGCGGCATTGCCTGCAAGAAAGTTCGGGCAGCAGGGGGGTGAAGGTGGGGCTCCAGAGCTCCTGGTGGGAGTAGTGCCACAGCTGTGCATGCGCTGGGTCTCTGAGACGGCGGAACCGGTGAGCTGTGAGTGGTGAGTTGTGGTACAGGATGAGCCTCTCTGCGGAGCAGTAGGGGTGAGCAATCTTGAGGACTGTGCACTCGGGGGGTAGCCCGGGTGCGCCGGCAGTGGGAAGCGGGTGCGGACCGCAGATGGGACTGAGAAGGGCGGTACGCCGCTGAATACCGGTGGCGCCGGCAGAGGGAAAGGGACGCGACCAGCAGGCTGGACTGTGTGAAGGAATGGGGTGGGGGTTCTCGGTTCTTCTGTGTGGTTTGATTGGTTCGTTAGTGATGATACTCAGAAGGGAGGATAAAAGAATTAAAAAGAGCTTTTGTTGCATTGATATTAGGAGTTAAGTGGTATGATTGGTTGCAGTGTTAGCTGAGCGTTCCGCGTAGGTTGTCGGGCCCAGAGAAGACACCCCGGAAACGATCGACCAAATCTACGGAATGGATAGCTAATCTTTGCTGGACCTCTTTTAACTGTGTAACGGCCTAAACTCTGGCCCATCCAGCGTGGTGGATACCATAGTAGCACCAAGCAGATTCCCACCGCCATGGATCATAGGAACCTTCATCCCCTGATGTGGGAAGCGCTATAGGAAACAACTAGAAAAACTTACCACTTTCAGGGACCCTCGAATTTCTTCTCCTCATCTGGTAGAGCAGTCTCCCTAATTCCAAGCTCTGCGATATTGAGGCTAGCTCAGCTGCCCTTGGATCGCGAGAGGGATAAAGAGATAAAGGGGACGCCGAGAATGGCGGCGTGGTCCCACTGGCAGAATGGAGATTGCTCAAGTTCTGCATTTTGGATGTTCGATGTTTCGATTCCATGCAACAAGACGCTGGTGGTGAATGTTGGGGGGTGGACCAGCGGAGCGATGTGAGAGAGAGGCAGTTAAGTAGGAGTGCGGTGATGATCTGTAGGTTTTATGTATTTGTTCGAGTGCCGTGACCACTGTGATGGTTGGGCTAAGCCCCAGATATGCCTCCAGGGGCACCCACCATTATAATACTGGATAGCCTTTAGGGTTCCGAAGGGGGAACATGTGGGAAAATGGCAAACAGTAGGGTAATTTCACAATAGCAAAAGTGTTGAGAAAAATCCAAAACCGAATGGTCCCCAAAAATCGCCGAAGAATTGCCTGGGGAATATCATAACGCTGGCCCAGGGGGTGTTTGTTTCGCAATGTGAGAATCTTTGAAGAAGCGAATATGATATTTGTTTGCCCATAAACTGGGACATCAGTCATTGGCATAGGGTTACTCGGCCTCTAGGATTGGTGGAAAGCAGCTTATGGGATACTGTGTAGTCGGGAGCCATATCACTGTTTAAGAGTTGTGATATACGAGTAGGCTTCCCCAACTACATTTTTAAAAGTTACGCCTCTGCTAGCATTCGTTAATATGACCGCTCCCACAGTGATAATTCCGGGGGCCCTGTCCCGAGAATTCCCAATGCCATGAATTTACAATAGGTCCAGGGTCAGTCAGCCACCACGGCCCCGCGGGGCAACCATATCAAAGAGAATTAGTGAAGTTATGGTAGCCCTCTTCACAGAGGGGATAGCTAAACTTTTTAATAACACCAATTGAGCTCCGCCCTCACTGCATACCCACCACATCTCTTATTTGTGCCTCAAGACTGTATCCAAAAATCAGCCTCTCATACTCTGCTCCCTAGGCTGCGGTACTTCTGTCCGTTAAAAAAATCTCCTAGCAACGGGTCTATAGCTTATTGGATCGGCGAGCGGGCAAGGCGGGGTTTCGATAGATTGGAGGAGCACTAATAATCGGAATTGCAAGATTCTTTCGACGTCCAACACCAGAGAGAGAAGATTTGGAAAGGCGGTAGATCACCTTGGGTATGTTTGATTCACTCTTTATTGGGTCGAACCTGACCGTTATTTTTCTCATTGTTTCTTCTCATTTTTCTCTCGTTTTTCTCGTTTTTTTCTCGTTTTTTTCTCGTTTTTTTTTTTCGTTTTTTTTTCAAGCAAACATCTACAGCTAGTGTTTGGGCAAAATTCACCCGCAAGATAATTCACTCCGATGCCTAACTCTCCCCCCGGTCCAACAAGATAAGACGGGTGTCCGGTACAACAAGTATCTTGATACGACTCTTGGAACAGGGATCTAAACTCACATAAGACAAGTCAGATACTGCCAGGGGAATGGTGGGCTCTAGCCTATCCGGGTGGTCTGTAGGGAAACCTTGCGCTCTCCAGGAGCGCCTTCCCCCTACTAATATTTTTTCAGCAGTAGACCGTAGACAAAGACTAGAGAATACAAAACTCCTAGTAATTAGTTGAGGATAGATACGAGTAATAGCTGTTCCTGTCCCCAGATCCACATATTAGAGAGTCGAGGTTTGTACCAACAGGGCAAAATATGGGTTACACAGCGCCTCAGTTGCCCCCCAGCAGTGGCCATAGTACCTAGTTTCCCTCTATCCATTATATGCCGCTTAGTGGGGTCAATCCGACTCAATTTGAGTGGTCGCGCTCTTGCAGGTGTTCTAGTTGCCCACCCTTAGACAGAAGCAGACACCCTCTAGAGCTATAAAACAGTTCATGAAAGAGCCCACAGCAAGGTTACCTGCCGTGGAAATCTTGGTGAACTAGGGGAAATAGACGGGCTAGTAGAACTCAGTGAGGAGCCCTCGACATAGTTGATACTTCTTAACCTCAATACTGCGCCAAAAGAAAAGAAATACCGTACGTATATCTGTAGCCCCAGCGCTGTCCAGAAAATGAAATCGGAGACCAATTCATCCTAGCTGCTGTATGTGGTCGATGAGGCGCTAGCCAGAGCTGTAGATTGGCATTTCGGGTATGGAGGAGAATGAACTACGCTCGGTATCACAGCTTAGAAAAAGCAGCAATCCCTTGGGATCTTCAACTGAATTGAACTATGCGAGGCCGTGAAAGAAAAGGAGGTTTATAAAGTATACCTATCAAGTGCTAGACATGTCTGGTACTCTCTAATGCTAGGGAAATTGTCATACCGGAAAATTGGACTTTATCTGGGTTTGGATCACCACAATACAGGAGCACCTGGTGTTTTAGTAATAGTTGAATTTTATTTTGTTTATTTATTTATTTATTTATTTTATAACAAAGAATACCCTCTCCCGCCCTTTTTTTATAATTGACATCTGCTCTGAAAATACATGTAGATTGTTCTCTGACACCCCCAAGATACATGGAAAGGCTTCTCACGGATCATGGCACAGTACACGATGTATTTTTCCTCGCAAACCCGAACAATGCCCCTGCTAAACAGCCTACAAATCCTCCCCATCATCCTCGTGTATAACCTCCAACTTAGCCATCCGCCTCTCCAACCCATTCATATCGATCTCCATCTTGTCTTCGGCTTTCTCTCCACCACCGATCCCGAACCCCTCCATTAACCCGACCAACCCATCAACTGCTTCCTTTCCCTTCTTATAATTCTCCAAATCAAACCGGCTCGCCAACCATTCCTTACGTCCAATGCTCTTCTTGCTCTTCTTGTTCGAGACTCTGCGCTTCTTGATTTTCTCCGAAAGATGGTGAGCTCCGGAGACTGCGAGGGATTTGCCGACGCGGCCGGAGGAGGAGGCGGTGGTAAAGTTCATGTTCTTTCTGGTAGTGTGACGGGTGATGTGTGTGTTGGTGGTAAGGCGGACGGCGATGTTCTTGCAGTTGTCACGCTTGCCACGGGACATGGCGAGCTTGCGGAGATCAACGAAGTCGTCCCCGGAGGCAGCTGTGCAGTTGTTAGTCACTTTCGTTAAGCACGATGGGCCAATTGAGGGGTGTGAGAGTAGGAAGGAAGGAGAGGGGCAGACCCATGGCTACCAAGACAGCTGCGGTACGCTCATCAAGGAGAGGAGACTTCGTGTAGCTCCTGGAGTCTTTCCCAGTAACCCACATGGTAGGAGAAACGATGCTGGAATAATTGGTAGTGGGGAGGTTGTTGGTAATTTTGGCGAACTGTAACTGAGTAGGATACATTTTGAAATTTTTTGGATTTTTTTTGTTTTTGTTTCTGTGTTGAAGAAGGAAGTCTGGAGGTGGAGGTTGTTGGTTGGTTGGTTGGAAGGGACTGGTAGGAGAGCTTTTATAGGCAGAGAACGGAGGAAGATAAGCACTTGGGCAAAGTTTAATTTTTCCCCGCCGTCTAGCATTAGGGTTGCTCCAATGAGAAGAGATTTCCTTTTCAAGCTTCCTCACATGGGTCAACTTAGGTGCAAGGGCTCATCATCCTCCCTCCACCTCTAAGAACTTGTTTGGCAAAAATGGGGCTGTTCAGTTGGGCGACCGTTTCTGCTGTGAAAATGACCTTCTCTCTGTTTTGAAACGGAAGGAAAAGGGTCATTTGTATGGGAGAACGGAACGGAACCGTTGTAGCCAAATAGGCTCTAAGGGATCTACGACGAAGTATAGTACCACGAATCCTGTGATATCATGTATCCGACCATTGACAAGTCACCGCATCGAAAAGTTTAGCGGGGATATTCACTTGTATATTACAAAAAACAAAGATCAGAAGAATGAAGCAAGACTAATAGTAAAATTCAAATTTCCCCCCCACCTCACAAATATCCTCCTTCCTGTTTGCTTTCTCTTCAAACATTGTATCACCTACACATGCCCTCCCCATCCTCCTTTTTGTTATATCTTTCGATACAGAAAGTGCCAGACCCCGCTCAATCCCACCAGTGCTTATTAGCAACAATTAAAATAAAGAAGACAAGGTGTGGAAAGTAATAATGCCAAGAGAGCACTAGCCTCCATAAGGAAGAAAAATAACTCCGAGTCTCGTGAAAGACTATGAACGTTATCTGTTTCTCGAGAAAAAGCGAAGCCTGGATGCAATCTCCCAAGCTCCTCTCTTGGCCCCAGCTACTCTATCAAAGATGTACAGTACGGGGACAAAACTTTTCGTCCGATGCACTTTTTACACCAAAAATGGACATTTTTCAACAAACAATTCTCAACACTTCTTATATAAAAACACTTGAAATCTTTCTATCAGTTAGGGAACCACTATCTATTCAGCCCTCTATAAGTGGAAGTGTAAGAAATCAAAGCTACCTTCATGGTTTGTGATTGCATCAACTAGAGTGAAAGTGACTTGAATTTTTGTATCCCGCTCAATACAGAAAAGAACATGGCAACCGATACCAGATACTTAAACGACCTTCTCTCCACCACTTAGTAATATTTAGGGATTCTGTAAAGTTCTTCATATTATCTACAGGTTTGCTAATGCAAGGACAAATTTTCGCTGATTCTCATAGACATTGCGCAATGAGAGAGGGTGGTGAAAATGGGCACTTTTGGTGTAAAAAGGGCATCGGCGAAAAGTTTTGTCCTAGCACTTTATATTAGAGCACCGGTAGGCCGCAACTAACTAAAATCGTGCTCACTTGGAGTGCAGTCCTATATGACACCCTATTCTAACAAATTATTTGCTTCTCAACTCAACTTAGCTTTTGAGCGGCAGGATTAGTGGCGCGGTTCACCTCATTCCCGGGGTTATACCACAACGGCAAAAATACTCCTCCATCTGTCAAGATTTAGTCTAGATTTGCCCTAGGAAGTAGAGTATTATATCATCTCAATTTCAAGTTTATATAGCAAGGGGGGCTATTACACATGACTTGGAATGTATGGTATCTGTTTCTTTCTTTCTTTCTTTCTTTCATGGAAAGTTCGACTACTTGAAGCGAAGCAGATTGGCTTCGAATACCCGGGGGAGTTTAAATCTGCTTTTCATTTTTCTTCTCGTTTCCCTTTTTACTACTCTATTGTGATAAATTGTGTTTTCGAGTCTTCCTGATGGAGCAAGTGCTAAATTGTAATTCTTTTATATGACAGGAAATGCTTGAAGGTTAGAAGTTGTTGATACCTAGCTAAGTGAGAATTGCTGTGATGGGGTGAGAGTCAAGCGTGTTGTGTGGTCCCGGACAACTGGAATCAACCCCCTTGGTGGCCAAAAAAGCTACATAGCGAAAAAGAATATCAAAACCAACAACTCCAACTGACTTAAGCCTCTGTCCCATCGTTCGTAGAAGGGACAAATTTGTTCCTTCTTCTGACTAACAATACCCCTACCAACCCACAACTTAATCCATAAAGACACAGGCAGTGATAGAAGGCTATTTCTCATAAGGACCTTCTCCTCAGACTACTTGGGAGTCCATTCTGACTAGAAGAAGGGGGATGTTATGCAATCTTGAGAATTCAAACGATCCTTTGTTTGCCAAATAGACCCTAGGGCTTTGTCGGGGCTGCGGGGGGGAGCTACGGCGGCCGCGGATTCGGGTTGAGGGCTATGGGCACGCCCTGTCGGCCAAAAACCGGTCGGCCAAAATACGTTATCACATGCACCATGCCGTAGAAGTCTATATAAAGGCACCATCCCTCCATCTTTTCTACTTCCTTCCTTCTCAACACAGAACACTCAACACAATGACAACCGCCCATCCAGAGGACCATAAGGACGACAAAGGCCATAGGACCAAAAGGACGACAAAATCCATAGGACCAAAAAGGACGACAAAACCCACAGGACCATAGGACCAAAAGGACGACAAAACCCAAGGACCAAAAGGACGACAACTGAAGCACGAATCAGCAAAAATCCAACACGGCTGGTTGGTAGTAAAGGATTTGGAGGAGACGGGGAAGGTGGAGGAACGGTCAAAGAGGAGGATTTGGAGGAGACGGGGAAGGTGGAGGAATGGTCAAAGAGGAGGATTTGGGGGAACGTGGAGGAGAGGTCAAAGAGGAGGGACGGTTGGAGTGGAGAAATGTTTGATTGGGAGAACATGGAGGAAGGTGAAGAGGAGGAGGGAGTGACGTGGAGGAAAGGTCAAAGAGGAGGGACGGCCGGAGTGGAGAAATGTTTGAATGGGAGAACATGGAAGAAGGTGAAGAGGGGGAGTGGGGGAGTGGTGAGAGAGAGGGACAACGAGGGCTCAACTTCAACCCATATGATGACAAATTTAGATAATGTTCCAACACGCTTCATCTGAAGGAGCTTGATGATGATGAGGCGTGGGAATGTTAAAATTAGTCTGATGTGTTGAACGAAGTTTCCTTTTTTGTGTTTGTTTTTGTTTGCTAGAGAGTGTCTATGTGTGGGAGGGGGGTGATGTGGTGTTGTTGGAATTTTCAAGCTGTACACTCGTAGTAAGAAAGTTGCCGGACAGTAGCAGAATAATTTTTTACTTCAGGTCTAAAATGTCTCCCTTGATCCCCTATCTCCAATTTGTGGCTGAATTTGATGGTGGGGCTGGCCATGTTGATGCAGCTCAATCACACAGAAAAACTCTTCCTCTGGAGCTTCATGTCTTTTTCTATTATCCTTTCTGATAGGCATTTTTAGCTATCGTGGTATTGACCAGGTGGTGGGCCTGGGCTGAGACAAGAGAGATTAGGGAGAACGCAAGAGACCCATGACCATGTCAACCAGTAGAGTTGGATGACCAAGCAACGGCTGTTCTCTTGCGTTCAACCCACTAACATATATCTAAGGCAAGCATAAAACGTGATTTGCACCAGTAGTCTACCTCCTGGTAGTAAAACCCACCCCTCGTGTATTGAGCTCTGCTGACTAATCCTCAAAAATCTGAATTTTTTTCCCATGATATTGCGCCTTACTGTATATTATAGTGCTTTTGTGAAACTTGTTTTTTGAGGGAGGGCTGGGAGGAGAAAAGAGTTATAAAATTTAATAAACTTTTATTTTATTCAAAGGAAGAATGCAGGATGGGTATAGAAATACTAGGTGATATAAGATCAGCCTCTTTGTTGGTAAAATAATTCCTCCTACCGGAAAAACTCGAATAATTGGACTATGTGCTATGTATTATAGCCCGGGGTTTCCTCCTCTGGAAAAGGCCAAAAATCTGTCCCCCTAGGCGGGAAGAAAAAAGGAAAACACCAGACCATACTAAGAGAGGCAACTCCAACGTCCTACGACATGGTCTGATTATTCATTTCCTACGGTATGCGGCCTGGGCTACCATACTTGGTAAGGGCAAAAAACTCAGAACTTCTGTGTACCATTCCATTTCGGTATTATAGTACAAGATTCCATGGCTAAGCCGAATGAAAGCCTACAACACAACAAGAATGTCCATACAAATAATATCTGTCCCACAAAAGCTCTATCGCCACTCTTTCCTGATCGTGGGCCCACTTCACTGTGGATTACTGTAAAGCTAACTAAAAAATCTTTCATACCCTGTTTGAAAATTGTCCTAAGCCCTTTCCAACCATCAGATATCACTCGTATTTATATTTTAGCCTGAATATGTACTGTAATCAGCGCAGAACCAGCCAAAATGTTGCATCTTTGAAAGTGAGCTGCAAGGATCCATCTACCACTTTTATTTTATCTTACCATCATTGGGGTTGGTGACAACATTTTTTGTTAAAGTTATTTTACGGTTGTCCTGGTCAAAAAAGTAGGTTGATTTTTACTGTCCAGAACCACACCGGCAGCTCTTCTTTAACACCAGAAAAACCCGGATTTTCTTCACCCAAACCCCGCCTTTCCTTTGCTTTCTTTTGCTCCTAGGGGCGTCATCCACAGTCAATAACTCCACCTCTGCAAGCGGCGAAGAGCCGAAGATGTCTCAACATTCCCCCCACAGCAAGAAGAACTGCTTCAATAATACGAGCTCTTTCAATACTGTATAGAGCTGTACTGTTGCCGATGACCGATCACCACTCCTAACCTAGCTATCACCCCTGGAGCCGAAGTTACGGCATTAGGAAATCTGAGAGCGCTGCATTAACAATGTGAGGCGATGGGTCATGCAAACTAAAGAATTTAAAGGCTGGTATGGCCGCGGCGGCAAAGGTCAAGGTGATAAGGCAGTGTTGTTCTGCTACAGAGCTCCGGGAGTCGGCGATACATTTATCAGGTAACGGGAGTTATCCTTGGGAGGGGGGGGAGAGAGTTAGTGCTAACAAGCTGCGATATCATTTCGCTGGTGGTCGACAGGCTGTGCTATCAGAAAATAGGACAAAACATAGCCGTCACGTATTTTCACTGTGAAATCGTGACCCGAAAAAACAGTCCGCGGCCAGCGTGCTGGGTTCCTTGCTAAAACAGATCACTGGTGGACTGGAAAGAATTCTGGAGGAAGTACCGCGGGTTTTTGAGAGGCAGAAAATGGCCGTTGGTGGGCTACCACCGCACCTTCCGGATATCCTGAAGATTCCGCAGACTGTCACGTCCTCACTGAGCGCATTTGTGGGTGTTGACGATCTGGGCGAGTACAGGGAAATGCATCGAGTCAAGCTCCTTAATTCTCTACAGCAAATCTTCGAGAAGCCCCCCAACGCACGAATGCTCATTATTAGAAGGCCTCATATTCCCTAGGAAAGATGATATCATCGGGTACCTTCGTTTTAGACTCTGCGTGGACCCAGCCCTAGACACAATGAACGAGAGTCTGATAGCAGATATCCCGGAGAAGATTCCCGAATGCCGAAAATGTATGAAAGGGCCAAACACTGAGAATCCCACTCCACACTACCTACTAATGGATGTGTATCTAGGTTTCTATTGGCTCCCTTAAATATTGATGCAATCTTGCATGAATCGACAATCCACCGATCCACCGAAAATGAGTAAGGCTCAATAAAATCGCAGATGGATTGGAGCTGGGAGATTTTTGTAGCACAACCATAGAACGGATAAAGGATCAAGATGGGGACCAATCGGCACTCGGGGTGGAAGCGTCGATGTGGATCAGTCATGCGAAGCAGCCATTACAAGCGGATGGGAACTGCCACGGCCTCGCAGTCGAGCTAGGTTCCACGGGTTTCAGGACTGACAACATTCCTTCGATGTCGACATTGATCGGCTGCTGTCAAGGGCCAATTGCTGTGGATAAGGAGACATCAACTATGCGATTGATCCATTTCACTCTCCAGGAGTATCTTTCCGCTCATCCCGATATATTTAGTAGACCTCACTCGGCAATGGCAGAAACCTGTTTGACCTACTTGGATCCCTAGCAAGTCAAAGCTTCCCCGACCGCTCCTTTCCCCGATACATAGAACACGCCATTTCTAGAATGTTGTTCCGCATAATGGGGGGTCAGTGTGAAAAGGGAGTTCTCAGATTGCGTGAAACTAGTTGCGCCGGAGCGATTAAAGGAGCATTATGCCAGGATGCCGACCAAATCTTTTTACCACAAACGAGCATTTATGCCTAGAAGGTTCTAATACTAGTTCCGGGTCTAGCGGACTACATCGAGCATCACTTCTCGGAATTACTCAAGCTAGTTTGATAGAGATGGGATGTTATGGTATCAACGAGGGGGGATATTTCTGGTTCAACACCAATTGCATGGGGTGCTCATAACGGGCATGAGGAAGTGGTGAAAATACTACACGGGGGGGAAGAGGGTTATACCGACAAGCTAGATAATGACAGCGAAACACCGCTCTCAGATGGCGCTCGTAATGGGCATGAGGGAATGGCGAAAATACCGCCCAGGAGGGAAAAGGTCAATCTCGACACACTAGATATTGGCGGCCGAACACCGCTCCCATACCAGACTAAATCGAACGATTAAATCGAATGTTATAGCAATTTGTTCTCAAAAGCCAGGGCCATCGTTAATTTATTTTTTATCAACAAGTAGGCAGTGTCCACATGAACTTCAAATTTCGAAAAAAAAATCTCACCTTGAACCCCTTCAACAGGTGGAGCTCAAACCTGGAATAAAAGGACAAGGCTTGAAATAAAAAAAAGCCGTGTTTTAACCGACACTAGCCACACTCCCATATATTTAAATAATATGTATGAAAAGAAAACGTTATGATATTCAATTGAGAGGGAGGGGACTTTTGTTAGGTGCCAACCGACTCAGCGAAATCCCCCCACAAGCGCTACAAAGCATGGGATAGTAACAAGAGGGGAAAGTCTGGCAATCAGCCCCCCCTTCCGGCATAAATCCTGGTCCTGGCACAGTTATATCTCGTCCACTGGACAGAACCTTCCACGATATTGAGTATTATACTGTAATTATGATCCGAGTGGATGCTTGCCAATACGATGATTTATTATAAGGTGGTGCGATATGCGGGTGTGCTGTCCACAATGATCGGAGAGAGGGTTCGCAAGGAACTTGTATAGAATTTTCCATCATGAAAGAGAGCTCTGTAGTCTAGGAGCACATCAGGCGGAACTTCGCTGCTATGATACATTGCAAGTTAGCTGGCCTTTCAGCTCTGTGATTTTTTATATCCTTGGAAGGGTTTATTATGGCGACCCAAGTGTCTGGGGGTCTGGCGGACCTTTTTTTGTGGGGTTTGACTAATCTGGCGGGAGGTGAAAAAGAGACGCCGGTGTGAAATGCCAGCCCCAGGGTGGGGTTGGGTGGAAGATATTGGGTCCTTGTGAAGACAATTCCGATTCCGGAACTAGGTAAACTATCACCGTTGGAGTTGTGCGAGGCACCCGCGATTTATCTCGGACACCGGATTTTCACTGAGAGAGATGGTGACTTTTGTAGTTGTAGTGATTATGCGCAAAGTGGGAGAGGTTTAGTTAAAGAGTGAAGTCTTGCGTATTTTGGTTTGAAATCCACGATATCTTATATGGCACTACTGTTGCCTCCATTATTTCGCAGTGTCGGCTACCGAGGTTCCCATGGTTTATGTATAGCTCTAGTTGGACATGTTCTGCCTTTGGCGCCGGGGGCATTTTGTGGATGGTCGTTTGTGAGAACTTTAGTGCTGTGAAGTGGTACAAGTATCTGCAACAGGGCTTTGACGTAGCACAACGATATGCCGTACCCGAAACCCCCACTCTCAGTCGCCAAGGCCCCGCTTTTCTAAACTTCCAAGAACGTCATCAACCGACATATCATAGTAATAAACTTTATTGGAATCAACCGACCATACTCAATAACTCCTCCTCCCGAACAGCGCAATTGACAAGAAGCGGAAGATGTCTCGACATACTATCCACGGCGGTGGCAACTACTTCAATAATACAAACTCCTTTAATAATGTGTGGAGCTATACGGTTGCCGATGATCGGTCTCAACTCCTAACCTGGCTATCACCTCTAGAGCCCGGGATACGGCATGAGGATATCCGAGAGCGCCGAGTTGAGAATGTGGGAGAGTGGCTCATGGAAACTGAAGAATTCAGAAGTTGGCATGACCGGAATGGTGAAGGTGAAGGTGATAAAGCAGTCTTGTTTTGCTATGGAGCTCCTGGGGTCGGCAAGACATTTATCAGGTAACGGGGATTGTTCTTAGGGAATGAAAGAGAGTTTACGCTAACAAACTGTGATGTTACAATAGTTCGCTGGTAATAGACCGGTTGTGCGATAAGACAACGGGACAAAACACGGCCGTCACGTGTTTTTACTTTGAGTTCTCAGCCCGAAAGGAGCAGTCTGTGACCAGGATGCTGGGTTCCTTGCTGAAACAGATCGTCGGCGGATTGGAAAAGATTCCGGAGGAAATATCACACGCCTTTCAACAGCAGAAAAAAGCTGTTGGTGGGCGAAGACTGCTGCTTCCGGACATCGTGAAGATGCTACAGACCGTTACGCTCTCGCTGCGCACATTTGTATGCATTGACGCCATGGACGAATGCGCGGTAGTGCATCGGGTGAAGCTCCTGGATTCGTTGAAGCAAATCCTTGAGAAGTCCCCGGGCACGCGAATATTCATCATCGGAAGGCCTCATATTCGGGCTGAGGTCGAGAATCACTTTTCTGGACAAGTAGTGAGTGTGTCTGTCGACTCCAGAAAAGACGATATCATCGGATACCTTCGCGTTAGACTAGATGAGGACGAAAGCCTAGAGGCGATGGACGAGAGTCTAGCAGCGGAAATCTTAGAGAAGATTCCCGAAAAAATGTCGGAAATGTATGTAGGAGCGATGGCACAGAGAGCCCTGCACTACACCATTCGCTAATATATATGCATTTAGGTTTCTACTGGTCTCCTTAAAAATCGAGGCAATCTTGCATGAATCGACTATCCATCGGAGACGGGAAAAGCTAAGTAAAATGGCGAGCGGATTGGGGTTAGGAGAGGTTTATGGTGCAACGATCGAACGGATAAAGGCGCAGGCTGGGGATAAACCAAAACTCGGGATGGCAGCGTTGATGTGGATCAGCCATGCGGAACGGCCATTGCAAGCGGATGATCTCTGCCACGCCCTAGCAGTCGAGCTAGGCTCCACGACTTTCATAACTGACAACATCCCTTCGATTACGACATTGGTTGGCTGCTGTCAAGGTCTTATTACTGTGGATAAAGGGGCATCAATTGTGCGATTGGTCCACTTCACTCTTCAGGAGTATCTTTCCGCCCATCCCGATATATTCAGTAGACCTCACTCGGCAATTGCAGAAATCTGTTTAACCTATCTGAATTCCCAACAGGTCAAAGCCCTCTCGACCCTTTCTCATGATTCACGGAAGACGCCCTTTCTAGAGTATTGCTCGGTATACTGGGGGGTCCATGCGAAAAGGGATCTCTCGGACAGCGCAAGATCACTTGCACTCGAACTATTAAAAGAGGACTATGGCTTGATACCGACCAGATTTCTTTTTGCGCAAGCACGGTGTTTGTATCTTATAGGTCCTCATACTTTCTTCTGCGTTTAGTGGACTGCACTGCGCGTCGTTCTTCGGAATTACTGGAGTTGTAGCTAGTTTGATAGAAATGGAATGTTATGATACCAACGGAGCAGATTTTGCTGGTTGGACACCTCTTGCACGGGCTGCTTTTAATGGAAATCAGGAAGTGGTGGAAATTCTACTCGGACTGGAAGAGGTCAATCCCGACAAGCCAGATAATTACGGTCAGACACCGCTTTCATTTGCCGCCGGGAGGGGACACGAGGGAGTGGTAAACATGTTACTCGTGCTGGAGGAGGTCAATCCCGACAAGCCAGATAATTGCGGCCGGACACCGCTTTCGTTTGCCGCCAGGGATGGACACGAGGGAGTGGTGAAAATACTACTCGGGCGGGAAAAGGTCAATCCCGATAAGCCTGATATCCACGGCAAGACACCACTTTCGTTGGCCGCTTGGGGTGGACATGAGGGGGTGGTGAAAATACTACTCGAGCAGGAAGAGGTCAACCCTGACAAGCCAGATAATAACAGTCAGACACCGCTCTCGCTTGCCACTGGGGATGGACACGAGGGAGTTGTAAACATGCTACTCAGGCGGGAAGAGGTCAATCCCAATAAGCCAAATAATCGCGGCCGGACACCACTTTGGTTTGCCGTCAGGTGTGGACGCGAGGGAGTGGTAAGAATACTACTCGGGCGGGAAGAGGTCGATCCCGACAGGCCAGATAATCGCGGCCGGACACCGCTCTCGCTTGCCGCCATGGGTGGACACGAGGGAATGGTAAAAATAATACTCGGGCGGGAAGAGGTCAATCCCGACAGGCCAGATAATCGCGACCGAACACCACTCTCGGTCGCTACTAATAGTGGTCGTAAGAGAGTAGTAGCGCTGCTACAGTCTCGCAAAGTGCTAACCCCTAGTATGATCTAAGGCCTATGAGACAGCCTGGTGGAAATAACAGCTGCCACTTCCCTTTTGTGTGTCACTCCTGGTGGTTGAAATCCCATGAGAATGGATGCGCATGTCATCATACCCACCTAAAGCTCCCAAGGATTCTCTTTCATTTCCAAGTGAGCATTTAGTCTATGAGTTTCTGTTCACAAAGTTCCCGAATCTTTGTTTCGTTGTGGAAAAGAGCTCTATTGTCGCGAAAACTCCTAGGTTATGACTTGCAATTTCCATCCACCACTCAGTTCTTCTCTAGAGGCAAATGCTTTCCGGGTTGTGTTCCCTTTTTTCCTGTATGGGTTTTCCCCCTTTCTTTCTTCCTCTTCTCCCCTTTCTCCGGAATGATAGACAGATAAGTGGTACATAGAATGTTGTTTAGATCGATGATAAGTAAGTGGTGCAGGATAGGACAAGGGTTTTTCGGGCGATTTTTAATAGGAAATTGGTTACTATAAAAAATAATAAGACTTAATGGATGGAATACGATAACGTACTTAGTAGATACATGCTAGCCATCCCTCTAGGAGCGTTCGTATAGAGGGTAGGAGGTGCCTAGCACACAGCTTTCCATGCCACCCGTCATTCTTACTCTTCTCGCGATTCATTTGATAGTATGAGACATACCAGCGGAAGAAATGCTAGAAATGCTATCGAGAGTATCCAGTGAATATGAGACTACCCGGCAGAAACAGCGCTAGCGCCACCGGATAGCCATCACCCCAACAGCGCGCCTTGCGGGATCGACAGCAAGAACCCCCCGACGATGTGGACGAAGCCTACCGGGTGGCGGTGGGGCTCTTTCCTGGTATTATAGGTATGCGAGAGCGTGGGGGGGAAGCAGGGGGGTGCCTTTCAACTCCTATCGTATGCTGGGATGCTCGCGTACAGGTTGGGGGAAGAGGCGCTAAGGAGCCCAGCACCCCATACGGTTCCGTCTGCTAGTGAATTGGAGTGGTGAGGTGTGTGCGGGAGAAGTGGTTTCTTTCTCTCTTTTTTAGATTTTCCTTTTGGTATCGTAATGGATGGGTTAGATTTGGAATTGCTTCCGCGTTATGGAATGCGAATTTGCGGTGCGAATTAATTTACAGGTCTAGTTAGCGCACCTGTGGTTAAAGCGCCGTTGTCTGTCGGGGCTTGACTTGACCCCAGGCCCCCGGCATTGAAGTTGTGTTTTATATTTGTTCGCGTCCAATGGTGCACAGAACGTGCTCAAGGTGAATCGGGCCATCCAGGGGGGAGTAGTAATTTTAATTTCCAAGTCGCCTCGTCTATTGGCAAACATTGTTTTTGGTAGGGTCCCTGGTTTCGAAGGATTTAAGTTCCCCCCCGGGTGTTTAAGTTCCGGCGGATAATTGCCGATGCAGTGATTTGTTACGCCTCGGTTGTGCACTGCAGTGTGCTGTGTTGTATTTGGCTGTATCGGAAATGATTGAAAAACAGGATCTCGGGAGACCCGATAGAACATTTCATTCTTGTAAGAGCTTTCTAACATGTGAACATGTCAGATAGATCTTTAATGTGCTGCTTCAAGTTGGATGCTATGTTAGTCCCCTAGTGTTCGATTTGCTCCTAAGTGATTATTATGAGGGGATGTGTCCGAGAAATGAAAACTTCTTTAGGAGCCGCACCGACCCCGGGATACAGGAGGTGGATGTCGGTGCTAATACGTGCCCCGGAGGGGGATGGTTCGTGGTCATCATTCGAGCGTATCTTGTGTGTGGTGCCCCTTGCGATCACTATCGCAACTTCTTAGCTAAATGAGTCACCATTTTTCGCGTTTTGTGAGGACTGGCGGCTCACTGGGGACTCGGGCTTTTATGAGAGAAATTGTGACTCTTATTCGCAATTGTGGCGGTTATGTATATAGTAGGGGGGAGTCTATCATATTAAGTAGGGGCAAGACTTATCTTGCGGGAAAGGCTGACTTGAAAAGCAAGGACGATGAGAGCACAGGATCTCCGCGCCGATTGGGGGAAGAGGCAATCAGTGGTGTGTTTCACCGAATCCGAGTTTTGGAGGATTGGTGGAAGGGTAGGGCGCTCTGGCTCCGAGGGAAATTTTTTTGAGGATACCGAAGGAGTGAAGTTGATGATGGTTTTTGTTTCTGTGAATGTCTAAGAGGCTCCTTGGTTCGCTAAGACAAGTCTTCGCAAAGTCCGCTGAAACACGAATATTCATTACGGAAGGCCTCATATTCCGGCTGGGGTTAAAGAGTGTAATCATCCTATACCTTGTGTTAAAATGGGTGAGGGTGGGACCTGAAATGCGGCGGACGGGAGTCTGGTAGTAAACATTCTTGTGGATATCCCCCAAAGAATGTCCGGAATGTAACCAAGGCGATCATACCCGGGATTCCACCCCACGCTACCCGCTGGTAGATCTGGACCCTGGCTTCCACTGGTTTCCTTAAATTATCGATCCAATCTTATATGAATTGGCAACCCATCTAAGACGAGGAGGGCTGGGCAAAATGACTGATAGATTGGAGTTGCTGTGGGAGATGTCTGTGGTGTGACGGTCGAACGGATAAAGAGGCAAGATGGGGATAAATCGATGCTTGGGATGAAATCGTTGATATGGATCAGTAATGTGGAACGGCCGTAACAAGCGGATGAGCTCTGCTGCGCCCTAGCAATCCAGCTAGGCTCTGGGGCTTCTGGTAGCCGGGATCCCCTTCCATGTCGGCATTGGTTGCTGCTGTCAAACGCTTATTGCTGGAGATAAGGAAGCATCAATTGTGCGATTGATCCACCCCACTCTCCACGAGAATCTTTCCCCTTACCCCAATATATTCAGTGGACCTCACTCGGCAATGCCAGAGATCTACTTGGCTCATATGAATTTCCAACCGGTCAAATTTCATTCTACTGATCCTTCTCCCGACGCCCAGAATACGTCCTTTCTGGAAAATTCTTTAGTATACCCGGGGTCCATGTAAAAAGAGAGCTCTGAAACCGCACGAGGCCAATTATTCTGGAATTATTAAAGGCCCGCTACCGCTAGATGTCGACCCAATCACTTCTAGCGCAAGTGGAGCTTTTGTATGCCGAGGGTTTTGATACCTGGTCTCCATTTAGTGCACTATGCCGCAGATTTTTCATTAGAATTGCTGAGGCTGCGCTTACTTTGACAGAGACCAAATACTATGATATCAACGGAGGAGACCACGCTCGCTGTACACCGGAATACTGCACGGACGGGGGGGTCGATCCCAATAAACTGGATGATAGCCAGACACTACTCTCTCTTCGCTCTTAGAATAGATATGAAGAAGTTGTGAAAATCCTGCTCGGACAGGGAAGGGTCAACACCCATAACTCGGATAACGAAAACAAGGCACCACCCTCCCCTGCCGCTTGGTTTAGACTTAGGGGAGGAGAGTGGTGAAGATACCACTCGGATAGGAAGAGCTTAGGGCCGACAAGCTAGACAATGAGGGCTAAACACCACTCTCACATTCCTTTCTGTTTGGACGCGAGGGAGCTGTGAAAATACTGCTCGGACGAGATGAGGCCAACCCCGACAAGCTAGCTAATAGAGTGCGGGCCCTGCTCTCGATCGTAGCTAGCTATGGCCATAACAGAATGATATCGCTACTACAGCCTCTCAAAGCAGTAGGCCCCGATCCCATTTGAAGCCCAGGAGATGGTGCCTCCTCAAATTCACTGCGATTCTTTCCCTTCCATAGCATGTTATTCGTGGAGTTCCCTTTAACATCAATCTCTCTAGTCAAAAGAAATCCCATGAATGCGCATATACTGTGCTCCTCGTTTAACTTCATTGGTCGACTGGATTTATTCGAGGACAGAAGCCACTTCCCCCTTCCTCATTTTTTTTTGTTCAATTTGCATTTGCGTTAGAAATACATGTAGACTTTGCTCTGGGACTCCCCCATATACATGGGACAACATCCCAAGGACCATAGCATAGTACACGATAAATCTCCCTCTGCCACTCGAACAAAATATCTGCACAAGCAAAACAACCTACAAGATCTCCCCACCATCCTCACCCATAACCCCCAACATAGCCATTTGCATTTCCAGCTTGTCCATATCGACCACTCCCTCCTGCTCACCCTCAACCATGGCCTTTTCTTGGACCTTCTCCCCGGCACAAATCTCAAACCCCTCCATCAACCCGACCAACCCATCAATAGCTTGCTGGCTTTCCCTCTTCATCTCAGAGGCCAGCCAGTTCTCAAGCCACTTCTTTCGCTCAGCGTTCTCCCTCTCGCTCTTTCTTTGCTCCTTATCGCGCTTCTGGGCCTTTTTCAAGCGAGGATTCTTTCCAGTGCAAGTGCGCAATTTTTTGACAGAGCCTGAGGATTTAGTGGCAGTGGCAGATTTCTTCTTGCTCTTTCCAACGCGGTACGCGGTGCAGGAGACGTAAGTTTTGGGAACGGCGTGCATTTTGCGGTTCTTGCGGTTCTTGCGGCGGTTCTTGCGGCCGCCCTGCTTAGCGCCTGGATCAACGCGGAGATCAACGTATCCGTCATTAGGGATAGCTGCGGAGTCGTTAGTCGCTTTTGCTTTTACTTTGGTGAAGTGGAAAGTGCTGTGCAGTGCTGAGCGTAAAAGCAAGAGGGAAGGAAAGGGGGCAGGCTAAGGCAGCCGAGATAGCCGCGGTGCGCTCATTGAGGGGAAACTTGCTGTCGCTGGGCGCGGTGTCATTTCCGGCAACCGCGGTAGTACGAAAAGAGGTATGGAAAGAGTTGGGGGTGACGTGGTCTTTGAACATTTCGGTGAACTGCAACTGAAGGGGATCCATGTTGAATGCCCTCTGTTATTTCGTCGCTATTTTGGAGAATGCGTTTTTGGCAGCGTTGTTGATGGGATGGTTGGGAAGCTTTGGCGCGAGAACTTTATGGGCGCATGAAACGAGGGTGAAAAACCCCTTGGGTGAAAATTCATTTCCCTGAAAGTTTAGGCCTTGGGGTTTTCAAAACTGAGGGAATATTTTGTTCCAAAAGTTGTTGTCGGGGTCAAGCTTAAGGGTTTTTCACCCATCGCTCAATAGTAGAGGGGTCAATGACCTGGTTGCCATGAAATTCCCAGTAGCACGTGAACACAACAACGAAAATTTGAAAACCCCTCTGCGCCTCAAAAATACAAAGATTCCACCGATGATACAAGGGTAATAGTAGTATCGGGATTTCTCCTCAAACTTGCCAGCATCCTTCTCCTAATTACTTTTTCATTCGACCATTTTGTCACCCACAAATGCCTTGTCCACCCCTCGGTTATGACCTTTTAACACTTGCTGTGTAGTTTTTAATCTCACAAGTCCTTATCAGGGACGTCCAAAATCACAACCGTAGGAGGTGTGAAAGCGAAACCTCACAGTAGTGATCCCATCCCATGAGCAAACATACAAGCGTAGATAGTGGAACGAAATACAACTCCGAGCCTCTGGGAAACCAGAGCAGACTCCAGCAGTTTATCCTCCCAGAAGACAAAGCTAGTTAGAACTTCTAGAATTCCCCAACTTACTACTGTCCACCCAGTCTACAACCTCAGTCAGTGTTCCAGCCGCCCAGCCCACCCTTCTTCGGGAAGGGTTGGAAGTACTACAACTAATAGTCTGACTCTCTGGAGATGCAAGGAGACCTCTCCCGGGAATGCGAGGACTGTGTTGGATGAGGTGGACATGGTGGAAGTAAGAGAGAAGGATCTTATTCATTCTCAGCTGCCGCCTGCTAACTAAATAGGACTAATAGACATGTGTGCGCAACTATTTGTTTACCCTCAACATAAGCTCTCCACAACACAACCCGGGTGGTTTCCCATACCCTGCAATACCCAACAGACTAGACTGACTATGGGGAACTGCCATCCAATAACTTGGACTTTAAGAGCCTTTTTGGTATCAACGGAAGGAGACGCGACCGTTCCGTTGGGAAACGGTTTGATCTGTAGAGACGGTCGTTGCCAATTTCGCACCGTTTCCCTCTAGTCAACAGTTCGTTGCTATGGAGAAAAAAACCTTTTTGTCGCCACTGAGCAAACACTTCCTCATTAAATGAAAAGTTTTCATAGCAAGGTGAGAGCCTCACTACATGCACTTCCCCCATCAAGGAAGAAGTGAATGCAATCGTAATACTACAGTAATAGTAACTTGGATTCTTCTCTGAATGATTGCTGAGAAACACATTGAAATTGTGCTGTAGGTTCCTATTTAATGTTGCCAATATGAATTCACACTGAAGGGGAGGAAGTTTCATGCACATATGCTCTCTGGAATTAATCTATCAAAATTTAATAATAACTTAATAGTAATTGTTCTGTTATGGGCGTTTGGAAACGGAGGGACAACCACCCCGCCACAGCTACCCTGGAACAGAACGGTTGATGCATTTCATAGCTGCCAAACGGCAGTTCCGTTCACAATTTTCCGAAAGGAAGGGAAACGGTCATTTGTATGGGAGAACGGAACGGAACCGTCGCAGCCGCAGCCAAACAGGCTCTAAGGACTAGAATGACATTTTTAGAATATATCGCTTGAGCTATGCTGAGGTATTTTATTGCAGAGATTGCTTTACTGCTCAGATAGGCTGATTGACTAGGATTTCTGGGGAAGGGTGAAAGTAAAACAGCCCACGAAGAAACAAATAATATGATGGAGATAAGTGGGAACTTGAAGAAATTTTGTGAAAAATAAGATATCCCTCCTCTGGCCTAATTCCTTTAGACACTCTAGCCAACTATGGACAAAATATATTTAGACTTGCGTAAGGCTATGAACTTCAAGAGGGTTTAAAGTGCTTTCCGTCACTTTAATTTCAGTCCCCTACAGTCCCTCACATCACCCCACCGTCCCTGCCGTCCTCCACCATCCCCAGTAGCTCTTTACTGCCCCCGTCGCCCATGAGTATGATACCCCTGCCTTACCATGAGGGATTGCCGTCCAGCCCAAGGGCGGCGGTCCTGCACTTTTACCACCCTGGACTAACTATAGATACCCGTCCAGTCCCGTCCAGGGCTCTTGGTAGTCCCCAAGCCGGCCCCCCCGGGAGGGTAGGAACACTGACTTCAGTCACACTGCTAGCCTCGGGGTCGAAGTTGCATTAACATCTTCCACGCCATAGCGAGCACCCGGCATAGCGAGCCATCCACCCAAATACTAGCCACTATTTAAATCCGGACTAGGTTTAGCCAATCACAATGCTTAAACTTGCAGATGGCGCGCTATGCAGGGGCGCTCGCTATGGCGTTGAAGACGTTATCTGCAAAGGCCGCCTTATATTGCCAAAATTCATTTGCATCACCCCCTTGGCTTGTCATCTCTATCAGTTCTTCTCCCCAAATCTTTGTAATTTCCTAGCTTATCTTTATCAGCAGATAACGGCAGGTGAGCACCAAACCAGCTTTGATCCTCTGGGCACTCGCTGGACTATTTGTCGTGCATTGAAAGGGTAGAAATGGGGTAATACCACAGGGATACGAGTTGGAACCACTACCGTAGAAACTTGAATAATTGAACCGTGTGCTATGTCGTTGGAATTTCCTCTCTCAGTAAGGTCAAGAAGAAGAAAAAGAATTCTCTCTCGGAAGGGGGAAAGGGACTGTGTTTTTGCTGTGTTTTTTTGCCCCCGTTCCAGTGAAGGAGATTCTGGACTTCATAGCACACGGTTCAATTATTCGAGTTTTTACGGTATTTGTCTAGGAATCACGATCACCTCCAGAGTGTAATTTCCACGCCACGGATCACCTTACGCCAGAACACGCAAATATAAAGGTTATACCAAACCATTATGTAATTACCAACTACATTAAACGACTTTACAAAAATGGGCTCTAGAGCTTACTATCTCTACACCAGTACCTTCCGCCCCAAACGCTAACCATGTCTGATCCCTCTCCGACCTTATGAGTTCTCTTGGGCATGTAATGCAATGCCTTGGAAAACTCTCTGCCAAAGAGTCTGTCGTAGTCCTCGGATCTGATTCCGTGAGGGGGGCCGCCAGTCTCGACGGGGCGGAAAAGCGGATACTCCAGTGCAATAAGTACACCCTGACCGGAAGCCAAAAGTTGACGCATGCGAGCAGCGACCTTAGTGCGAAGGGCTGGATTAAGAGCAACCAAGAACTGCACATGCTCGTCAGTTTCCCCATTTAATTTAAGTTTCAAATGGTTTCGGTTTAAAGACTTACAGCGTAATCGTAGATCACATCGAATCCACCATTAGCGTCGATGCCAAGTTCTGCAAGCCAATCATTTTTGAAGAAATCCCCGGCGATCAAGTCAATTCTGCCGGTAGGAAGTTGCTCTCCAGCGGCTCTCATCCTCTTGATCTCATTATCAATCCACTCTTTTGCTTGGTCAATTGCTTTAGCGGAAATGTCGACACCAATCGCATGATAGCCATGTTGGGCAAGAAGCAAGACATCGTAACCACGTCCGCAACCCTGAAGTGATCAGTATCGATGCAAAGTGAGCAAGAATAGACAAGAAAGGAGATACCGGAACAAGAGCGGTCTTAGCACCAGACTTGAGGTTATGAGCAACGAAGAGTGGGTTCTCCTTGTGTTGGTTCAATAGATCGACAAGAGCAGGACTGGCCATTCCCTTATCCCAAGGAAGGAATTCGCCGCCTTCCCAAAGATCAACCCATTTCTGGTCGTGAGCCCCAATAGGACTTTGTTAAATCAGCAAGAATTCAAGGTATATCCAGGTAGTATGGGGCGAGTGTCAGACGCACACAAGGAAGTGTTTGCGGAATCTCTCACGAGCCTGAGTAGGTTGGAGGATGTCGTCGGCCGTGTGGAACATGTCCTGGGTATTAGAAGGATTAAAAGACATGATTATTGGTAAAGTATGTACGAAAGAATGGAGGCGCCTGTGGCAAAGAAAGAAGGTGGTGAGGAAAGAAGGAGGGAGGGAGGGAGAGGGAAGAACATAGGCCTTATATAGGCGGTGGGATGGGTGCCAAGGAGAAAGGTATGATAGGCCAGAACGGGTATACCAGCCCCAAGTTTCTTTGAATTAGGGTTTAGTGAAAGGTTCACGCAGTGTTCTCAATGGTCCGAGGTCCACGAAAGTCTCATGGCGACTGCTAAGAGCCCCAGACGGGACGTGGCGGCTAAATGTGGCCCGTTCTCTTCCTGGAAACCTCAAGACGGCTGGGCCCAGCTATGTAAGACAAATTAGCGTAGGAGACTATGGGAGACTATGGGGGATTGCTGGATGAAATTTTGTGTCACTCAATAATTTCATGTGCCAAGCAGAAGTAGAGATTTTTAGACTTCAAGGGCGAAACGATACGATACACGGCGAGTGACGAACGGTGAAGGAAAAGAAACGAAAAGAAACGAAAACGCCAAGCAACTCACAACGGAAACGACCGCACACTCAGGGGCGGGGAAAATCTTTTCACTAACAAACAACCTCAGGCTCACGCTCAACGACGACTCCTTCGACTAACTAAGGGCGATCACAGGAGATATATCAATCAAAAAGACACCATATCCATCTATGAGCGATAGTGCTGCTCATTGTGAGTCCCCTTCCCCCATCATGACTCCCGAGCTGACAAAAGGAAAACAAACTATCCCACTGCCGCCGGGCTTCCAGCTCTCTCACGCTGGCCTTACAGTTCAACTTTTCTCCCGGCTTTCCCGAAAGCTGCACGATCCTAAAGCTATCGCGCATTTCTGCATGTGAAGTGCTTTCCACAAACACGCCCGAAGCCGAATCATATGCCCGGATCCTCAACGCATTTCCGAAGTCAAACAAGTGCATCCCCGACGGCTATCTAAACAATGAAGGAGGAATTGGGAGAGTATGGCGAGTAGCATCATTTCCAACAGCCAATTTTTCAAAGCTAAAGAAGAATGTATTTTGCGTGATAATGACATGAAAGACAGGAAAGAAGGAAACACAAGAAGAGACCTGAAAAGACGCCTGGGGACAAAGTACCAGCCGATCGATTAATCTATCCTTGTTGTCGGTAGTGTTGTTCCACTGTCGGAGGCGTTGCGGAATATCCTGCTGCCCTTGTCGCGGGAGAGTGTTAGCACCGGCCTATCCCATACTGACAATGGGGGCGCGTGCTGCGGTGTGAGGGATGGCGGGTTGGCAACAATGACGCGAGATGTGGTGAGCGGTAGCAAGCATGAGGATCTCGCGTTCAGGGGATTCGGGGCTGCTATATGTTGTGAGAGTTCCACGGACCCGTCGTGGTGGAGCTATGGCCCCGCGCTAAGTGGGCGCCCGGCTATACCTTTTCCCGACGAGCCTCCGAGACCTCCCGCTTCCCGGACGGCATATTCTAGGAGCTTTACCCAATTGGCAAAGGGTTCTCCGAACCTAGTATAGATAGGTGTAAAATAATAATAAAAGGAGTGGGTTATTCTATTCTAACCACTAGAGGGAATAAAACCTTACAAAGAGGGAGTAACAAGGCTTAAAGTGATAAAGTTGAGCTGCGACCTAATAAAGATCAAGACCCCGAATAGGGATATTTAATAGGATAGTTTACTGCTCTTGGGGACTCATATCTCTCTTGGATCAGGAACGAATTCCCGCTGGGAATGTCTGAATCTAGAACTGGGTTTTTCTCTCACCGCTCTCACACCCCGAAGACCCGAGTGTACATATTAGAGGCATACCAATCCAATGCGGATCTCACGAGCAGATCAGATATTTCTATTAGTGGTGGATCCCTCACCTGAAATTTCCCTGCTAAACACATGCTCAATTAAAATTGAGTCCCTCACTAGACACCAGATCTCCATACAAAAATCAGGCAACAGCACAAGCAAGCCTAGCCACCCGGCTCCTCGCCCCTTTGATATTGTCTTTCGCTAACGAAATTTCTCATCCAACGGGATAAATACCAATATCAATCCAGGGAGCCCGAGAGGGCATTTATCACCTACTCCCTCGCTCCCGGTCCGGGGAGGGAATAAAGCGCTTTGCGCTATTCTTCCGCGGAAACTGCCTACAAACTAGGTCATAACTAGATTTTGGGATAGATATTAGTACATCCGTGATCATGAGGGATCACTCGTACACTCCTCAGCCATCCCACGCTGTCCTCCATCTCTACGGGCCATCCCTTAGCATAGTCAGCAGTCCTTCGCTTACCACTGGAAGCTACCGCTCCGCCAGATGAAAAGCCTAGGCTACCTAGGAAAAGCCCAAGAAAATATTATCTCTTGTCTTCACAAAGTCACACGATATCACTCACTTCTCTCTTGGCAATTCGGGTCATTTAATAACTATACAGAGGCCAAAACAGACCAAGATTGATGGTTTTCGAGCTTAGCCCAACCACGATATGTGGGAACAGCATGAAAAAAGTTCAAAAAGTAATTCGCTATAATAGCAACCACATAAAAAAGGGTGGGATTTTTTCCTTCAATTCTCCTAAGAGTAGTGAGGAGTCAAATGTCCTCTCCTTCAAGGCACCTGCTGTTGAAATTCTCTGTATATTTCCTATGTATATTCAACACACTACAATGTATTTTTTTACTTAGTTTGTGTTTCGGCTCCGCCTGTCCACCGCTTACATTACTACAGCTAAGATATATATTATGGTGTTTGATTGTTTATTTCAGGATAATATCTCGGGATTTAACATGTGCTTTCCAATCAGGCGTTTAGGATTTTACGGTTGTTTATGCATCTCTTAGTATGCACCATTCTTGGTCATGATATTTCTAATAATCGCTCCACACCCTTTTGTTTTCACACATATTATTTGGGATTTACTTGGCTGGATTTCATGGTCAAACATGTTGGCACTTATGTTTCTTACATTGTTTTCCCTATATATTTCTTGCGCATATGGACGCACACTTTTCTATAAATAAGGTGCTACCGCCCACCTGGCTTAGATAAATTAAGAACTGGAACTCCTACCAATCCCTTCTTCACCTCCTCGCTAAGCGTGCCTCGCAACCCCCCTCGTACTTGCAAAGTATTATCCACATAGAATAGATTGTGCCGCATTCACATATTGAACACTAGTGTCATACCAGAGCAAGTCTAGTGTTGAGATATTTTCAGCCTCATCCTTTTAGATATGATCCTTTTTCCTCAAGCAACACGATTTTTATTCTATGATAGCTAAGTTATCTCCTCTTATTGCCATTCGCCTCTAGAATTTTGAAAATCAAAGGCTGCCACCTTCTTCCCTACATAACCCTTCGATTATGCAAGGCATTCAAGACGATGTCAGTGGAATTTCCCCTACTCTCTTCTATCTCAGCTCGCCTAGAATCTCCCCTCAGATTTCTCCCAGTGATGAAACCACTGACATTTCTCATAACAAATTCGATCGAGATGATGATACCAATCATATCTCATTATCACATAGTCCGGCGGTTCAAAATAATTTATTTCTTCAAACGTAATTAGATCCATGGCTTTTTGAGAAATCTGGGTTCTCCGGGTGGCTCGGCCTCTGTTTGGGTTGGGTTGGGCCGGCCTTACATCATTTGGGTTTGGGCTGGACTTAAAAATCCACGGCCTGAATCACCCTATTTCGAAGCTTAGGGGTTGAAATCTAGGACCTTCAGTCTCAGCGCAAATAGGATGCTCCTGTCAGGCCCTGCCGTCCGTCCCGGGCAGAGGTTGGGACAGACTATAGGATGGGCGTCCGTCCCGGAGTAGTTCCAGAACCCTACATCCGTCCCATCTTAAAGACAAGACGGACGGACTAGGAGCTTAGGAATACTAGGCTGTAAACAATAGCACCCCCTTCCGGGAATGTAGCAGCATTACTGGCGCTTGTCACCCTATCACTGCACCATGTCTTGGGATCCTTGACTGACTCCCCGTTCCATCAGACCCTGCTCTTAACTGATTCCTGACAAAAATTGGTCATCCATGGAAGTTTGGTGGCACAACTAGAAACTTTGGGAAGAGGTCTGCTCAACTATCAAAGGGAATCGTGCTTTATCAACTCTTTTGTCCCGCAGGTGTATATTCTCCTCTCCTTAGAGGGGAGAGGAAAAAGGTTGCATAGCCAAGGGGTTGTCCAGGTTGGGCCTTACGAGTAGGTTCGGATTTAGTTGTTCAGCACGCTTCAACGATGGGGAAACAGCAGGGTGGCGTAATGGCGAGGGAGACCCGCCTTGCCTAGAACCAGAAGATACCCCATGGAAATTCAGATGGAATTCCCTTGTGGCTTTGGTTCCTTGTGCCCACTTAAAGAAAATTCAAACTCCAAGTACGATTCCGAAGTAAGGGGCCTCTGGCTTGCCACGTAATGGGAGTTGGTATTCCATGCTACCGGATTTGCAGCAGCGCATTTCATATGATCACCTTTCCCTCTTGTATAGCACAGCTATGGTGGAGCTCTAAGGCTGGTCATGGATCATCACTCGCTGATCTTGAATCAATGTCGTGTGTCGGGGAGAGAGGTACTTTTCATAGCTTATTGTCTCAGATACTATTTTTATCGCTAGTTCGCTTCCCAGCCCATGCTCCCACAAGTTCATGATAGTACGCCGCTTTATCGTTGCCAACGGTTTCGTTTGCATTGTTTTCTTTGTTCAATCTCCCATGTTTCGCAGTCCTTGGCTTTTTCTCCCTCGGTTTGGACCCCTGTTTCTATTTGCTTTCTGAATTTCCCACGCGAACTTTCCTAGCAGTTTGGTTTTTTCCCGCGCGTTTCAGAGTTAAATCTCCTGCTTTGAAAATGTGAGCTTTCGCCACTAAAATCCAACTAGCCATCCTAGTATATTTTCAAATACAATTTGGAAAGCCTTCGTAACCACACTAATCAGTTCATGTAGCTGTGGCTGTTGCTCGGCTGGCACCAGCATGCCACGCCAGCGACAGTTACATGAATGGACTGTTGTGGTACGAAGACTTTTCAAACGGGAGTGTACTCGGTGGGTACCTCAAGTCGGGCGACACCTGTATATGGTGACTCGCCTTCAAACACATACAAACCAGTTTTTAGTGGCTTTTATCTATATGTAGGAAAAAACCTGGCAACACCAGAGTAGACAATAAACCAAGACTTTGTGTGGCACCCCGCCCGCAAATCCTTGTGTCCGAGTACAATACTGGGGGAACCGAGATATTATATTCTTGGTTCAGTATGGGGTATATGACATCGACTAAATATTTGAGAATACCTTACGGAATTCGGTAGACTCCTGAGGCTCTTTTCCGATTCACTAGATTCTGTGAGTTTTCTTGCTTCTTGAATAATGGCAACAGAACGCAAAGCGATGTTGAAAAAGCCGACAAAATTTGTAAGCCAATAATCCCCGGCTACTAAAGATAGCCTACATATATCACAGTATTATAACACTATGCAATCCCTTAGTTTATTCTCTATACAATGACATAAACTTCTTTTCCTAACCCCGCATATACTAATTAATTGGCGATCTGCCCAATACGTAGAGCATTTTTTGATTCTCTATCATGGTTATTCTTCAGCCCACACTAACAATGCGAAATCGGCTCTCTCAATGATATCCTTATCATAACCAAGAAATAACCCCACATTGCGAACATGTCATCACCCCGCACAAGAGTTTAGGCCCCGCCTTAATCAGTGACTGCCAATACTAGAAAGCCTTACTCAATTGGTGGGTTTCAGCGACATTGCACCTAGATCACCAAAGTCAATGGTAAGGGGGCAGGTAGTTACTAACCATACGGCTTCCATTCATCTTGCAGCCAATTATTCAACCTCAACCACCCTCAATAGAAAACTCAGACAACAAACCACTGCTCTAAAGTTTATCATTCAAGGTAGTGAATTTCTCTCATCATGACAATAAGGTAAGTGAAAATTCATTCCCATTGAGGCATGTAGAGATACAGGCATATATAGCCCACATCCAAGACTATCCTCCTCCCTCCCTCTATCTGCACACACCGACCGCCTCCTTAAAAATCATTTCCATAAAATATCTAAATTATCTGACACCCCCTCTATCCCCCCTTTCAACCCACCTTCATATATCCCCTTTCCCTGCATCATCAGTCCTTACTCGATCGCGCCTTGCAACAATGCCTTCCAAAGAAGCCGAACTCCTCCGCCAGCAGGTTCTCAGGTCACAGAAGATCGCTGCCATTAAGAGAAACATTAAACTTATATCCAACAACAACGCCACACGCCCCGGGGGTAACAATAGCCCAGAAGATCTTCCTGCCAGAGCGCCGGGGGTAGTCCTGCGGAACAGACAGATTGAAGATCTCAAGGAAGAATTACGCGAACTCGAACTCAAGCAAAGGATTCAAAAAGCTTCAGTTGAAAGATCGAGACTGGGGAAAAAAAAGAATGATAGTGGGCAAAAAACCCCCACCGAAACTGCCCCCACCGCCGAGACATATCTGGAAGCGAATAAAACTGCCCGCCATGCCAACGAGGTGATCACCAACAGCGAGCTCGACCGCGCCTGTAGCAGAGACTTGGGAGAACACTGTGAAACTAGCCCGCCGGCAGAATTGCCACAGAAGAGGATCGCGGAACTTAAGGCAGAGTCCCATGTGCTCAACAAGATGATTGAAAGAATATCGGCGGAGATCTTGAGGTTGGGAGAGATGGGCGGCAACCGAAAGCAAAAATCCCAGGCCGGAGGAATTCCCACTACAAAGATTCCGCTTGAGGCCGAGAGAGCCATGTCCCACTCCGACTGCACGGCCGCAAAAAAAAGAATTCTTAAACGTCTTCAACTCGATCTTGACAAAGCAGAAGCCGTTCTTGCTCAGGTCAACAAAAATGCAGAACTCACGGCCACAATACACGAAAATAAGCCGAAGGAGCAGAGTAAAGAAATGACTGGGGAGGGAACCAAAGCAAAGGGAAAAAGCAAGACCAATATTCAGGAGGAAAAGCCTGCTGGAATGGTTCCTGCCGGTGAGGCTCCCTTCAAGGTTGAGAATACCACGTCGCACGCCAACGAGACCGCCGCAGGAGGAAGTATTCTCGAACTTCCCCAGGTCCAACCTGACAATGCTCAGGACATGCCTACTCGTGCTAGTAGGAATTCTGATCTTCTGGCTAAAATATCCGAACATGGGCTAAGGGAGAAGATTAAAAAGATGACTGCGGCGAGACTCACAGCTGCGGAAAAAAGTAAGAAAAACGTTCAGAAACAGAAGCCCGCTGGAGGGGTTCCTACAAGTGGGGCTCCCAGAAACGCGGCTCCGCACACCAACAATGCCCCTCTAAAAGGGGAAATTCTCGAACCTCTCCACCTTAACCATGACACTACCCAGGCTATAGCCTCTAGAATCACCAACGGTAAGAATAATATACCCATAGCACATGAGCATGAGCTAAAGAAGAGCATAGCAGAAATGACCAATCAGAGAACCAAAATGGAGGGAAAAATCAAAACCAATGTTCAGGAACAAAAACCAGCCAAGAAGGTTCCAACCACCGAGGCTCCCTTAGAAGTTGAGATCACTTCGTCACACAGCAACGATACTTCTCCGGAAAATAGAATTCCCGAATGTCCCCAGCGCTATCCCGATAGTACGGAGGTGCCTCATGCCGATGAGATAAAATCGGCAAACAGAAAGCCAGAAGAAGACCCAGGGGTTATCCCAGATAATGCCAAGAAACGGAGATACACACCCGAGCCAAAGGCACAAGAGGAGAACCCAGGTAAAAGGAAGCACATTGGAGCCACAAAACCCAAGGTCGAGAAGCCAGACCATACAAGCGCTACTGAATACGCCGAAAAAACTTTGGGGGACCCGGAGACCGAAAAAGGCATGCCGCATGCCAAGGAGACAAGCTCGAAAAAGAGAAAAGCAGAGGATCCTGGGACCATTCCAGATAGTAAGAAGCAAAGATACTCACCTGAGCCAAAATCTCAGAAGACCCCGCCTAAAATGAACCACATTGAAACTGAAGAAAGAGGGATCGAGAGCTCTGAGTACATTAGTACCACAGAATATGATGAGCAAGATGAGGAGGACATAGGGCCCGGAGGCGCAGAGAAAGATAAGGCGGAGCAGGCGAATCCCGTTCCCGAAGGTTTGCCGGAAGCGTCCCGCAGGTCAATAGAGGAGGACCATGTCTGCAAGGCACAAGTTGCTCCCGCCAGGGAGTTTGTGCCATTTTCTACAGTGGGCATGTACGTTCAGGATCCTTTCGTGGATGAGGTAGACTACGAGATCGATTGATTGTAGCATGGAGGTTTGATGCAAAGGGAAACTGTAGGAGTGGTGGAGGATTGTTGGAGATTCCCTCCGATGGGCAGAAACTGTTTGTGAAGTATAATATGAGGGAGGGGGAAGATAAGGAGCTGTTTGGCCTCAAATTTTCGGGAGCCCAAACTGTGCCTTTGGCCCAAATCGTTGTTTCTCTAGCTACCGACCTGTTTAGTAGATGTGAATTATCATACGAACAATTACTTGCAACATTCAGCAGCAATTTTTTTAATCGTCTATGAAGTAGAGTATGATATAAGGTTCTTTCAACCATGGCCTATAGCCACCCAAATTTCACAAAGATGTCACGCCAAAGGGCCCGTAAGTCTGTAATGTTTTATTTCAAGTCATTCCCCTAGTTCCTTTAGTGCTTAATGTTTTAAAGCGGGGGGAAACCATGTATTGTTGATCCCAAGTCCTTTTAACGAGGCTCAAGCTCCCGATATTGGTGAGACTGTGCTTAGTGATCAAGTGATCCCTGGGTCCGTACTGAAACGATAATTTCCGTCCGGGGAAGAACCTTCCTCCTGAAAAGCAAGACAGACAAAGGAAAACAAAAAAAGCGTAGCGGAGAAAGGGGAATTGATATCACAGTACGGAAATAAAAGAATACCGAAAGTGGGCAATCGCCGCTCACACAGAAGGTAAAAAGTTAAAGAAATCGTTGATAATGATCAAAGAACCCGGGAGATAAAATTCGATACCTATCGATCAAACCCACGAGCAAAGTAGTCTATGCACATGTCGTTGTCCGTTACGTCTGCCGTTCTGTAGTCTTCGTTGCCTCCGCCCCTTCCTTTTCAATCTACGATCCTTCTCATCCCTTAGTCATCCATCAACCCACCGCTCATTTTCCCTAACTAGCTAGCTATGTATAGTAGCTTGAACCCGCTCGCATATAGAAAGAAAATTAAAAAAAGCGAAAAGATACAAGAAGCAATCTAGTTTAACCTTGGCCAATACTAAGCCCCACAGTACGAGCCTGGTGGAAAAAAAACTGACCCCCCCCCATTTTACACCAAAAAAGGGCGTTTTCACCTCATAAAATCACATCCAGTTACATTGCAAAAAAATGTTAAAACTCCTCAGAGTCTTTGGACCTGTCTAGATATTATCATTTATATGTGACAAGCGCTGTTAGTTAATACCCATAGTGCAATACCAGAAATCATAATGGTGGCCAAGAGGTATGATACCTCAAATTTTGTATGTTTGTCCCATACAAAAGGTACATTGCAACCACATCCCACGACAATCCTAAGCCCTCAACCCCTGTGGGAGAATGGGAAAAATCTCATAAGTTTTATCATAATAATTATCATATCATACCTAGAAAGTTTCAATAACTGCCTACACTATGGCTTGGTTTCATTAAATCTATACCACTTTGGAATGGGCTATGAATGTCCAAAATCCGCCATTTTTAGTGTAAAACAGGAGGGTCAGTTTCTTTTGTCGCCAAGATCGTACAGGCAGTGAAAATGGATAACGCCACCGTGACCTAAATCCTCGATTCGATGCCTGTGCATGCACCACCAAACCCTTCTATCACTTACAGCTCATGATAGGAACACCTAATTGCTGACATCGGCTTCCCGAAATAAAAAAAACATAGCGGAATCGAATTTCCCTCTCCACAGAGCAATTCCATCTACAGACCACATGTAAGTATTCGTTTATTAATTGAGTACTCCACTAATCACACAAAGCTCCCCGAACCACTGGGCCTTTTGATAACCCCACCAGCTAAATAGTCAACCACCCGTCTGCAAGCTACTACCACACATCCCCGCTAGGGCGAGAGGCTAAGCGAGTAGACCAACGGAGGGGTCTTTTACCTTCCAAGAGCAACCTGGGACTTAACGCGAGACAATAAGGTGTCACATTGTTCGCTTATTACAGTTCCTACAGTACAAGGGACAGGCATAAAGTTTTCGCATACACCAAAGTGGCTTACCAGCGAAAGATCGGTGTGGTCACAGAGTAGTGTGTGCGAAAACTCCATTCCTGGTCCTTGTACTTGGCTGGTTAAGCTCAAATGACTGTCGGACAACTTCTCGCGGCACCTTGTACCTCACCACCATCATAGCGAAGGCGTTTTATGTGGACGGTCCACCAGCTCGGACAAAAACCCCCGCTTTGCTTCAACCTCCTAGAATTTCATCAGCAAGCCCGACTAAGCAACCTGCTCCGCTTAACATTAGAAGTGACGGCCAGAAGGAAAACGCCTAGACCTTTCACAGACAATATCAACTCTTTCATGTGTTGAATGTGTCGAATGAGTGGATCACTTTACCATTGCCAATGATCGATTTGAAATATTGGCATGGCTCTCACCACTTGAGCCCCGCATCCGACATCAAGACTTTCGAACTCTCCGGGCTGATAATGTCGGGGAATGGCGGCTGCAAAAAGGCGAATTTCAAACGTGGTACGATGGTTCTCATCCAGGGGGGTCGGGGCACGGAACTTTATTTTGCTGTGGTGGTCCGGCTGTTGGCAAGACCTACTTTAGGTGAGAGAAAATCTTCGAAGAAAAGGTAGAAGGGGTAGCTAATGAGCAGCGATGCTAGTTCACTGATGGTGGACAGTGTCTGCGATAAATCCAAAGAGCAAAATATAGCGGCTTCCTGTCTCTAAGCTGATTCTGCGGTGCGGGAGGAGCAATCTCCGACAAGCATGCTTGGTTCGCTACTGAAACAGGCTCCCGGTGGGTTGGAGAGGATCCCAGACGAGATAAGTCAGACGTTTCAAGATCACAAAAAGGTGGTCGGTGGAAGGGGACTACGAGTTCCGGAAATCGTGAAAATACTACAGATTTTCACATCTTTGCAGTCAACATTTATATGTGTTGATGCTCTGGATGAATTTGTGGAAGGGCATCGACCTGAGATCCTAGATCCGCTAAGACAAATTCTCGAGAAGTCCCCAACTACGCGAGTATTCCTGACCGGGAGGCGACACATCAAGAGCGAGATTGACAGGCATTTTGGCCAGAGAGCGGCAGTTTTATCCGTAAAACCCAACCACGGCGACATCGTGGGATATGTCCGGATGAGATTAGGGAAGGATACTTCTCTAGACGCGACGGACAGTGCTCTTGAGGACGAAATCATCAAATGTATTACCGGTAATATTCCCGAAACGTAAGTGAGCTACACGATAAAAATATACATTTTTACATTCACAGCTAATAGATACGTCTGGCTTTCTACTAATTTCCTTGACCATGGATGCCATCCTTGGGGAAACCACTGCCTATGGCAGGCGACAAAAACTAACGATGATCGAAGGCTTGGAATTGAAGGGCGCTTATGGTGCGACCTTTGACCGGATAAAGGGGTAGAAAAGGGAGAAAGCGAAGCTTGGGATGGCAACCCTGATGTGGATTTCGCATTCGGAGCGGAGCGGCTGTTACAACTTGATGAGCTTTTCCACACCCTAGTAGTCGAGATAGGATCTACGGATCTCAACGCCGCGAAGATCCCTTCGGCGGAGACATTGCTGAGCTGCTGCTTGGGACTTGTCGTCATAGATCGGGAGCCTTCAATTGCTCGCTTGATCCATTTTACCCTGCAGGAGTACCTTTGCGCCTGCCCCGACCTCTTAGGTCTGGCTCATTCGATGATGGCGGAAACCTGCCTGACATATCTCAACCTTCGAGCCATTAAGGACATTTCATCCACCTTTTGCTCTGCCTCAGTCAACTCCTTTCCTCAAATATTCTTCCTTATATTGGGGGGCGCACGCCAAGAAAAAGTCTACAAGTAATGTGATATCAACTCGCTCCAACTTTTCAATCAAATTGGAAGCCACATATCTACTAAATTACTTCTGGTGGATCTCGTATCTAGGACGGGTCGATATAGCCGTGATATCTCTATCAACGGTTCTCTGGTCGGGTTTACGGGACTGTATTGGGCATTAGCTTTCGGCATTGTCGAAATCGCAGCTACTCTCATGGACCTGCCAAATCACGATCTCAACAAAAGCAATTTTCTAGGTATAACACCACTCATATGGGCTGCTATATGCGGTCAAGGGCAAGTAGCAAGGTTGCTGTTAGAACAGAAGACTATCAACCCCGACAAACCGGATAGATACTCGCGTCGGACACCTATTTCATGGGCTGATTGGAAAGGGCATGAGGCAATCGTGAGAGTACTTCTTAGCCATGCATCTGCCAAGCCTAATAGCACAGATGGTTGGTGGGGGAAGACGCCAGGTGAGGTGAATAAGGTCCGGGGGAGGAAATACGTCAACCCCAACAAGCCAGTCAAATACGGTCAAACGTCGATCATGTTGGCTGCTAAAGAGGGGCATGAAGGGGTGGTGCAGATGCTATTGGGAAGGAAGGATGTTAAACCGGATGCGGCAGACGGACTCGGCCGCACTGCTCTCTTGTGGGCTTCTAGTAAAGGGCGTGAGGGAGTAGTGAAACTACTATTGGAACGCGAAGATGTTAGCATTGATACGGCGGACAAAAATAGCGAAACACCACATCCATCTATTCGCCCATTCATCCATCCACCTCTCCGATCAAGCAACCACACACAGAAACTCGACCCATTGGGAAGACTAAATCCCCAAATCAACTACATCCCCTGTAGCTAGCAGAATAGGATAGGGACTAACTAGGGTCACAAACACCCCCAGACCGACCACGAATATCATACCAAACGAACCCCCCCCCCTTCCCAGATTGGAAAGCTGCCGCGCGAGAGCATGAGCAAAGGTACAGTACACATCGACTAGTATTACATCGCTTTGCTAAGAAAAGAAGCTATGTATACAAGGCAATAGGGAGAGGGGTAACAGCTGCCTTCCTAAGGTAAAATAAACTATTATTATTATTATTATTTTTACTTTTTTTATTTTTACTTTTTTTATATATTTTTATTTTTTATTTTTTATTTTTTATTTCTATTATTTCTTTGTTTACCAGCCCCCCTCCCATTCGCTTCTGCTACCCGCCGATCGCCAACCTTTAAGGTCTAGAGTCGGATTCTACCACCTCGTAGCAGGATTGTTAAACCCCACAGCCCTATTGATGAGGGCCAAGTTCTTCAATCTCCCAGTCCCCGTAGGGCAGGATTTTTTAATAATCCTGCCCTACATGACGGATCGTTCAATAATAACTGATTGTCAGCATGGATTGAACTCCTGAGCTCCCGCTATTGCGACAGGAGTGTTAACCACTGCGCCAGCTAGGTATTTCATGAAAGGTCAACCTGGGAACTAATATTTATCCTACTGGAAGCCCGATTTTGAGATTTTAATGGGTGGGTAGTGTGGCTCTTCCCGAGTTGCTAGTAGATTTCAACAGAGGTGTTTCTTACCCTTTAGGTGTTTAATGAGAGATTCTCCGTGGTTTAAAACAGAATTATTGCTTTCTGCGCCCGTTACTCTCGTACGATACGACCCGCAAAGCCCCACTCGAGACCCCGAGCCTCCCTACTTGCTCCCATGTGTACTATCTCACTATAGCCTTCTGCTCGTTCTAGTGTTTTGTGGAGGCTTTTTTCTTTTCTGTTCTTTTTCTTTTTTCTTTCTTTCTTTCTTTCTTTCTTGCTTGCACTCCGCCCGGCTTTCTAGGGATGCCCCCTTTTTTCTGGGCGGGGGTGTCCGCTCCCAGCAAGCAAGTATCGTGGCGGGTAGTTCAGGTTGAAAATATTATTATCCGCTCATCGGATCAGATATCTCATCCACTTACCTGATCGTACACCGAGATCGAATTTTGATAACGACGGACTGTACATATATAGATGTATGCTTCCATACAATATCCACATGATTCAACCACCCATATTCACACACGTCCTTCCACTCACGATTTTTGAGAACTGAAAATCACTAAAATCTGACATACAGCCCCTCTCTTCTCCCAAAAGGAAGGAGGGCTTTAGGAAAGATGTTTTACTCCATTACTTATCGACGGATATCTAACGCTCAACCGGATTACACTAGGACATGGTTCTACAGTATAGTAGAATGCTCAGTTCCTCCCACATTCTGACTTGAGGTAACACTCCACACTCACTAAATCAATGAACAAATCCAATGAGATCAGGTCCCTCCCACCCCACCGATAAAGCACAATGTCCTTCTCCAAACATGATTTGAAAAATGGAAAGCAAAAACAAACCAAAGCCATTGAAAACACCCACTTACTTGCATCTCACCCACAGCAACAGCAGCTAGCGAGTAAGAAAGGGCTTACTTCAATCCGTGATCAGGTACTCCCACCTCCCACGACTCTTTCACATCTGGAACCGGATTTACCCCCATAGCTAGGGCAGTCCTCCAGGATGACGGGCCCATTTTGGACATCGGAGCCGTCCCCCAAGCCCAGGAAGGCCATCATAATGGAGGCTCGTTCTTCGACTAGGATCTATTAGCTAAGTGCACGGCGCGAGATCTTAGGGGGAGTGTCAAGCACAAGTTCCACCAGTCAGTGTAAGGCCATTATATTGAAAGACGAAAGGTGGGCCTTCTTTAGGAGTGACAGTGTAGGTTAGAGCAACTGTATAAATAATGCTTCCCCCTTTGATACGGAACGTGTAGACTTACCATCGTTAGCAGATCCGCTCCCTTGAGCCTCTGGCATCACAGTGACATGGAGAGGCTGGGTAAGTGGTGAAGAAAGAGGTTGATGGACATCAAGACCATGTGCCATAGGTTGATCCGCTGACTCCCCAGGCGATTCAACCTCTTGTTCCTCAACCTTGTGCGTAGGGATAAAGTTCGCCGGCTTCTGTTTCGCCTTACTCTTGGGCTTGGGTTTTTGCTGCCTTACAGCAGGACTCACTGCCTGAGGAGCAGGCTTTCGAGAACGGAGAACAGGTGGCATCAGTTTTTTTTGTTTCCACTAACGATGTCGCCCGTATTTGTTGTAGTTGTGGTGTTGATTGATAAGTGAGAAGAACTGGAGAGGAGGCTTTTGCTCTAGCGACGGGGATTTTGTGATCAATAGCCTGGCTTAACTGAGGATACTGGTAGAATTCTATTGGTTTCCTAATTCGGACTAAAGTGGCAGCCCCGACGACGGTTATGGTGCTAGGGTACTGGGTTGAGTTCCCGACTAATATTAAGACAGCGGTATTATTAGAGAGGCTTTTATTATATGATAGTATGATATGGTTCCAGACGTCTATAGTGTGCGCCAAATAGTTTGTACCGGGGGACGGCTTGGCATAAAGGACTCTCTATGATAATATTATATCATACTATAATATTACTATTACCATACTAAATCCCCCAGCATGCTATGATATCATACCTAGCACCAGTGTTCCGAACAGTCCAATCCGCCCTTCTTGGATGTATGATAGGACCCGACGGACTGCCAGCAGTACCATAGCCCATCCTTTTCCACTCCGCTGACCCCCTAGGGGAGATTTAAGTAGGGCGGTACACCCTACCGGCTCGGTATTGCCCCGGGGATAACTTCACTTTTCTCATTCCAGATCGGTGCGCCTAGGCCCTAGGTGAAACACTTCAGGTTAAAGATTTCATTCCCCCCGCTATATATCATTCTTAAGCGGTGAGAATTGGATGGAGATATCCTGATCCGATGTGGTTAATTGAGTTTTCCTATAGGCCTTCCGGAAAATTACAGGCATTCTGATAAGAATCAATTTCAGTAGTATCAGTAGGGCTTTGCTGAGGATATTACCAGAGTAGTTAAAGAGAACGCTTTAAAGAAGCATTTGAAAGAGAAATTGAAAGTAGAAGAGGAATGGATTTCTTCTGTCTTATTCCTAATACTTCGAGGGCTCGATGATCTATTTAGCCTTCTTCTCTTTCTTGTATATAAGAACTGCACTCACTTTGTCTGCGACATGGCAGCATAATACATCACCCATAATTTAGCTGCAGCCCCTCACCGTAGCTAGAGATCCCCCTCATTTTTTGTTCCCCTGTCCCCTTCAGTCATCCCCAATACCTGTACCCACCTCCCACGATCCTTTCTTACACCCCACGGTTTTTTGATATCCCTACGGCCCCCCTGACAAACTTTTACCGCCATTCCATCTCCTCTGCCGTCCGCCAGAGTAGTGACGGTGTTGTGTATGTGGGTGAACTGAAAAAGGCATAGTGTGTCGGGTATATCCTGTATTCCACCTTGATTTGATAAGAGTCCTTCAACGAACCATGGTGTTGCGTAATATCAGCTTACGAGCAAGTTGGGATTTCCCATCCTCCAGGACTCTCTTTTTCCATGCTAAGACTTTTTCCGCGTCATGACATTCTGCCAGTGCCCGGATTGTGCGTCACGAACTCTTATGAATCAATCGAATGAAATCAGGCCCAACACTAAGCCACAAACATCCCCAGAACGGTAAGACCATCTCCCAAACCCACGAGTTACCGATGGTGATGGTGATGAGGATCCGTCTCGTACTGCAGATATCGCCAAGCCCAAATCACTCTACACACAAATTTCGCAGTCACCCTTTCATTGTGAAAGCCTAACGAATATCGTATCGATTTCTCAGACTTATGATCAATTATCGAGGAATAAGTTTCCGATGACTCGGGAGTAACTATGGTTGGTGAAAAAAAATGAAGGAAATTTTTGGTTCTGTTCCTGGGTATCAGAGGTTTGGTAGGAACTAACTACAGTACACCTCTCTCTCTCTCCCGAGTATTAAGGAACCCAGAGGCGGCCTCTAGACCTGTCTGTTAAGCCCTAGTCACAAAAAATGTAGAGTTGTAGTTGCGATTGCAATCGCAATTGTGGTTATAGGACGATTTAACTTTCCGTGGGATCGCGGCTACGCCCGTTGTCAGAAGAACTGATCTCGCCTCAAGTACGATAAATACCTCTCGGGTAACTTAAGGACACTCTTGATCTCTTCTACCCTCAACCATGGTAAATACCGATCGGGTAACCCCATGGGCCACTTTGATCTCTTCTCCCCGTTCTCATCCATCCTCCATCTTTTTCTCACCTTTCTTACAAGCTCCCACTATTTTGTCTTTTTTAAAACACACCCCTTAAGCTCTACTTTCCCTACTCTCGTCCGCCTAAAACTAAACCTCAGCACACTGCTAAGTCTAAAGGTGCACACACCCCAATAAGATCTAAACTCCGAGCAGATGCTAAACCTTACAGGACACGGTGAGAATATGCCAGAAAATATTGAAAAGTCTAGCATAGAAGAGCTGGAGGAGGCCGTGAAGAATTTGTCTCAGAAGGTCGAGACCCTGTGGAACGAAAACGTGGCGCTCTATCAGAAGAGTGAGAAATCCGACACTTGGCTGGTCCACTTGATAGGTTGTTGCAAGGATATGGTCAGGCGGGTGGATGCTCTGGAGGAAAAGTGCTCGGCTCTTACTCAGGGACTGGAGCTGCAAAATCTCCACATCGATCCACTCGGCATGACCATCAACATAGAAGAGAAAGGCCTCAACAACGACAGCTTCATTAGCGAAATGTTCCAAATCCAAGCGCCGCACATCTCCGACCTCCCTAAGCTAACCATGGATGAGTTCGCTGCAGCAAAGGATGAGTTCACTACAGTGATTGGGGGGGTACCCCAGTTGGAGCCTGAATACAAAAATGTTCCTTCTCATGGCATAAACGTCTGGCCCGAACCTACTGCTACCATTCCTACGAGCCGGAAGCGCAAAGCCCAAGAGATGACAGAGAGTAGGCCGGACACGCCCTCCCCACCAAGCAGCTCCTACAGTGCCCCAATCACATTTCTCAACACCTTTTCAGATGATGTTCCCATAAGAGGCCCCACCAAGAACGGGATCAGGAGGGCCGGCAGACCAAAAGCCAGTATGCCGTTGGCTCCTCCTCTAGAGGAGCCAGCCCAAGAACAGCAGGTACAGGAGGCACAGAATGGAGAGGAAGAGCTACAGGTTACTGAGGAGGAACATTCAGCGGCAATACATGTCCTTTTCGAAACTTCTAATTTCATATACGATGATTCAGAGTACGATTTGTTCAGAACAAGCAACTGGGTTTAGTAGGAACGGAGTGTTGGTTTTTCCTTATAATACGTTTCATATGTATATTTCGATTGATAATATCATATATTTCTCTACTTGGTATGCGTTCCCAGCTTCACCTGTACACAGTGGGCATTACTACAGCTAAGACATAATTGCGTATATTTCATTAATATTTCATGATAACAATTAGAGGTTTCCTTATGTGTTTCCTTATCTGGTGTTCGGGATATCACAGTTGTTTATGCATTACTTTATTCATCTTTCTTGGTCATATCATGCATGATTATTCCTAATTATTCCCTCACACCCCTATGGATTTACGGATATTTTATTGGGATTTTCTTTGCAGGCTTACAGGGTCAAACATGGTTCGCACTTATGTTTCTTACTATGTTTTCCCTTATGTTTCTTTGTTATATGAAGAGTGCGCTTCCTGTATAAATACTGAGGTTACTGCCCATCTCACTAACTTGAAGAAGAATAAGAACCAGAATACCTACCAATCTGCTCTCCTACCACACAACTCGTCCTCACTTAGCGTACAATGCAACCCCCTCACACTTGTGTAGTATTATCTACATAGTATTACAAATCGTGACTAAGCAAGGCCAATTTCACATGACTAATACTTATTAGTCATAAGGTATGTTGGTTTTACGCTATGACGTCCCTTGACTCATAGTTTTCACATAACTGCGCACTTGCAAGTTATTGTTATATTATGATTGGTTGATGGTTTCATAACTCACAATTGTGACATCATATGATGTAATGACTTTTGCACATGACTCAGATTATGAGTCATGGGTTTCACATACTATATGACTCATTTGAGCATATGACTTGGTTTATGGGTTTTGATTGGTTAAAGGATGTTGCGCAGTTGACTCAGGCGAGTCAGCTGATGGATTTCATGCTATGACTCACTATGAGTGATAGAGGTTGGGTGACGAAAGGTAATGAGTCACCAGAGTTAGGGTTGTGGGAAGATGCCTATATAAGAGGCTTGGTTCCAACCAAGAGATAGGACACGAACCATCTCTCCTACACCTCCGGCGATTGAAATCTCAACACCACGGGAAATCATCGTCACTTTCCCCCACCCACCTCTCTTCTCCCACGATGGCTACTGCCTAGGAGTTGACGTTAAGCCATCTTCCCTCCTCTCCTGGGGCCTCAGCCTCCCCTCAGGCTCCTTGGGGTTCTCGTTCCTGTTCGTCGTTGACTCCAGCTCATGACGTTCGGTTCTCCCCCTTACCCCGCACTTGCCTTGCACCTCGCTTAGCATTTTGCACAGTCGGAAAGCTTCTCGGTTCGCTCACTGTCGGCGTTACGGTGTCGGACTCTCGGTCGAACTTGAAGTAGGCCTCGGCTTCCTGGGCTTGTACCTCTGATGGGGAAAGCCTCAGTTAGTAACATCATGGTCCCGCTCAGGTTCGTCGTCGTCCCAAAAGCCCTTGCTATGGCCCGTTTGTCGGTTGTGGCTAGCCCGTTCGCGATCCTTCCTGCCTCCCCCTCCCAGTTCTGTCCGCTGGTACCGTACTACTACAATCCTCTCCCCAGCTGGCACCCTACTGCTCATTACCGGCTGGCACCCTACTGCTCCCCATTGGCTAGCATCCCCTCTGCCCGGTGGCTCCGCTCGCCTCTCTATCCTCCCCGATCGTCGCAGTCCTCCTCGGTTACGCCCAGTCATGGTATTGCACTGCCTCCGTGGCTGCCGCCAACACCTCAGTCGAACGATGTAATTACCGGCGCGGCCGTTGTCTACGGTTCAGATGTTGGCCCACATCCCAGTGGTTTTCAAAGAAAAGCGCGATCACTATCTTCTCCCTCAGGCCCGTGTTTCGAGGCCTTAGCGAAACTTTCTTTTGTTCGGGGTAGCCTGCCGAAGGGTTTGCGTCTCTCTACCTGTACGTTTCTATGAATTGTTTCCTTAGGTGTCTGAGGTATTAGTATCTTAGGTGCTAGGCGAGGGGGGCTTTTTCTATGGTTTCTGGGTGTTTGATTTTTCCTATGAGGAGGTGAAGCGGGCGGTTGTTGTGACTTATAGGTTTTTTTCTCTTCACAGCTCGCGCTGCATAAGGCTTTCTGTACCTAAAACAAATAACGCATGATATCAAAAAAAAAACAAAAAACAACAACAACCAAGAGATAGGATTTTCACGCAACCATCTAAGTACTTTTCTATACTTAAGTTGCAATACGATTACTCTTTCTCTCTCTACATACACTTCTCCTCTACGAGAGTCTACGCTAAAAGAACCCCGAGACTATTGTGATAGTCTCCAACGACGGGTCCCCGATCATAGAACTATTGTGATAGTTCTATCAAGACACAAGACTCGCTTACGCAGGAGACGACTGTCGTTGCCTGTTGCATACCTGCTCAACAATTGGATTGTTACACTAGCAAATAGCAGTATAGATTGTACACTATAGCCATATTTTGAACATGGAGTCTGTGGTCCTTTGAAAGTCTATGCCCGTGTTTCACCTCAGTGAGAGTGTTTGGCTGGGTTTTAGCTCAAGATGACCCGACAATTAATTCTATTGACCAGGGACTCATCTGATTTGCTACCCACTCATATTACTATTTTCATTAGGGTACTCCTTGAGCCTGAAACGAAGAAGAGGGTAAACCTGTCAACCAGCCATAATGACGCGGTAGCAACACGAAGCTGGAGGCGTAGGGTACATGCAAGCGTCCCCAGCAATCGAAAACACTAAGCTATAATATGATAAAAGCTTGCCATAGCATATTAGTCGATACCCTTATACCTTTATGTTATAAGCTATTTGTTGTGTCATGCAACTTTCCCTATAATTCAGTTCCTGACCAATCTATGGATTGAGATTCTACCAAGAACCCGTGGATATGAAAAAAATATGTCTAGAAAGATCTGTGATTGATGGAATAGAGTGTGATGGGAAGCCTCTAAAAGTTCTAGATCCCAGGGGATATAGGAAAAATACCAACACTATATTTACCACTATTCATAGTGGGGCTCTTGTTTCTAGGAAAAATCCCCCCAGGAGGTAGAACAGTGCAGGGCATTGTCTCCATTCGGCAAGTTAGCAGCCCTGTGAGGAGACTGGGTCACGGTGGCGTTCAATGCTCAGCCAAGTCTGACACTAAGAAATAGCCATTAACCCCGGGCCCCCGTCGTTGGGTTTGGAGAAAGGAATTCCCATTTACCCTCTAGGTATTCACTCGAAACAATAATCTAGTACTTCCTTTAAAGACAAAATATATATTTGGGGTTCCGTGATTTGGTTCCGAGTCGGAATGACATCTACGTCAGTACGTTGCTACACCATCTGGGTACTACATTAAATTAGGCCCCTATCATAATATTATACCTTCTGAAGCCACATACCACCCGATTCAAATAACTCCTTTTTTTTTCCTTTTTTTTCTTTTTTTTCCTTTCGTTATGGTTCCTGCCATTCAAAAAGGGGACCTGGCTGTGCAAAGGGTGTTACATGTGGCTTTGCAAAACCTGATTACTAAGATATTCTTTTGTCTGTAAAAGAGTTGTAAGAACAATGATTAAAGGTA
>Ga0307513_10000667_pt1 | contig 49266 bp, 43 predicted proteins | sample 15_EM_MG_FD_202174 | JGI IMG/M metagenome (GOLD analysis project Ga0307513, IMG submission 202174) | Populus trichocarpa ectomycorrhiza microbial communities from riparian zone in the Pacific Northwest, United States - 15_EM | ecosystem: Host-associated > Plants > Roots > Unclassified | place... | reverse complement strand
TCAGCCGCAGTTGTTCGAGCTGCACGCTGCCCGAGACTTCGAGCAGCGCGCGGCCCTGGTTGACCGCCACCGCGCGGCGCATGCCGTCGAGATCGAAGTTGTCGAGCAGCACATTGGTGGCGCCGGCGGCCAGCGCCTCCTGAAGCTGTTCGATGTTCTCGACCTCGATCTGGATCTCGACACCGGCGTTCAGCGCACGTGCGTTGGCCAGCACCTGCATCACGCCGCCGGCGGCGGCGATGTGGTTTTCCTTGATCAGGATGCCATGCCACAAGGCCAGCCGCTGGTTCTGCCCACCGCCGACGCGGACCGCGTACTTCTGCGCCTGGCGCAGCCCGGGCAGCGTCTTGCGGGTGTCGAGGATCGTGCAACCTTCGGTTCGGGGTGAGGCGCCGGCAACCGCGTCGACATGCTGGCGCGTGACGGTCGCGGTGCAGCTCAGCATCTGGATGAAGTTCAGCGCCGGCCGCTCGGCGGCGAGCAATGCGCGGGCATCGGCCTCGACCTGCAACACGACCTGGTCGGCCGCCATCCAGCCGCCTTCTTCGACTTGCCAGGCGAGCAGGGCGTTCGGGTCCAGCGCCTTGACGACGCCGTCGAACCAGTCGCGGCCGCAGAGCAGCGCCCGTTCGCGTGCCAGCACCTGGGCGCGGATACGCTGGCCGGCAGGGACGAGCAGGCCGGTCCAGTCGCCGTCGCCGAGGTCTTCGAGCAGCGCGTCGCGGATGTTGCGTTCGCGGGCTTGCGCGAGGCTCTCGTTCACGCGGCCCCCACGTTCGGCACGAAGCCTTGCGCCGGCTGCTGGATCGCCGCCGGATGCGCCTTGACGAAATCGAGCATGCGTTCGATGCAGCCGAGCGCCTGGCTGCGCACCGGCTCGTCGACGACGATCTCGCCCTGGCTGCCTTCGAGGCAGTCGACCACGCCCTGCAGCGCGTTCATCGCCATCCACGGGCAGTGCGCGCAGCTCTTGCAGGTGGCGCTGTTGCCGGCGGTCGGCGCTTCGATCAGCGTCTTGCCCGGCGCCAGCTGGCGCATGCGGTGGAGGATGCCGTTGTCGGTGGCGACGATGTAGGTCGACGCGGTGCCGCCGACCACCGCGTTCAGCAGTTGCGAGGTGCTGCCGACGACATCGGCCTGCTCGACCACGCTCTTCGGCGACTCGGGGTGAACGAGGACCAGCGCGCCGGGGTGCTCGCGGCGCAGCAGGTCGAGCTCGATCCCCTTGAACTCGTCGTGCACGATGCAGGCGCCGTTCCACATCACCATGTCGGCGCCGGTCTGCTCCTGGATGTAGCGGCCGAGGTGGCGGTCGGGCGCCCAGAGGATCTTCTGCCCCTGCGCCTTCAGGTGTTCGACGATCGCCAGCGCGCACGAACTCGTCACCATCCAGTCGGCGCGCGCCTTCACCGCGGCGCTGGTGTTGGCGTAGACGACGACCTGGCGGTCGGGGTGGGCGTCGCAGAAAGCGGCGAAGTCTTCCGGCGGGCAGCCGAGGTCGAGCGAGCAGGTGGCGTCCAGGTCGGGCATCAGCACGCGCTTGGCCGGCGACAGGATCTTCGCGCTTTCGCCCATGAATCGAACGCCGGCGACGACCAGGGTCTGCGCCGCGTGGTCGCGGCCGAAGCGCGCCATCTCCAGCGAATCGGCGACGATGCCGCCGGTCTCTAGCGCCAGGTCCTGCAGGTCGCCGTCGACGTAGTAGTGCGCCACCAGCACCGCGTCGTGGGCTTTCAGCAGCGCGGCGGCTCGGGCCTTGACGAGCTTGCGTTCGTCGGTGTTCAGCGGCGCCGGCACTTTGGCCCAGGCGTGGGCGGTGCAGCTCGCGCCGCTGGCGTCCGGCCGGGTGTAGTCGTAGAGGGTTTGTTCCATCGTCGTCGGTTCAACGTTCAAGGTGGGGCGGGACCGACGGCGTGGCGCCAAGCCCGCGAAGTGGATGATAGGCCTCGCCGCTTCGCGGATTGGGGATCGACACATGAGAGGCGCCAAGGCGGCGTTGGTGCAAGCCCGCGCGCTTGGTCTATAATGTGTACGGTTCCTCAATCTATGCATATCATGCGAACCAACATCGTCATTGACGACAAGCTCATGGCAGACACCCTTCGCGCGACCGGTTTGAAAACCAAGCGTGAGGCGGTGGAACTCGGTTTGAAGACCCTTCTTCGGCTTCAGGAGCAGACGGAACTGCGAAAGCTCCGCGGGAAGTACGAATGGGAAGGGGATCTTGACGCGATGAGGCGTGACAAGTGATCCTCGTCGACTCCAGTGTTTGGGTCGATTTCTTCAGGAATACTCCAACGCCTCAAGCAGAGTGGCTGGATGCGAACCTGGGTGTCGAAGGCATCTTGGTGGGTGACCTCATCCTTGCCGAAGTGCTGCGGGGATTCAAGGATGATCGCGGCTTCAACGATGCGCGGCGACTGCTCGGACGCTTGAAGCAGATTGTTCTTGGCGGGGAAGATCTGGCGATTGAGTCGGCGCGGAATTTCCGAAAACTCCGTACTCTGGGTTTGACGGTCAGAGGAACGATTGACGCCGTCATCGCCACTCGGTGCATTGCCGACGGTCACCGGCTCCTTCATAGCGACCGCGATTTCGATGGATTTGAGAAGCACCTCGGTTTGCGGGTGGTGAAGTACGACGCCTAACGTGCGGCAGCGAAGAAGCGGCTCGGCGGCACCCCCACCGAACGCCGAACCATCGCCGTGAAGGCGCTGGCGCTGGCGTAGCCCAGTTCGCTGGCGATGTGGCTCATCGGCCGCTTGCGTGCGGCCATCGACAAGGCCTTGGCCAGCAGCACCTGCTGCCGCCATTCGGCGAAGGTGGTGCCGAGTTGCTGGCGGAACAAGCGCGACACCGTGCGCACGCTGGCCCCGGCCTCAAGCGCCAGGCTTTGCAGCGTGGCGTGGCGCGCCGGGTCGTCGAGCACCGCTTCGCACAAGGCGCGCAGCCGCTTGTCGGCCGGCAGGCCCACGCCCAGCGGCACCACGCGGGCGCGGCAGAGTTCGTCCTGCAGCAGGGCGGCGACGCAGCGTTCGCGCTCGCTGGCCGGCGCGGCGGGGTCGGCCTGGAGCTGCTGCACCAGTTCGCGCATCAGCGCCGAGACCTCGATCACGCGGCAGCGCTGCCAGTCGCGGCCGGCCGCGGCCTTGGTCGTCAAGCCGGCCGGGCCGACGTTCGGCGCATGCTGGTGCAGGTACAGGGTGCGCAGCTCGGCGTCTTCGACGACGGTGACCACGTGCTCGACGCCGGGCGGGATCCAGACCGCACGCGACGGCGGCACGATGTAGGTGTGGTCGGCGGCGGTCAGCTGCACGACGCCGGTGGTCGAAAACGCCACTTGCGCCCAGGCGTGGCTGTGCGGCATGACGCGCGTGTCGGCGCGCAGCCGGCGGGCCTTGACGCGAACCGGGCGTTCGGCGCTCGGCGCATAGGGCGCCGGGTCGATCGGCATCACGGTGCTGATCGTCGTCGGGGCCGTCGTGGAAGCGTTTGGCATGATCTCGATAGAACTTGTCCGGCTATCGTAACCCGGCCGAATCGGCACCGATTAGGCTAGGGCCATGAGTTCGACGACAGCAGCAACGACAGCCGCAACGACAGCCGACCCGGCCCACGCCCGGCGCGACTTCGCCACCATCGGCCTGATCGGCCTGGCCCACGGCACCTCGCACTTCTTCCACATGCTGCTGCCGCCGCTGTTCCCGGCCTTCATCCGCGACTTCGGCCTGAGCTATTCGCAGCTCGGCCTGCTGGTCTCGCTGTTCTTCATCATCTCCAGCATCGGCCAGGCCACGGCCGGGTTCCTGGTCGACCGCATCGGCGCGCGGCCGGTGCTGTTCGCGGCGATGGGCTGCTTCGTCGGCGCCTCGCTGGCGGCGGCCAGCGCGCAGGGTTATGGCGGGCTGATCGCGGCCGCGGCGCTGGCGGGCCTGGGCAACTCGCCGTTTCACCCGGCCGATTTCACGATCCTCAACAAGCGTGTCTCGGCGCCGCGGCTGGGCCACGCGTTCTCGGTCCACGGGATCAGCGGCAACCTCGGCTGGGCGGTGGCGCCGGTGTTCCTGATCGGCGTCGGTGCGCTCGCCGGCAACTGGCGCGCGGCCTACCTCGGCACCGCGTTGATCGCGTTGTGCGTGCTGGTCCTGCTGCTGCTGAACCGCGACGCCATCGACGACCGGCAAGGCCAGTGGCCGCACGAAAAAGCGCGCGGCAAGGCAGCCGGCCAGGATGAACATGCGCTGGCGTTCCTGAAGCTGCCGTCGGTCTGGCTGTGCTTCTCGTTCTTCTTCTGGACCACCGCCGCGTTGAGCGCGATCCAGAGCTTCGCCAGCCCGGCGCTGGGCAAGATGTACGGGCTGCCGCTGTCGGCGACGGCTTTCGTCGTCACCGGCTACATGCTGTGCGGCGCGCTCGGCATGGTTTTCGGCGGCTTTCTGGTCGGCCGCGCCGAGAAACTGGAGCGCACGATCGCGCTGGCGATGGCCTGGTCGGGCGGCCTGCTGCTGCTGGTGGCCACCGGCTGGCTGCCGCCGCTGTTCGCCGCCGGCGCGGCGTCGCTGGCGGGCATCGGCACCGGGCTGGCGGGCCCATCGCGCGACATGCTGATCAAGCGCGCCTCGCCGCCGGGTGCGACCGGGCGCGTGTACGGCACGGTCTATTCGGGGCTGGACGTCGGCTTCGCGCTCGCCGCGCCGCTGTTCGGCTGGCTGCTCGACCACAGCCCGCCGAACACGATCTTCGCCGGCGCGGCGCTGCTGCTGGTGTTCGGCGTGTTGTCGGCGGGGTTCGTCGCGTTCACGGTTCGCCGGCGCGGCTTGGCCGCTGCCTGAGGCCAGCCTAGGGGGTGCGCTTGTATTTACAAGGCCGGAGCCCCGGCCTAGCATGCTCGTTCCCAGTCAACACGGGTGCGGGCGGATGGCCGACAAGGGTTCAGCGATCGGGCGCGTCATCGCGCTGGTCGGCATCGCCGGCCTCAGCGCCACGCCCGTGCAGGCCCATGTCGAGCGCGAACGGCAGGCGCTCGAAGCTCGCGTCGAAGCAGTTCGCCAGGGCTTGAAAAGCCAGCCGGCTGCAACCCGCAGCCTGATGGCCCAGGCCGCGAACTGGAACAACTGGCCGAAGTGGAGCAAATGGAGCAACTGGGCCAACCAGTGAACGGGGCCGCCGCCGGCTTCGCCGACTTCTCGCCTGCTTTGCGAACGCGGCTGTTGATCCTGCAGGGCACGCCGTTCTGCAACATCGATTGCGATTACTGCTATCTGCCCGGCCGCGACAGCCGCGAACGCATGTCGCTGGAAACCGTTCGGCTGGCCGCGCGCCGGCTGCGCGAAGACGGCCTGGCCGGCGATGAACTCACCGCCGTCTGGCACGCCGGCGAGCCGCTGGTGCTGCCGCCGGTGTTCTTTGAGGACGCGTTCGCGGCGCTCGCCGAAGAGCTGGCACCGGCGACATTGCTGACCCATTCGATCCAGACCAACGCCACCTTGATCGACGACGCCTGGTGCAGCCTGTTCCTGCGCCACGGCGTTGCGGTCGGCGTCAGCGTCGACGGCCCGGCGCACTTGCACGACCTGCACCGGCGCACCCGCCGCGGCGCCGGCACGCATGCGGCGGTCGAGCGTGGCATCGACGCCTTGCGCGAACGCGGCGTGCCGTTCCATGCGATCGCGGTCGTCACCGCCGCGACCTTGGCCGAGCCCGATGCCTTCTTCGACTGGTTCCTGGACCACGGCGTTCGCGAACTCGGCTGCAACTTCGACGAAGCCGAAGGCGCGCATGTAGGGTCGAGCCTGCAGGGCTTTGAGGCCGCGCATGCCGCGTTTCTCGAACGCCTGCTCCAGCGTTCGATCGACAGCGGCGGCCGGCTCGTCATCCGCGAGTTGGCGCAAGGCCTGCAGCGCATCGCCGCGCCGCTGCCGAGCTACCGGCATCGCGGCGAAGCCTGGCCCGACAACGCCCAGGTGCTGCCGTTGGCGCTGGTCTCGGTGGCCGCCAACGGCGACTTCAGCACTTTCTCGCCCGAGTTCCTCGGCCAGGCCTCGGCCGCCTACGCCGGCTTCGTGCTCGGCAACGTGCACCGCGGCGGCTACCTGCAAAGCCTGCATGGCGACGCCTTCGCCCGCCTGTGGCCCGACATCTGGCGCGGTGTCGAGGCCTGCGCGCGCGCCTGCCCGTACTTCGCCCATTGCGGCGGCGGCTCGCCGGTCAACAAGCTGTACGAACGCGGCGATCTTGCCGCTACTGAAACGCTGTACTGCCGCTCGATGCTCAAGCGCCCCTTCGAGGTGGTGCTGCAGCGCCTGGAAGCGGAACAGCGCAACGAGGCCGTCGTGCGATGAAAACCTTGAGCGACTGCGAATTCACGGCGTTCATCAGCTACGCGCACGACGACGACGTGGCCTGGTTCAACTGGGTCAGCGACTTTCGAGCCGAGCTCGAACGCGGCCTGTCGGCGCGCTTGCGCGGCCTGCGGCTGCCGCGCATGCACCTGAGCGGCAGCAACGGCCCTGTCAGCGGCCTGCTCAGCGAAGAGCTGAAGGAGCGCGTGGCAGCGTCGTACGCGATGATCATCGTCGTCCACGACAACTACGCGCAGTCCGACTGGTGCCTGAAGGAGCTGGAGTACTTCAAGTCACTGTTCGGCGACGAAGGCTTTCGGGATCGGCTGTACATCGTCGCGATGGGCGAGACCGCGATCCGCCAGGTGACGAGCAGCGAAGCCTGGCGCCGCCTGCTGCCGACCAGCGACCAGCTCTGGATCCCGTTCTTCGAGCAGGGCGACAAGGAACGGCCGGTGTCCGTCTACCTCGACCGCGGGCTTGTCGCGCAGGAGTTCCGCGAGCCTTTCGAACGCTTGCGCGAAGACTTCGTCCGCAAGCTGCGCCGGGCATCGCCGCCGCCCGCCGCAGCGCCGATCATCGTAGCCGCCGCGCCGCCGGCCACTGACGCAGCCCGGCGCAACGGCGGCGTCGTGTTCGGCTTCGCACCGCCCGGGCTGACGCCGGCGGCATCGGCGGTTGCCGACCAACTGCGCGCGCTCGGCCTGTCGGCGCGCTTCCTCAACACCGACGCGGTGTTCAGCGACTTCCGCGACTTCGCCGACGCCGATGCGCTGGTGCTGCCCTTCGACGACAGCCCGGCCTTGATGAGCTTCTACCCCGGCGGCCACCTGGCCCTGCAGCGCGACAGCTGGCTGAAGAAGGGCAAATCCGCCGAGAGCCTGTACTGGCTCGACCTGCGCCCGGCACCGGCGGGCAGCCCGGCACCGAACGGCGGCGCTGCCTTCGTCGCCGCCAGCGGCGCGGCGGGCCTGGGCCCCGATGCGCTGGTGAATGCGTTCCGGCCGGCGCCGCCGCCCGCGCTGGCCGAGCAGGGCGTGCACCTCTACATCGAAAGCAACCGCAACGAACGCACGCTGTGGTCGCCGCTCGGCGAGCAGATCCGGCGCAAGTGGGACGAAGTCTTCGAGCACCTCGACCCGCCACGCGTGCCGCCGCTGTACCTGCGCGCGCGCGGGCTGCCGGTCGAGCAGATCGACAGCTTCACCGGCCTCGACGACGCCGACGGCGTGGTGCTGCTGTGGGGCAAGAAGACGGCCGACGCCTTGGTCGCGCAGATCCACAAGGTCGAAGGCAAGCTGCCCGGCCGCGACGGCGCGCCGGGCATCGTCGCCTACCTGATGCCGCCGCAGCAAGGCACCGAGCCGATCCCGGCCTGGGGCTGGCAGGTGCTGCGTTTCAGGGCCGACGACGAAGACACGATCGACGTCGTCGACGAAGAGCGCGACGACCTCAAACGCTTCCTGCAGAAGGTGTTCGAGCGCCGCCGGCGGCGCGACGTGGCCATCGCGCGAGCATGAGCGTCGCACCCGAGCGCCCGGACCCGCGCCGGCGGGTGCCGGTCGAGCCTTATCCGGGGCTGCGACCGTTCCTCGACTTCGAAGCCGCGCTGCTGTTCGGCCGCGAGCGCCAGGTTCGCGAGGTCATCGAGCGGCTGCGCCAGACCCAGTTCGTCGCCGTGCTCGGCGGCTCGGGCTCGGGCAAGTCGTCGTTGATCCATGCCGGCGTAACGCCCGAACTGCGCAGCTTCGGGATCCCCGGCGCCGGCGACCTGTGGATCACGATGACCTGCACGCCGGGGACCAACGTCGCCCAGAGCGTCGACGGCAAGCGCGAGCACACGCCGATCACGCGGCTGGCGTGGAAGTTCAGCGCGCTGCTGCGTTCGCGCGGCAGCGCCGAGCAGGACGCCGAACGCCTGCACGAGATCGCCGAAGTCTTCCGCCAGGAGGGCGGCTTCGCGCGCCTGTTCGACGCCTACGCCGAAGAGCTGGACGTGCCGCCGGGCCCGGACCCGAAAGAGGCCCGGCTGCTGTTCGTGATCGACCAGTTCGAGGAGCTGTTCCACCCGACCAACCGGGGCATCGAAGACGGCAGCCTGATGGTCGAACGCGTGATCGACCACTTCTTCAACCCGCACCCGCGCGCCTTCGTCGTGCTGACGATGCGCAGTGAGCACTTGAACGACTGTGCCGGCTACCTGGAACTGCCGGACGCGATCAACCGCTCGTCGTACCTCGTTCGCCGGCTCGACGAAGACGAGTTGCGCGAAGCGATCGTCGCCCCGGCCCAGCGTTTCCTGCGCCTGTGCGCGCGCGCCGACGATGCCGCCGCGCTGCCCGACGAGGTGGCGTTCGAGCCGGCGCTGCTCGACCGGCTGCTGCGCGACGTGAGCGCGCTGACGCAGGACTCCGACCACCTGCCGCTGCTGCAGCACCTGCTGGCGCGGCTGTGGCAGGCGGCGCGCACGCGCGAAGGCAACCGGCTGCCGGTGCCGGCGCGGATCACGCTCGATGACCTGCAAGTGGCAGTCTCCGGCGGCACCAAGACCGCGCTCGACGAGCGCACGAACACGCTGCGCGCGAGCCTGGAGAACGGGGCCGAGGCCGCGTACCGGCGCCACCCGGCGGCGCAGCAGCCGCTGCTCGACGCGCTGCTGCGCAAGCTGGCGTTCAAGGACCCGAACACCGGCATGTACACGCAGCAGCGTGTCAACGTCGACGACAGCGCGGCCTTGCTCGGGCCCGGCAAGACCCGCGCCGATCTGCGCGCGCTGATCGCCGACGGCTTCGTCGGTTCGGTCGACTACCTCTTCTGGGACGACGAAGACCCGTCGCGGGTGACGCTGAAGGTCTCGCACGAATCGTTCATTCGCGGCTGGGCGCGTTTTCGCTCGCTGGTCGACGCCGAGTCCGAGCGCTTCGACGAGTTCGTCGCCGCCTTGCGCAAGTGCGCGATCTGGTGCGCGCGCGGGCGCGACGACGAACTGCTGCTCGAAGCCGGCGACCTGCGCCGCCTGGCCGATGTCGACGTGGCCGCGATGCTCGGCTCGCCGGCCGAGCGCGGCCTGTGGTTCCGCTTCCTGCTGCTCGACCGCGACGGCGCGCGGCTGGCCCGCCTGGAGCCCGAGTTCGATGCCTACGTGCGCGCTTCGGCGTCGCGGCAGAAGCAGATCGAGCGCAGCAGCAAGCGCAGCCGCCTGATCTGGGTTTCGACGATCGCGCTGGCGCTGGTGCTGCTGCCGTCGGCGATGTTCTCGCTGCTGATCCAGGAGCCGGTGACCAAGCGCGCGCTGCTCTTCTTCCAGGCCGGCAACCTGGCCAACGGCAGCGCGCTGCCGCAGGCCTATGCCGACGCGAACTCGGCCGCCGCGTCGCTGGAGTCGCTGCTGCGCGCGGCCCGCCTGATCGACAGCGCGAACTCGGGGCAGGGCGACCTGATGGCGCGCGTCTCCGAGCTGCTGCTGCAGAAGCTGCACCGCATCCCGGCCGTGCGGCGGCAGGCGGTGCTGCTCGACGGCGTCGCCGGGCTCGTCGAGCCGCCGGTCAACGGCCGCCTGCGCGATGCATTGGCATCATCGCTGTGGCCGGCGCCGGCGCCCTTGGTGTCGGCGCTGCCGGCGCCGCTGGCCGAGCCGATGAAGTGCGATGTCGGCGGCGCCGGGCCGGCCGACGGCTTGCTGTTCACGGTGGCCACCAGCGGCCTGGAGGCGACGCGGCGCAGCCTGTTCGTGCAGCTGCCGGTGGCCGGCCGCGACGAGACCTTCACCTTGCGCGTCGCGGCCTTCGACCCGGTCGCGCGCCGCTGTACCGCGCAGCAGAGCGTGATGGCGATTCCGCTCTTCATCGACCCCTACATCGTGGTCGACGCGAGCCTGCGCTACTTCATGTTCACCCAGCAGGGCGAGAATGTCGAAGTGCCGTCGGTCACCGTGCACGAGATCGATTGGGACCGCAACGAAGACGGCAGCAGCCGGTTGGCCGGCCGCCGCCAGCGCGCGGTGGTCATCGACCCGGTTGTCGTCGAGGCGGTGCAGAAGGCCGCCGGCGAACGGCGTGTCGCGGCGGTGCCGACCCACCGCACGGCCAGCGGGCGCTCGTTCGAGCTTGCCGGGCGCCGCTGGCAGATCGTGTCGCGGATGGCCCAGCGAATCGACCCGCCGGCGGAAACCCCGCTGCGCGAGCTGCCGGCGGCAGCACCCGGCTCACCCTGCGCGGTGCTCGGCGGCAGCCGGCCGTCGCAGGAAGGCTTTCGGCTCGAGATGTTCGACGGCGGCGAGTACTGCTTCGCGATCGCCCGCGGCAACCCACCCGAGCGCAATGCGGCGCCCAACGGCGACGGCGGCGAGGCACTGCGTGAAGAGGTGCTGGTGGCGGTCTACGGCCGGCCCGATGCCGGACCGGGCGACGAGGTTCGCCGGCGCCTGGCGGAAAACCCACCGGCCGCGATTGCCACGCTGAACCGGTTCGCCCGTGTTCGCGCGGGCGCGGCGCGCTGGTTCGTCGGCAGCGGCGGTGCCTACGATGGCTGGGTCGTCCTGCGCACGCCCGACCGCGCCGGCGATGAGGCTTTCTACGGCGCGCCGTGGAGCACCTGCGCGCTCGCCCGCCAGGGCTGGGCCTTGCTCGGCACACCGGCGGACTGCGGCGTGGCCGCGGCGCGCTGACGGGTAGAAGCTTCGACCTCCCGAAGGGCGATTTCGGCGTCCCGAAGCGGCCGTGTTAATTGCGGTTGGTGACGATCGTCACACGCCGGTTCTCCGGTGCATCGGGCCGTTGCGGATCGGCCAGCTCGGTCGCGCCCTTGCCGACCGCGGCCAGGCGCTGCGGCAGCACGCCGCGCTCGTTGACGAGGTAGGCGACAACCGCTTCGGCGCGCAGCCGCGACAGATCCATGTTCTGGTCGGCGCCGCCGCGTGGGTCGGCATGCCCCTCGACCCGGAAGCCGAAGGCCGCGAGCTTGTCGCCTTGCAGCGCCCTGGCCACGGTATCGAGCGCGAGCTTGGCGTCGGCAGTCAACTCGGCCGAATTGGTCGCGAAGGTGATCAACAGCGACGCCTTGCCCGGCCCGGCGGGCTTGGCTCCGAGCGGTCGCAGCGCCGGTTTGAAGCCGCGCATGTTGCGGCTAGCCGCCGGTTCGGGTTCGGCGATGATCAATGCGTCGACGAGTGCGGCCTCGGTCACCTGGCTGCCACGCAGCATCGGCTCCTGGGCCGGCGCCGCACCGACCCCAAGCAACGCAAGGCAGGCCGCAGCCCGCAGTATCGTGGATCGTGCCATCGGTGTTCCTTGCGCTGTGTCGCATCGGCGGTTCACGGGCCTATCGTCGCCTGCAAGCCCACGACATGATATGCCGACCCTTCGAGAGGATGACGCGCGGCTTGTCGGCGCGCGACGGCTGCCAGCGCGCATCAACACCAACACTAACGGCGGCGCACGAACAGAAAGTCGCCGCCGTCGTGCCCGGCGCGCCGGATGTCCGAAAATTCCGGCGTCTGGTCGGCGCTCAGCGACACCGGACGGCGGAGGTCGCTGAACAGCGTTGTCCCGTCGATGACGCTGCGGTTCTCGGCCAGGATCTGCACCAGGGCGCGTGCAAACGGCGAGTGTTTGCCGTCCACCGAGTCGAGCACGGGCTCCAGACCACCGGAGGACATCGCTTGCCGGGCCCTCTTGCTGGCGATGCGCCTCAGGTAGTCGGCGTCGAGTTGCGGACGCACCGGGCTGCCGCGTGTCAGCGTGCCCGAGAAACAGCTATCGGCGATCACCAGCATGTGTTTTGCCTTCAGCGCTTTGGCCAGGTCGCGTACGACGTCGTTGGAAATCCATTGACTGCGGCGCTCGGCCCGCGCGTCGGCCGGTAGCCAGAAGCCTTGGTCGGCTTCCTTGTCGAGCCAGCCGTGGCCGGCGTAGTAGATCAGCAGGTTGTCTTTCTCCGTCAGTGTCTCCCGCAGGTCGTCGAGCGCCTCGATGATCTGCTCTCGCACCGGGTCGAGAAGCAGCTTCACGTTGTAGTCGTACTTGTCCTTCAGGATGTCCGCGATGGCCTTGGCGTCGTTTTGCGCGGTCTCCAGCGCTGGCAGGTGCCGGTAGCGGTTGATGCCGATGACCAGCGCATGGAACTTGCCGAAATCGATCGAAGGCGCCTTGTCGGGGGCCGCCGGTGCAATCTGTCCCCGCGGCAGCGGGCTCAGATAGGCGTCCAGCAGCGCCCGGCGCCGGGTATGGAACTCGGCCTCCGAAACCAAGCCGCTGCCCAACAGCTTCTGCAGTTTCTGCAGTTGCTGCTCCAGTTCGCTATCGGCCGGCTTCCCCGGTGCCGGCGCGGGCGGCGGCGGGACCGGCTTCTCGGCGGCCACAGGCGGCGGCGGGGCGGCGGCCACTGCGGCCGCGCCGGGACGGTCCTTGCGTCCGGACAGAAGCGCGATCTTCTGCCTGACGATCACATCGTTCGGCTGCGCCTGCAGGGCTGCAGTGAACACGGTGATGGCTTCGATGGTCCGCCCGTCGGCAGCCAACAAGTCGCCTTTCGCAGCCAGCAGGATCGGGTCGCCGGGAGCACCCGCCAGCGCGGCGTCGCAGGCCGCCAGACCCACATCGCCGGACATGCGCGTGCAGCGGATGCGCATCATCGACGCGGCGATCTCCTCGGCATTCGGAGCCGCCTTGCGCTCGCGGTCGCGTGCGGCGATGACTTCCATCTCGTCGGCATAACTCTTCGCCACCGACAGGCGGTCCAGCAGGCTGCCGCTGCCCGGGTACCTGCGCAGGGCCGCCTCCAGGAGCACGGTCGCCTTGCGGTGCTCCTTGCGCTTGACCATGGTGTCGGCCAGGCTCTCGACCAGCCGCGGGCTCTCGAGCGCTTCCTCGGCGATCGGCCCGCAGCGGCCGTCGGTGCGCAACTCGCGCCCTTCGATGCACTCGAGCACGTCGCCGATGAGGCTGGCTCCGGCGTGCGACGTCGCCAGCATCAGCGAGCCTCCGGCCAACAGTCGGCAAACCAGGTGTCTGAGTTTCACGACCTATTTGTAGCCGGAGGTCCCCTGGCCCTGGTTGCTGGCCTTGTCGACGTCGGGATGCCACTGCCAGAGCCCGTTCGGGAGCCGAATCAGGCCGAACAGGTAGCGACGCTCGATCGTGGAAAACGGCGGGTTCTCGCGCGCGACCACATCCTGGAGCTGGACGCGCCAGGCCCGCGTCTCGCGCGCAACGGTGTCGGACTGCCCTCTCAGTTCCTCGGCCAGCGATACCAGGTCTTCGGGCTTGCTCGTGCGCCGGATCTCCTGGCAGATGGCTACGCCGACCTTGGCACCTTGGCGGATCCGCGAGGCCGACGACTCCAGGCCCAGGATGCTGTCCTTCAGGTTCTTGCTGGCATCCGGGGAGTCCGCCGCAAACCGGACGTGGTCGCTCGTGCCTTCGATCGCGCGGATGAAGCCATAACCCGTTCCGGGGCCGCTGGATTCGAGTGCGGGGTCCATCGCATGCAGCACATACCCGACGTAGCGCTTCAATTCGTCGCTGTTGCGCCCCGCCTGGAACGCCTTGCGGGCGTTCTCCGCGGCGATGTCGGCGTCGCGTTCGGCCACCGACAGCAAGCCGGCCTTTCCCGGCGTGTCGCTCCAGCCGGCCGTGGTATGCCCGATGTGCACGTGGGCGATGGTCGGCCGTGCAACCGTGTAGCAGCCGGTGAGGGCGCATGCCGCCAGCGTCGACAAGATGGCCAGGACGATGCGCATGCCGGTTCCTCCGTTCGAGTGATCATGGTGCTCGGAGGGCGGGTATCGGCTAGCGCTTCGCTCGAGGGCTGCGGCTGCTCGCGCGCCCCGCCCGCCGCCGCTTTTCAGAAGCGCATCGTATACGCGATGTCGAACTGCTGAACCGAATACGGCGAGTTCCCGCCGGTGCCTGGCAGGCCCATGGTGGGGTAGATCTGGAACCATGTGTAGTCCGGAGTCTTGGTGGGCTTCACGCGAATGCCGGTCCAGGAAATGTCGAACGAGTCGCGGCTGCCCAGCGACAGGTTGTAGCTCAGCGTCGCGATCACGCTCTTGGCCGGAAAGCGGTAGGCCACGAAACGCTGGGCGACGAAGGCATCGTCATCGGCCAGTGCCTCGGAGATGGCTGCGCTGTCGGCCATCGCACGCCCGGAAGAGACGAAGTCGCCCCGACGGGACTCGACCGCCAGGCGCACCGTTCCCCGCTCGCCGACCTGCTGGTCGGCACCAATCCGGGCTGAGTTGAAGTCGGTATCGAAAATGTCCCCGCGCGCTCGGCGGCGGTTGTGCGACAGGACACCGGACAGCCCCGTCCGTTCGGCGACCTGGACCCGGGCGTTGAGGCCCAGCTCGAGACGCTGTCCCGTTCTCAGATCGGACCGCGAGTCGTCGTAGGCTGCGCCGGCGAACAGACCGAACCGGGGCGCTGCAAAGTGGCCTCCAGCCTGGTACACCAATTCGGTGCGCAAGCCCAGCGCAGCACTGTCGAGCCCTTCGTAGGTTGCGAACTTCTCCGCCGTCGACTGGGCACCGAGGGCCAGGCTGAGGCTGTCGGAGAGGTCGAACTTGTGGTCGACACCGGCACTGACCAGCCAGGTCCGATCGCTGAGCTTCGGCGTCGGCGAACCGGTGCGCGTGATGTTGTCGTCGAAGCGCACGGCCGCGGCGACGACGAATGGCGCCGAGGCCGAAGCCTGCACCAAACCTTGCGGTTTCTGCCGACCGTCGTCGAGCGCGGTCGACAGCCAGAAGCGAGTCGAGTACTCGGGATTGCTGCTGACGCGGCCGTTCGAGCCGAGTTCGAACCCGAAGGCCATGCCGCCGCTCGTCAGAAACTCGGCGCCGATGCCGATCATCGCGCTGCTGCGGCTTTCGCCGATGGGTGCGACCGTGTAGGTCGGCCCGCCGGGCTGGTCGGCGTAGGCGATCGTGGCCGCGCCGGCGCGCTTCAGCTCGCGGCCGTATTCGAGCCGCAGGTGCGGGATCACGCGGCCGAACTCGGTCTCGTGCATCGCACTCGCCCGAATGCCCAGCGACAGACGCGACGAACGATGCTTCTGCTCGAGGTAGGTCAGCGAGCTGATCCCGGCACCGGTCTCGTCGACACGGTCGAGCTGGCCGACGCCGAACTCGAGCCGGGCATAGGGCGCCCACGAAAGATTTTCCTCGTGGTGTTCCTGGCTGACAGCGAGCGAGCCGAAGATCTGGCTGCCGTCGCGCTCGCTGGTGGCCAAGCTGCTGTTGGCGCTCACGTAGCGGCCGGACCGGGACGTCAAGGCTCCGTAGCCGAGGATGGCGTCGACGTAGAGGTCCCGCACCATCTCGTAGGACCCGTAGAACGACAGCGACTGGCCGGTATTCCTGCTGTCCGAGCCGTTCGTCCCGAACGTATTGCGCGCACGCGAATAACCCGCCGCGCCACCGACGACGACGTCGCTGCCGAGCCGCCAGTCGGCACCCATGCTCAGGCCGGAGGTCTCGAACCGGGTCTCGTTGCCGGCCGGGCCGACGCGTCCGAAAGAGGCCACGCCGCCGAGCCAGTAGCCCCCTTGCGAGGTCCCTGGTTCCGCGCCTGCATCCGAGGCCAACATCAACGGCAACTCCCGCGAGGTCAGCAGCGCCGTCAGCAGATGCGGAAGGGCCTCGAGGTCGGCAGCGGCGGCGCTTGGCTGCTCGCCTCGGGGGGCTTGCGGAGAGCGGGGTGGCCGGGCCGCGTCGCTGCTGCCGGATGCCGACGGCAGCGGCGGGAAAGCCGGGCCGCGGCGCTCCAACGGGTCGGCGGTGTAGGCCCGACCGGCAGCCTGCAGGCCTTGTGCACGGTGCAGCGATGCCAGGCGGGTGGAGATGTTCGTCACTTGCGCGGCCCCGAACCTGCGCAGCGTGGCCACCTGGGAGGCAATCAGCGATGCGACCTGAGAGTCGAGCGCTGGCGAGACACGTTCGTTGCCGCCGATGCCGGCGAGTGTCGCGTCGCGGTGGTCGATGAACCCGGCATTCGGCTGTGGAAACGGCACGGTGAGCGTTGCGGTCTTGGAGCCCGGCGAGGTAGGACTGAACCTCACTTCGATCGTGCAGTAGCCGGTGTCGTTTTCGCCGTGCGTGGGGCCGTTACCCCCGTTCAGCGCACAGGTGCCGCCCACCAGCGAGAACTGGCTGGCGTCGGTCCCGGTGATTCGTATCGGGTTGAGTTGCACGACCGCGCCCGTGGGTCCTTGCGCGGCCGCGACATACAGCGTCTTGACTGCCGAGCTGGCCACCGGACGGTTGCTGAAGTCCATCGTGACCGGCGCCGACCCCGGCGTGGTGCCGCCCTCGCCCTCCTGGCCATGGTGATTGTGCTCGGCCTCCTGGGGGGAATTGGCGCTGATGCCGATGCATTGAATGGAGGTGCTGCACTCGGCGCGGGCCTGACCGGAGACGGTGCCGGCGACGAGCGCCGTGATGATCCAGCCGACAAGGTTGCGCATCGTCATTCGGGGCCCTTTTGCTGTGGGTCTTCAAGGTGGCTCGGGTCAGTGTATCAACGAAAAACCCGCTGCGGCATGGGCAGCGGCCCGGCTTGTTCATCACTCGGCTGGACGTGCCGGTGCCACGCTCTCAGGGTCGGATCGAGCTGAACGCGGCCGCCGCGGCGCCTGCTTCAGATCATCGACCCAGCCGCGTTCAGCGGCTGCATCGACGACCAGTCGGGGTCGGCGCGATGCGCGAAACCGGCCGCGAACAGCGAATCGAGCCGCAGCTTGCCTTGTTCGATGCGCAGCAGCGCGGGGTCGCCGTCGTACAGGTCGGCGTGCGCCGCGGCGAAGGCGCGCTGCTCGGCCATCGGCGCCCCGCTGAAGCCGCCGGCGTAGTGGTGGCCGTTGCGTTCGCTGTGCGCCAGTCCGAGCAGCGCCGCCAGCGCCAGGTCTTGCTGGACGGCGAGGCCGGCCTGGCAGGTCAGGTCTTCGGCCGACATGAAGGCGCGTGGCGCTTCACCGTCGCGGCGGGCGGCTTCGTTCCAGCGTTCGCAGCGGGCGCGGTTGACGATCGCCTTGTACAAGCCTTTGCAGGCCTTGCTGGACGTGCCGTGCCAGCCGGCGGCATGGCCTTGCACGAATGAGTCGAGGCTGCCGTCGGCCTCGTCCATCAGCAGCGGCGCGGGCGCCGTGCGCCACGGCAGCGCGGCGTCCAGCGAATGGTCGCGGGCGAGCGGCTGTTCGATGTAGAGCAACGCATCGCGGCGCTGCGCTACGGCGAGCACCGGGCGCAAGGTTTCGAACAGGGTTTCGAGCGCGTCGGTATCGGCGTATTGCTCGTTGCCGTCGAGGGTGAATCGGTAGCCCGGAGCGTGGCGGTCGAGCACGGCCAGCACATCGGCCAGCCGGGCGGCGTCGGCATGCGCTTCGCCGCCGAGCTTGATCTTGAAGTAGCGGTGGCCGTAGCGCTCGATCACCGCCGGCAGGCCGAGCGGCAGGCCTTGCGCGTCGGCATCGGTCGCGTCCAGTGCATCGAGCAGGCCCACCGTGTGCCGCGCCGCTACCCGGCGCAGCGGCACCAGCGTGCGCAGCCAGGCACCCCAATCGAAGCCGTGCAAGTCGGCGATGCAGGCGCTGTCCCGCAAGCCGGGCAGGTTGTGCGCCGCGGCGTCGAAGAACGAGACGTCGAGCGCGCGGCACAGCGCGTCGAGCACCGCGCGGTCGAGCACCGCCTGGCCGTAGGCCGCCGTCAGCGCTGTGGCGCCGGCGCGTTCGCCTTCGCTCATCAGTGCCGCGTAGTGGCGCTCGAACAAGCCGAACGGCGTGGCCGGCGCATCGCCGACATAGGCCGTTGCTGCGCGCTGGACCGAAGCGCCCAGCTGGGCCACGTTGTCGGCCGGGCTGAAGCCGCTGCGCTTGTCGAACCATTTCGGCACCATCAACTCGGCGGCAAAGCCGGTCGCCGGGCGGCCTGCCACGTCGACCTGCACGCGAACGAAGAGTTGCGGGCAGGCACGCAGCGTGACCGCGCCGAAGCGGAACGGCAGCCGCAGACGCAGCGGGCGCAGGCCGAGGTCGATGGAACGCACGACCAGCTCAGTGTGCATCGAGCGAACCCTGCGCGTAGAAGTGGACCCGCAAGCGGCGCGCGTAGTCGCCGAAGCGCTCGCCGCCCATCAGTTCGAGCGAGCGCGGGCGCGGCAGGTCGATGTCGTAGACCGCGGCGATGCGGCCCGGCCGCTCGGTCATCACGAACACCCGGTCCGACAGGAAAATCGCTTCCGGAATGCTGTGTGTGATCAGCAGCACGGTCTTCTCGGCCGCGAGCCAGATGCGTTGCAACTCGAGGTTCATGCGCTCGCGCGTCATCGCGTCGAGCGCGCCGAAGGGCTCGTCCATCAGCAGCACCGGCGGGTCGTGCAGCAGCGCGCGCAGGATCGCCACCCGCTGCTGCATGCCGCCCGAGAGCTGCCACGGGTACTTGGACTCGAAGCCCTGCAGCCCCGCCATCCGGATGAGCTGCATCGCACGCTCGCGCGCCGCAGCCATCGGCAGCTTGCGGATCTCGGCCTGCAGCAGGATGTTGTCGATGACCCGCCGCCACGGCAGCAGCAGCGCGTTCTGGAAGACGATGCCGACGTTGGTCTGCGGCCCGCGCACGGCCACGCCCGACAGCAGCAGTTCGCCGCCGGAGACTGGCAGCAGCCCGGCGACCATCTTCATCAAGGTGCTCTTGCCGCAGCCCGAAGGGCCGACCACCGAGACGAATTCGCCGGCGCGGATGGCAAAGTCGAGCGGCTTCAAGGTCTCGACCTCGCCGTTCGCCGAACGGTAGGTCTTGTGCACGCCGCGCGCTTCGATCAGCACCGCCGCGCCGTCGCGGCCGGGCGCCGGCGGCGGGCGGTGCAGGGGTTGCACGAGCGCGCTCACGCCGGCCCTGTCAAGGCAGGTAGTCGTTGGTCACCCAGTCCTCGGCCTTGCCGCGCAGCGTCGGGTCCAGCCCGCCGTACTGCACCAGCAAATCGAGCGACTCGTTGACGTTTTTCATCGATACGCGGAACGGCCGCAGGCTCTTCGTCTCGTCGGTGCGGTACAGCGCGGTCGTCAGCTTCAGGCCGGTCAGCAGCGTGTCGCGCTGGCCGGCCTTCGCATTCGCCTTCAACATCGAGTCGACCGCCGCTTCGGGGCTCTTCTCGGCCTCCTCAAACGCCTTGGTGCTGGCGCGCATGAAGCGCTTGACCATGTCGGCCTTGCCGGCCAGCGTGTCCTTGCTGGCGACGATGCCCGAGCTGATCAGGTTGACGCCGTAGTCGGCGAAGCGGATCACCTGCACCGGCTTGTGCAGCGCGTCCTGGATCTTCATGTTCTGGTCCATCACGTAGCCGAGCAGCAGGTCGGCCTGCCCGTTGATGACCGCGTTGAGCTTGGTCTGGCCGTCGCCCGAGACCACCTTGTACTGGCCTTCCTGCAGGCCGGTCTTCTTCATGAACAGCGGCCAGATCTGGCTCATCGAATCGCCCGGCGTCATCGCCACCGTCTTGCCGACGATGTCCTTCGGCGTCTTGATGTTCTTCTCGGCCAGCCCCATCACCGACATCGGGCTGACCTGCAGCGCGACGCCGACCGCCTTCACCGGCGCGCCCTTGGTGGCGGCGCGGATCATCGTCGGCACGTCGACATAGCCGAAGGTCGCCGACCCCGCCGCGACCGCTTGCACCGACACGCCCGAGCCGCGCCCTTCCTGGATCTCGAGGTCGATGCCTTCGGCGTCGTAGAAGCCCTTTTCCTTGCCGATGAAGAACGGCGCGTGCTCGCTGTAGACGTACCAGTTGAGCAGCAGCACGACCTTGTCCTTGGCTTGCGCATGGGCCGGCGTGGCGATGGCGGCGGCCAGCGAGGCGGCGGCCACGGTCTGCATCAGGACGCGTCTTCTCATGGTTGTCTCCGGTGGTGGGGTTGCGGGAACCGACAAGCTCAAACGCCAAGCTGCACATCGACGCGCTGCGACACATGCCACGGCATCAGCGCGCGCTCGATCAGTTCGATGGCCAGGAACAGCAGCACGCCGACCATCGACAGGATCACCAGCGCGGCGAACATCAGCGGCAGGTCGAAGGTGCCGTTGGCCTTTTGCAGCACGTAGCCGATGCCCGAGTTGGAGCCGACGAATTCGCCGACCACCGCGCCGACGACGGCCAGGGTGACCGAGACCTTCAGCCCGCTGAAGATCGACGGCAGGGCGGTCGGCAGGCGGAACTTCAGAAAGACCTTCAGCGGGTTCGCGCCCATCGAGCGCGCCAGGTCGATGACGTCGGCCTCGACCGACTTGAAGCCCTGCACCGTGGCCACGACGACCGGGAAGAAGCCGAGCAGGAATGCGGCGATGATCTTCGGCACGATGCCGAAGCCGAACCAGACGACGAACAGCGGTGCGATCGCCACCTTCGGGATCGACTGCGAAAACACCAGCAGCGGGTAGACGAAGCTTTCGACCAGCCGCGAATACGAGATCCACATCGCGACGAGCACGCCGACCACCGCCGACGCGACGAAGCCGCCCAGCGTGGCGTACAGCGTCGGCAGCGTCTGCCGCCACAACATCGGCCACTCGACGACGAGCTGCTGCGCCACCGACCACGGCGTCGGGACCAGGTACGGCTTGATGTCGAAGACGCGGATGCCCACGTCCCACAGCACAACCAGCATCAGCAGCAGCCAGAACGGCCGCAGGCCCGGCGATATCAACCAGCGTTTCATGATCTATTCACCATCTGGAGAATTGCTAGCGCAGCCGGCTTCAGTCGCGCAGGACATAACCCATGACCACTTCGGTGATGTGCGACAGGCGCTGCGACAAGGCCTTGGGCGCCATCAGGTCGTGCCCGAAGATGGCCGACAGCGTGTGGTTGTTCGAAAGGTAGAAGTACGCCAGGCCGGCGATCGAGATGTACAGCTGCAAGGGGTCGACGCCGCCGCGGAAGAGGCCTTCCTGGCGGCCGCGTTCGAGCACGTCGCCCAGGGTCTGGATCAGCGGCGAGTTCATTTCCCGGATCCGCTTGGAGCCGGCCAGGTGGCGCGCGCGGTGCAGGTTCTCGCTGTTCAGCAGGGTCAGGAATTCCGGGTGCGCGAGGTAGTGTTCCCAGGTGAAGACAACGAGCCGGCGCAAGGCGTCGACCGGCTGCGTGCTTTCGAGATGGAGTTCGCGCTCGGCTTCGCGGATGTCGGCGTAGGTCTGCTCGAGCACCGCCAGGAACAGCTCGTCCTTGCCGCCGAAGTAGTAGTAGATCAGTCGCTTGTTGACGCCGGCGCGCTGGGCGATGCCGTCGATGCGGGCACCGCCGAGGCCGGCTTCGGCGAACTCGGCCATCGCCGCGCGCAGGATCTGCTGCTGGGTGCGGTCGGCATCGCGCGTGCGCAGCACGACGACGTTGATGGCGGCCGGAGGCATTCGCGGATAATTCACCGTGTCGGGAATAAGCGCCTCAGGACTAACCCGCAAGCGCGCCCCGCCGACCGCGCGCAGGTGAAGCGGCGGCGGGCGCTACAGTTGCGCCATGACTGAACGCCACACCTCCCGCCCCGCCGGCCACGCCCTCGTCGAAGCCCTCATTGCCCAGGGCGTCGAGACCTGTTTCGGGGTGCCCGGCGAGAGCTACCTCGCCGTGCTCGACGGCTTTCACGAGCACCGCGAAAAGATCCGCTTCATCGGCTGCCGGCAGGAAGGCGGCGCCGCCTTCATGGCCGAGGCGCAAGGCAAGCTGAGCGGCCGGCCGGGCATCTGTTTCGTCACCCGCGGCCCCGGCGCCACCAACGCCAGCATCGGGCTGCACACCGCCTTCCAGGACTCGACGCCGATGGTCTTGTTCGTCGGCCAGGTGGCCAGCGACCAGCGCGACCGCGAAGCGTTTCAGGAACTCGACTACCGCCAGGTCTTCGGCCCCGGCACGCTGGGCATGGCCAAGTGGGTCGGCGAAGTGCACAGCGCCGACCGCGTTCCCGAATACGTCGCGCGCGCCTTCCACACCGCGCTGCAGGGCCGGCCCGGGCCGGTGGTGCTGGTGCTGCCCGAAGACATGCTGACGGCGCCGACCGCGGCGCCGGTGCTGCCGCGCGTGGAGCCGGCGCACGCCTGGCCGGCGCCGGGAGCCTTGCGCAGCGTTCGCACGCTGCTGCTGGCGGCCGAGCGGCCGATCGTCATCGCCGGCGGCAGCGGCTGGGACGCCGAGGCCTGTGCCGCGCTGCAACGCTTCGCCGAAAACTGGCGGCTGCCGGTCGGCTGCGGCTTCCGCTTCCAGGACAGCTTCGACAACCGCCATCCGCTGTACGCCGGCGATGTCGGCATCGGCATCAACCCGAAGCTGGCCGCGCGCGTGCGCGACGCGGATCTGGTCATCGCCGTCGGCGTTCGCCTCGGCGAGATGACCACTGGCGGCTACACGCTGCTGCAGGCGCCGCGGCCGACGCAGAAGCTGATCCACATCCATGCCGGGCCGGAAGAGCTGGGCCGCGTCTATGCCGCGGACCTGATGCTGCAATCATCGATGGCCTGCGCGGCGAAGGCGCTGGAAACGCTGGCCGCGCCGGCCGACGTGCCGTGGACCGCGCACGCCGCCGCGGCGCAGGCCGACTACCAGGCCAGCCTGGTGGCGCCGGCGGTCGAGCCGCTGGACATGGCGGTGGTCGTGAAGACCATGCAGCGCCTGCTGCCGCCGGATGCCGTCTACACCAACGGGGCCGGCAACTACAGCGGCTGGCTGCACCGCTATTGCCAGTATCCGGGGCTGCAGCACCACGGCCGAACGCAACTCGCGCCGACCTCGGGCGCGATGGGTTACGGGCTGCCGGCCGCCGTGGCCGCGGCGCTGCTGGAGCCGCAGCGCTGGGTGATCAACATCGCCGGCGACGGCGACCTGCTGATGACCGGCCAGGAGATGGCCACCGCCACCGGCTACGGGGCGAAGAAGCTGATCAGCGTGGTGGTCGACAACGGCACCTACGGCACGATCCGCATGCACCAGGAGCGCGACTATCCGGGCCGGGTCAGCGGCAGCGATCTGTTCAACCCGGACTTCGCGGCGCTGGCGCGGGCCTACGGCTGGCAGGCCGAACGGGTCGACAACACCGCCGAGTTCGAGCCTGCATTTCAGCGCGCGCTCGAAGCCGGCCGGCCGGTGCTGCTGCACCTGAAGCTCGACGCCGATGTCAGCACGACGCGGACGACGCTGACGGCGATCCGCGCCGCGGCCGGCGGAAACCGCTAGCTGAACTGACTGAACTAACGCTTGCCGGCGAGCAGCAGGACCACGCCGCTGGTGATGACGCCTGCCGCCAGGATCTCCTGGCCGCTGATCACTTCGCCGCCGATCGACACCCCGAGCAGCAAGCCGATCACCGGGTTGACGAAGGTGTAGCTCGAAGCCACGGCGGCGCTGGTCCGCTGCAGCAGCAGCATGTAGGCGCTGTAGGCGACCAGCGACCCGGCGACCACCAGGTACAGCCAGCAGGCCAAGGCCCGCGGGTCGGGTGGCAGTACCGGCTGCTCGCCGGCCGCCGCCGAGGCGATCAGCAACAGCGCGCCGCCGACCAGCATCTGGCTCGCATAACCGGCCACGCCCGGCGCCGGTATCAGCCGCCGCCCGCCGGGTAGCCCATGCCGCGCCCAGACGCTGCCGAGCGACCAGCTCACGCAGGCCAGCGCCATCGTCAGCAACCCCGGCAGCGACGCACCGAAGCCCTGGCCGCGGGCGAGCAGCACGACGCCGGCGAGGCCGAGCGCGATACCCACCCATTGGCGCCGCGACGGCCGCGCGCCGTACGGCCACTCGAACAGCGCCACCAGCGCCGGCACCACGGCGACGAACGCGACCACCAGCCCCGAGCTGACGCTGACCTGGGCGCTGGCCGTCGCGCCGTAGGCGACGCCGATCAACAGCCCGCCGAGCACGAAGGCGCTGAGCCATTCACCGGCCTTCGGCCAGGCCGCGCCGCGCCAGAGCGCAAAAGCGCCGAGCAACACGCCGGCGGTGACGAAGCGGGTTCCCATCTGGAAGAACGGCGGGAAGCTGACCAGCGCCCACTTGATCGCGAGGTAGGTCGAGCCCCAGACGAGCCAGGTCGCGGCGAGGCAGCCGAGGATCAGCGGCGAGAAGCCGCGAGCGGAAGATGGGCGGGAGATGGCAGCGGACATGGCGGCCATGTTAGAAAGGGAACGCGCGACGATCCATGGATGAATCAAGGCAAACAGCACAGCTCGTCGTCGAATCGAAGGTTGATGGAGTCGATGGCCTTGGACCCCTATGACACCCGTTTGCTCGCCGAGTTGCAGGGCGACGCCCGCCTGAGCCTGGCCGAACTGGGCCGCCGCGTGCACCTCAGCCAGCCGGCGGTGACCGAGCGCGTGCGCAAGCTCGAAGCCGCCGGCGTCATCACCGGCTACCGCGCGACCGTCAACCTGGCGGCGCTGGGCTACGGCATCCGCGCGATGGTCCGGATCGGCCGCACCGAGCATCTGCGGATGGTCAAGCTGGTCAGCGAAACGCCGGAGGTCGTCAACGCCTGGAACATCACCGGCGAGGACAGCTGGCTGCTCGAGATCGCCGTCACCGATGTCGCCCATCTCGACGCCGTGGTCTCGCAGCTTTGCCTGTTGGCCGAAACCTCGACATCGATCATCCTCAAGACCTTGCGCGAGCACCAGGTGATGCTGCCGCCGACAAAGGAGCCCCGAGCATGAGCCGAGCGCAGAAGGCCGACGAATGGGTCACCGTGCCGTCCGGTGAAGCCGACATCGAAGCCGTCGCGCGGCGCTGCCGGCGGCTGGTGAACCAGCGCGCGCTCTTCGCCGCCGGTGTCGCGATGGTGCCGGTGCCGGGGCTGGACTGGCTCACCGACGTCGGCATCCTCGTCAAGCTGCTGCCGGCGATCAACGCCGAATTCGGCCTCACGCCCGAGCAGGTCGAGCGCCTGGCGCCCGACCGGCGGCTGGCGGTCTTCAAGGCGGTCAGCGCCGGCGGCGGCATGCTGGTCGGCCGGGTGGTCACGCGCGAGGTCGTGCTGGCGCTCTTGCGCATCGTCGGCGTCCGCCTGACGGCGCAGCAGGCCGCCAAGTACGTGCCGATCGCGGGGCAGGCGGTGTCGGCGGCGCTGACCTTCTCGGCGCTGAAGCTCGTTTGCGAGCAGCACATCCGCCAGTGCATGGCGGTGGCAAGGCAGTTGCAACTGCCGGCACCGACCACCGTCGTCTGAAGGGGCCGGCGGCTACAATCGGCGGCTCGGGGTGTAGCGCAGCCTGGTAGCGCAACTGGTTTGGGACCAGTGGGTCGAAGGTTCGAATCCTTTCACCCCGACCAATCGAATCAAGGACTAAACGCGGGCGAGAGCCTGACAAGAGCCCGAGTGGACCCGTCATCGCGCCACGCGCTTGAGCTGGGTGCGGCTGTAGGTCCGGTACGGCTGGCCGGGCGGCGCAAGTTCGAAGGTCTCGACGAACTCGTCGTCGGACAGGAACTCGTAGGTCTCGCGCGCTTTCCAGGCGTTGTTGAAGTTTTCGAACGACTCGCTCTCGAAGACCAGGGTGGCGGACGGATTCGCCGGCGTCTCGACGCGCCGGTAGGTGTTGACGAAACTTTCGACGTGGAACTGGCGCAGGACCAAGGTCTTGCGTTGTTTGTCGAAGCTGAACATGCCCCAGTGTTCATGCACCTCGCCGGTCTTGTTCTTCTCCTGCGGCAGGTAGGTGGAGGTGTTGGTCTCCTGGATGTAGCGCCCGTTCATCACGAACGCGTAGCGCCTCTGCACGCTGCCGTCGCCGGCCGAACCGCTCGCGGTGCCGGTCCAACTGCCGATCAGGCGTGCGACGGGTGCCCAGTGCTCGGGCACGGGTTCGGCGGCGCCGGCCAGTCCAGCGATCATCCAGAGTACGACGAGGATTGCAGCGATGCGTCTCACGAGGCGTCTCCCGCGGCCGCGATGTGGGCCGCCCGCCATTCTGGGCCTGGTCGGTCAAGCCGGACCCCGGTGATCACCCTCCAGCATCGACGCGAGCAGCGTCAGCAGGCCGTGCCGCTCGCGGTCCGGGTGGAACAGCGGGGCGCGTTCAGCGCAACACGCTTGCAGTTCGGGCAGCATGTCCCTGTCGTCGCGCGCCCGCAGCAGCAGGGCAGCCAGCCCGGTCGCATCGCCCCAGTCGAAGCAACCGGGATAACTCGCACCGAGCAGGCCCAGATTGCCGTCGACGCGCGAGGCCAGCACCGGCGTGCCGCTGGTGATCGCCTCGATCACGGCCTGGGCTCCGCCTTCGACCCGGCTCGGGTGAACCAGCACGTGCGCGGCCTGGATGCGCGCGCGAGTGTCGGCGTGAGGCAGGTCGCCGAGCCATCTGTAGCGAGGGCAGTGCAACGCCAGTTCACGCGCCTGCTGGGCGAGCCCGGCGTCCAGCGCACCGCCGATGTGGTCGAACTGCAGGCAGATCGATGCCTTGTCCCGCACGTCCGCGGGCAGGTGCAGCGCGCCGAGTTCGTTGAGCACGACCAGGCGGTCGGCCAATGCCAGCGAGCGTTGCGCCGCTGGATCGTGAGCGATGTCGTCGTACAGGTCCGTGCCCGTCAGCACGAGCATCAGCGGCCGATGGGGGTTGGCTATGCGCCAGGCTGCGACGGAGTCGGCGGACTTGCGCGCATGCAGCGCGATCAGCGCCGCCTCGTCGCCCTGCACCCAGCGGTCCGTGAGACGCACTCGATGATGTGTTCGACTCCGGCAAGGTGCCGCACGACTCGCGCTGGTCGCTGCCGCTGCCCGACGCGGACACCACCCGGTCCGAGTTGGCAGCACAGTTCGAGGTCACGCTGGAACTGCCGCGCGGCGCCGCGCCCGACGACGACGCGCTGTACTTCTTCCGTCTCGCGCTGCTGCACGAGGACATGCACCACGAGGCTGCGCTGTGCATGGCGCAAGCGCTCGCGTTGCGATTCGCCGTATCCTGGCTTCGCGGCGCATCCGTACCGCGACTACTCGGCGCCCTGGTTCGGCTCGGGCGGTGCTCAAGGGGGGTCGTTCGCGACGCAGGGCCGCATGCATCACGTCCGCTACCGCATCTTCTTCACCCCCGATCGGTGCGACATCTTCGCTGGCTTTCGCAACTGCCGTGCCTGAGCGGGCGCACCATGGGCCGCGTCACGCCCGCGCCGGCTTGCGCCACACCCGCCAGCGCCTGCGCACCGCCAGCACCGCGAGCACTGCACCGGCGATCACCAGTCCCCACGCAGCGATCGAGGCCACGCGCAGCAGCGTGCCATTGAAGTCTTCGCCGTCGGCGTAGTCCATGATGTGCAGGCGCCAGAAGAAGTCGTACCAGACCCAGGCCTCGTTGCGCGAGGTGACGAACTCGCCGGTGCGGCCGTCCAGGTAGATGCGGGTGGCGAAGGCGTCGTCGAAGCGCAGCCGCCACAGGTCGCCTCTGCCGCCGGTCTCGGCGACGATGCCCAGCCGCTGCGGAACACGCGCCAGGCGTTCGACTGCCGTCATCGTCGCCTGGCCCTGGTAGAGGCCGGCGCCGAAGCGCCGCAGGGCTGCTTCGTCGGGTGGCGCCCAGGGCGTGCCGTCGACCGGCACGATGACGGGCTTGAGGGCACCGCGGTAGTTCAAACGCAGCGCCGGGCCTTGCGGCGTGCTCACCGCGGCAATGCCTGTCACCTCGCCGAACTGCGCCGCGGCATGCAGGGCGGGCGCCACACGCCCGGCCCAGCCGGCGGGCAGCACCACGGCCGGCGGCTTGACGGTGTCGGCACCTTTGACCCAGGGTTTGAACGGCAGCAGCGAAAACACCACCCCGCCCGTTACCCAGACCAGCACTTGCACGCCGATCAGCCAGCCCATCCAGCGGTGGATTCGGAAGGTGATGGTTGACAGGCTCATGGTTGGCAGGCGGGTGCGCAATTGGAGCCGCGCATTGTCGGCCAGCGCCTGCCGCCGTATTCACGGGGGGTAGCGAGGCCAGGTGGCCCAGATGTTGAGCAACACCACCATGCCACGCAATGGCGCCAGATCTGTCGAGCGGCCATCGCCGTCCGCGAAGACGATGACTGGCAGCGGCCGCGGCTCCGCTTGCATGGTGAATTTCGGCGGCTCCTGCCTGGACGGCGTGACGAGGCTCCGAAGTCCTTGATAGCTACCCATCGCCACGGCCACGGCAGCAAGAGTCAACCAGGCGCGGCGCCGGTGTCGCCTACCCTCGGCGGTAGACGGGGCCGCGCTGCTGGACGATGGTGGTTCGCTGTCCACAGGCCGTTCCACGTTGCTGCGCCGAGGGCGAGTGCGGGTGAACTCGACCTTCAGCTTGCCCAGCATTTTGCGCGACCGGTGGTTGACGGGTGAGCCCGTTCGAGTGCGTGCGGTCCCGCGCTCGATGGGAGCAGGAGAGGCGCGACAGCGACGCGCGCGTCCGGTCAGCGGCCAGCGGCCAGCGGATACATTGCGAAAATCGCAATGAAGACAGACGCTACAGGTTATGTTCTTGCACATGGATTCGCGGTGGGCCCGAGGCCTGTCTGCCACGACTGGCAAGCCACTTGGAATGACAAGCTGCCTTTCGCTGCTCGGCGCGTTCGCACTGGTCGCGTCATCGCCCGGCCTGCATGCCGGGGGAGTGGCTCCGTCTCCGTCTGCGCCTGTCGCGTCTGCCGGTCGCTCCAGCGAAACGGGTCAAGCGGACGGGTCGATTGTCGGGATCGACACCGAACGCGGTCGGGTCACGCTGAAGCACGGCGCGATCGTGGGCCTCGGCATGCCTGCGATGACGATGGTCTTTAGAGTCGCCGATCCGTCGATGCTGAGGCACCTGAAGGCCGGCGACGGTGTCAGATTCACGGTGGTCCGGGCGGACAACTTCTTCACTGTCACCCAGCTGACTCGTCGCTGACCTTCGTGGCGCGGGGCGTTGCCAATCCGGGGAATGCGAGCGTGACGCGGGTTTCGCCATCCGGCGTGCTCGATGCTTCGGCCGTGCCACCGTGCAGGTTCATGATGGCCTTGACGATGGCCAGTCCGAGCCCGGTGCCGCCAATATCACGGTTGCGCGAACTGTCGACGCGGTAGAAGCGGTCGAACAACCGGCCGAGGTGCTCCGGCGCGATCGGTTCTCCCAAGTTCACGATGGCGAGGCACGTTCGGTCGCTATCCGATGCCACCAGGATTCGGACCTGCGTACCGCTCCTGCAATGTCGCACCGCGTTCGAGACCAGGTTCGTGATGGCTCGCTGGACCAGGCTCTGGTCGGCGACAACCATGCCACTCCCTTCGACAACGACGCCGACATCGCGCTCCTGCGCCAGCAGTTCCAGATATTCGGCCACCTTGGCGGCCTCGCCCCGCAGATCGAACTGGGTTAGCTGCAGCACAGCCATGGCGTGCTCGGATTGGGCGAGGAACAGCATGTCAGAGACCAACCGGGAAAGCCTTTGCAACTCTTCGACGTTTCCTTCGAGCACGTCCAACAACTGCTCGGTGGTCCTGGTTTGCGACAGCGCGACCTGGGTCCTGCCCAGAAGCGTGGCCAGCGGCGTGCGCATTTCGTGCGCCAGGTCGCCCGAGAACTCGGACAGCCGCGAGATGCCGTCGTCGAGGCGGTCGAGCATTGAATTGAACGCTGCACCCAGGGCCTGGAGTTCGGTCGGCTGGTCTGACAGGGTGAGGCGTGTCGAGACAGATGTGGTCGAAATCGCCGCGGCCGTTTCCCGGAAGCGCTTCAACGGCCTGAGGCCGATCGTGGCAATCAGGGCCGCGCTGACAAACACGATCGCCAATCCGAAGGGCGCGGCCACTGCCGAGGTGAGTAGGAGCCCGCGCAGCAGATGCTGATCTTCGGTTCGATCGACGCTGACAACGATCTCGAGCGCTTGGCCGTCCTTGGTTTGACCCGCAGCAGCGAACGAGAGCATCCGACGACCGTCGCCCTGACTCTGCCAATCGAGGAAAGCGTCCGTCCCCCAGGTGTCGCCCCTCAGACGCTCCGAGGATTGCCTCGCCTCGCGACTGAACGCCACGTACGGCTCGCGCGAATCCGGCGCCGCCACCGCAAGGTGCAGCTCGGCATGACCCGTCACGAGTTCGACGAGCCTGTAGGCGTTGTCACGGACTGCGCCGGCATCCTTCATGTCGGCCAGCAGATACCGCGCCTGGTCAGCCTTGTCGCGCAGGACCACTCTTTGCTGCGCGTCGAGTTCGCTGGCCAGAGTGCTGTACGAGAAGAGCAGCACCCCGAGGGCTTGCAACAGCCCGAGTACGCCGACCCACAGCGCCAGCCGCAGGCTCAGGCTTCCAGGCCTCACGGGCGTGTCTTCAGCACGTAGCCCACACCGCGGACCGTGTGGATCAGCTTGTCGGCGAACGGTTCATCGACCTTTGCCCGCAGCCGCCGGATGGCGACCTCGACGACGTTGGTTTCAGAGTCGAAATTGATGTCCCAGACCATCGATGCGATCTGGGTTCGTGACAGCACCTGACCGGTCTTGCGGACCAGCAGCACGAGCAGCGCGAACTCCTTGGCGGATAGATCGATGGGCTGGCCGGCGCGTACGGCTCTGTGCTTGATCGAGTCGACTTCGAGGTCGCCCACGCGCAGCACTTCCGGCTCGGGAGCGCGATTTCCGCGCTTCAGCAAGGCACGCACGCGCGCCAGCAACTCCGGGAACTGGAACGGCTTGACCAGGTAGTCGTCGGCGCCCATCTCGAAACCCTTGACCTTGTCATCGGTCTGGCCGCGGGCGGTCAGCATCAGTACCGGCGTTTGCTTCGACGTGCGCAGCGCCGAGAGCACCGCGAACCCGTCCACCCCGGGCAGCATGACATCCAGGATGACCAGATCGTGATCGCCGGTGGCTGCGGCATGCAGGCCGTCGGGGCCGGTATAGGCCAGTTCAACCGCGTAGCCATGCTCGCTCAACCCCTGTTCGAGGTAGGCCGCTGCACGTTTCTCGTCTTCGATCAGGAGGAGCTTCATGGCGGAATTGAACGACAGCCGAAGCCGTTCGAGATAACAAAAGCGTAATGAAGTGGCCAGTGCGGGGACGGGGCCCGGTTTCAACAATGGCACCCATCACGAACCACGTGACGGATGTCAGGCGAGGTGCCTGGCGCCAGACCCCCCAAACCCCCAGAAGGAATCGTCATGATCAAGCAAGTCACCCCCGTCGTCGCCATTGTCGCCGCGCTCTTCGCCGGCGCCGCGATGCCCGCAACCGCGCAGGAGCCGACTGCCCAGCAGACCGGCGGCACCTACAACTGGCTTCATCCCAAGCTCGGAATCGTGAAGGTGGACCGTGCGACCGGCGCGATCGTGCACTCGCAAGGCCCGACCCATCCGTCCGCACAGGCTGAAGGCCGCTCCGTGCAGACCAAATACTGGCTCGACCCCAAGGGCAACTACCGCGTCATCAAGACGCCGGTGACGGGGACGCCACAAGGCGCAATTGCGGAGGCTCGAAACTGACCTGGTCCGGCACGCACGGCCCGTGGTACCGGAATCCCCTTTGGCTGGGCGCGAAGGAGGAGTAAAACGATGGACATGGAAATGCACCAAGCACACGAGGGCCATGCGGACGCGACCGAAGCCGCGCGGGCCGCTGCGATCTACACCTGCCCGATGCACCCCGAGGTGCGCCAGAACCATCCTGGCGCATGCCCCAAATGTGGCATGGCCCTGGAGCCCGAGACGCCCACGCTCGACGAGGGCGAGAACCCCGAATTGCTGGACTTCAAGCGGCGGTTCATCGGAACGCTGCCGCTGACCATCATCGTCACGGTGCTCGCGATGGTGGGACATCGCCTGCAATGGTTCGAGATGGCCACGCAGAGCTGGATCGAACTCGTACTCACGTTGCCCATCGTGCTGTGGGCGGGTTGGCCGTTCTTCGAGCGCGGGGTGCAATCGGTGCTTCATCGCAGCCCGAACATGTGGACGCTGATCGGCCTGGGCACGGCTGCAGCCTTCAGCTACAGCGTCATCGCCACGATCCGGCCCGGCGTGTTTCCGGTGTCGTTCGTCTCGATGGGGCGGGTGTCGGTCTACTTCGAAGCCGCCGCGGTGATCATCTCGCTGACCTTGCTGGGTCAGATCCTGGAACTCAAGGCGCGTTCGCAAACCTCGGCGGCCATCAAGTCCTTGTTGGAACTCGCGCCCAAGACGGCGCGCCGGATCAACGCCGACGGCGTGGAAGAAGACGTTCCGCTCACTCACGTTCATGTCGGCGATTCGCTCCGAGTGCGTCCCGGCGAGAAGGTGCCGGTCGACGGCGTCGTCATCGAGGGCAGCAGCGCAGTCGACGAGTCCATGCTCACCGGCGAGCCGCTACCCGTGACCAAACGCGTCGGCGACAAGCTGATCGGGGCGACGCTGAACACCAATGGCGCGCTGGTGATGCGCTCGGAGAAGGTGGGTTCGCAGACCGTGCTGGCGAGCATCGTGCAGATGGTGCTGCAGGCGCAGCGATCGAAGGCGCCGATGCAGCGCATGGCGGACCAGGTGGCCGGTTACTTCGTGGTCACCGTGGTCGGCATTGCGTTGCTGACCTTTGTCGTGTGGGGTGTCTTCGGACCGGAACCGAGCTGGGTCTACGGCTTGATCAACGCCGTGGCGGTTCTCATCATCGCCTGCCCGTGTGCACTCGGTCTGGCCACCCCCATGTCGATCATGGTCGCCACGGGCAAGGCCGCCACGCAGGGCGTGCTGTTTCGCGACGCTGCGGCGATCGAGAACTTCCGCAAGGTGGACACGCTGATCGTTGACAAGACCGGCACGCTCACGGAAGGCAAGCCGCGTTTCGATCGCGCGGTGGCTGTGCCGGGCTTCACCGAGGACGAGGTGTTGCGCCTGGCGGCGAGTCTTGATCAGGGCAGCGAGCATCCGTTGGCCGATGCGATCGTGAAGGCAGCCCGCGAGCGAGGCCTCGCGCTTGACAAGGCCGAGGGGTTCGAGTCCAGCTCGGGCATCGGCGTTCAGGGCAGCGTTGTCGGCAAGAAGCTGGCACTGGGCAATACGGCGTTGATGACGCAGTTGGGCGTGCCCGTCGAATCACTGAAGGCGCAGGCCGAAGCCCTGCGCGCCGAAGGCGCGAGCGTGATGATGCTGGTGGTCGACGGTACGTTGGCTGGCTTGCTCGCCGTTTCCGATCCCATCAAGGCCAGCACGGCGGAAGCACTGGCCACCCTGAAGGCGTCCGGAATGCGCGTGATCATGGCCACCGGTGACGGTCTGACGACCGCCAAGGCCGTTGCTGCCAAGCTGGGCATCGACGAAGTGCATGGCGAGGTCAAGCCTGCGGACAAGCTGGCATTGGTGGACAAGCTGCAACGCGAGGGCCGCATCGTCGCAGAACCTGGGCTTTGCGTTCGTCTACAACGCGCTCGGCGTGCCGCTGGCGGCGGGCGTGCTGTACCCCTTCACCGGATGGCTGCTGTCGCCGATGATCGCCGCACTGGCGATGAGCCTGAGTTCGGCCTCGGTGATCACCAATGCGCTGCGCCTGAGGCAGCGGAGCGACGACGGCATCGACGCCAAGAACCCATTGTGGACACCAAAACCGTCGCGCGACGGGGGTTCCGGTGGGTGATGCCATTGAGGTGGACGCGCCAGCCGGTATGACCCACACAACTGAGCCACACAAAGTAGACCGCCATTCGGACGCCAATTACAATCTGCTGCATGACCATGTCTCGCGCCTCGAGCAAAACGATCGGCCGACTGCTGATCGGCGTGTTCCTGTTCGCGCAATTCGCGGTCGCCGGCTACGCCTGCCCCGGACTGTCGGGCATGACTTCCATGCCGAAGGGCGGCGACGCGATGGTCATGTCGTCCGCGGCTGCGCCTGACGATGCCAGCGCGGCGAAGTCGGCCGAGATGGCCCCCGGCTGTGACCAGATCGATCAGGACGCCGCCAATCTCTGTGCCGAACACTGCCGCTTCGGTCAGCAAAGCGCTGACACGGCGCCTGTGCCGGTCGTGCTCGCGGCCATCCCGACCTTCTTGTATTCGCTTCCCCTTGAACCGGCGCCCTTGCTCGGTTCCGGCCGGTCCATGCCGGTCCCTGACGCCCACCTGGCTGCGGCACCTCCGCCACCGCACGCCATCCTGCACTGCGTCTTTCGCATTTGATCTCCCGACGCTGCGTGTGCTGAAGGCCTGACGGCAACGTCGGCCTCCCGCGCACGCGGTCGTGCTCGCCTGCCGGGCTCACGCCGGTGCGCCGAGCCGAACTTCGACCCTGTCGTTCGTCTGGAGATTTCATGCTCGATCACCCTCATCGCTCCGCTGTTCGGAGCTGCCGCCCACTGGGCGGCGCGACCGTGTGCCGCTTGGCATTGGCGGCGGCGCTCGGCCTCGGCGCACTCCATGCGCACTCGGCGCCACTGACGCTCGACGAAGCGCTTCGCCTGGCCCAGGAACGATCGCGCCAATTGCCGGCGCAGGACGCTTCCGCACAGGCCGCGCGCCAGATGGCCGCCGCGGCAGGCCAGCGCCCGGATCCGATCTTGAAGGCCGGCATCAACAACCTGCCGATCAACGGTCCGGATCGCTTCAGCCTCAGCAACGACTTCATGACGATGCGCTCGGTCGGCGTGATGCAGGAGTTCACGCGCGACAGCAAGCTGAAAGCGCGCTCCGCACGTTTCGAACGTGAGGCCGAGGTCGCGGAGGCCGCTCGCGAGCTTGCCCTGGCGAACCTGCAGCGCGCCACCGCGTTGGCCTGGCTGGAGCGCTACTACCAGGAGCGCATGCGCGAGGTGCTGATCACCCAGCGCGACGAGGCCAAGCTGCAGATCGAGGCGGCCGACGCCGCGTACAGAGGCGGTCGCGGATCGCAGGCCGACGTGTTCGCGGCGCGGTCTGCCGTCGCGCAGATCGAGGACCGCATCGCGCAGACCGAGCGGCAGGTCACGACCGCCAACACGCTGCTCGCGCGTTGGGTGGGCTCGGCCGCTGCTGAAACGCTCGCCGCCCCGCCAATGCTCGACGCCGTGCGCCTGCGCCCCGAGGAGCTCGAGACGCAGCTCGCCCATCACCCGCAGATCGTGGTGATGTTCAAGCAGGAAGCGGTGGCAAGGGCCGAGGCCGACGTGGCGCAAAGCGCCAAGCGAACGGACGTGAGCGTCGAGTTGATGGTCAGCCAGCGCGGTCCGGCGTACTCCAACATGGTCTCGGTCAATGTCTCGATCCCGCTGCAGTGGGACCCGAAGAACCGCCAGGACCGCGAAGTCGCGGCGAAGCTGGCGACCGTCGAGCAAATGCGTGCTCAGCGCGAAGAAGAGACGCGCATGCACGCCGCCGAGGCGCTGGCCATGCTGCAGGAGTGGCGCAGCGACCGTGAACGGCTGATCCGCTATGACAGCTCACTGCTGCCACTGGCGGCCGAGCGCACGCGTGCCGCGATCGCCGCGTACCGCGGCGGCACCGGGCCGCTTGGCGCGGTGCTGGAGGCGCGCCGAGGCGAGATCGACATGCGCATGGAACGTCTGCGCCTCGAGATGGACGCCGCGCGTCTGTGGGCGCAGCTCAACTACCTCGTACCCGCTGGACACGGCGCCGTGGAGATCAAACAATGAAACTCAACCCGCTCCTCATCGGCCTGATCGCAGCCGGCGTCCTCGGCGCGGCCGGCTACGGCCTCTATGTCATCGGCATGCAGCGCGGCATGGGCATGGCTGCGGCACCCGCGGCGTCCGTTGCGGGCAGCCAAGTGGCAGCGACGCCGACCTCACAGGACCCCGGTCCTCAAAGCGCTGCTCAGGGCGAAGACGCGACGCGCCGGCACATCGCCGCCGGCATCAAGGCCGGCGATATCGATCCGGCGACCGGCAAGAAGATCCTCTACTACCACGACCCGATGGTGCCGGGGAACAAGTTCGACAAGCCGGCCAAGTCGCCCTTCATGGACATGATGCTGGTGCCGGTCTATGCGGACAGCGACGGCGACGGCAGTCGAGTGACCGTCAGCCCGCGCATCCAGCAAAACCTGGGCGTGCGCACGGCATTGGTCGTCGAAGGCATGCTGTCACCGCAGGTGGTCGCCGTCGGCAGCATCGCCTTCAACGAACGCGACCAGGCCATCGTGCAGGCGCGCGCGACCGGCTACGTGGAGCGCCTGCACGTGCGCGCGACGCTCGACCACGTGGCCAAGGGGCAGCCGCTCGTCGACCTGTACGTGCCGGACTGGATCGCCGCTCAGGAAGAGTTCCTGTCGGTGCAGCGCATGCAGGGCACCGATCTCGCGGCGCTGATCGACGGCGCGCGCCAGCGCATGCGCCAGGTCGGCATGAGCGACGACCAGGTTCGCCTTGTCGAAAAGACCGGCAAGACGCAGCCGCGCATCACCCTCGTGGCACCGACCGGCGGCGTCGTGGTGGAACTGATGGCGCGCGAAGGCATGACGGTGATGTCCGGCACGACGCTGTTCCGCATCAACGGTCTGAGCACCGTCTGGGCCAATGCTGAGGTGCCGGAGAGCCAATCGGCGTTGCTGCGGCCCGGTACCAAGGTGCAGGCCAGGAGCCCGGCCGCGCCGGGGATCACCTTCGAAGGCAAAGTGCAGGCGATCCTGCCCGAGGTGAATGCGGCCACCCGCACGCTGAAGGCGCGCCTGGAGCTCGCCAACCCGGGCGGCCGCCTGGTGCCCGGCATGTTCGTGCAGATGCAGTTCACCGACATGCGCGCCGAGAAGGTCCTGCTGGTGCCGACCGAAGCCGCCATCCAGACCGGCAAGCGCACGGTGGTCATGCTGGCCGAAGAGAACGGCCGCTTCCGTCCCGTCGATGTCGAAGCCGGCATCGAAAGCGGCGGCCAGACCGAGATCAAGCGCGGCCTGCAAGCGGGCCAGCGCGTGGTCGTGTCGTCGCAGTTCCTGATCGACTCGGAGGCGAGCCTGAGGGGTGTCGAGGCGCGCCTGAACGGCGAACCGGCCGGCCCTGCGGCAAGCGCTGCGGCGGCCGCGGCAAGCGCGCCACGGCATGTCGCCGAGGCCAAGGTGGAAAGCATCAGCAAGGAGGCGATGACCTTGTCGCACGGCCCTATCGCATCGATGAAGTGGGGCCCGATGACGATGGACTTCAGGCTGCCACCCAGCGGCGCACCGCGCAACGTCCAGGCTGGCGATCGCGTCACCTTCGAGTTTTTCGTCGACAAGGAGGGCCTGCCGCAGTTGACGGCCGTGACCCCGATGGCACCCGATCCGAGGGCCGCGAACGCCGCTGCCAAGGCAGGGAGCAAGCCATGATCGCCAAACTGATCCGCTGGTCGATCGCGAACCGTTTCCTGGTGCTGCTGGCGACGCTGATGGTCAGCGCGTGGGGGGTGTACTCGGTGCTGCGCACGTCGCTCGACGCGCTGCCGGACCTGTCGGACGTGCAAGTCATCATCCGCACGACCTATCCGGGGCAGGCGCCGCGCATCGTCGAGAACCAGATCACGTACCCGCTCACCACCACGATGCTGTCGGTGCCCGGTGCGAAGACGGTGCGCGGCTACTCGTTCTTTGGCGACTCGTTCGTCTATGTGTTGTTCGAGGACGGCACTGATCTGTACTGGGCGCGTTCGCGGGTGCTGGAGTACCTGAACCAGGTGCAATCGAGGCTACCGCCCAGCGCCAAGGCCTCGCTCGGACCGGACGCCACCGGCGTCGGCTGGATCTACCAGTATTCGCTGGTCGACCGCAGCGGCACGCAGGATGCCGGGCAGTTGCGCGCGCTGCAGGACTGGTTCCTGAAGTACGAGCTGAAGACGGTGCCCAACGTCGCGGAAGTGGCGTCGGTCGGCGGCATGGTGCGCCAGTACCAGGTCGTGCTCGATCCCGACAAGCTCGCCGCCTACAAGATCCCGCACACCAAGGTCGTCGACGCGATCCAGAAGGCCAACCAGGAGGCTGGCGGATCGGTGCTCGAACTCGGCGAGGCCGAGTACATGGTGCGCGCGTCGGGCTATCTGCAAGGCCTGGACGACTTCCGCAAGATTCCGCTGACGACGACCGACGCCGGCGTGTCGGTTCGACTCGGCGATGTCGCCCGCATCCAGATCGGACCGGAGATGCGCCGCGGCATCGGCGAGCTCGACGGCGAAGGCGAAGCCGCCGGCGGCGTGATCGTGATGCGCTCGGGCAAGAACGCGCTGGAGACCATCGCCGCGGTCAAGGACAAGCTCAAGACCCTGCAGGCGAGCCTGCCCAAGGGCGTGGAGATCGTGCCGACCTACGACCGCTCGAGCCTGATCGAGCGCGCCGTCGAGAACCTGACGCACAAGCTGGTCGAAGAGTTCATCGTCGTCGCGGTGGTGTGCTTCGTCTTCCTGTTCCACCTGCGCTCGGCCTTCGTCGCGATCGTCTCGCTGCCGATCGGCATCCTGGCGGCCTTCATCGTGATGCGCTACCAGGGGGTCAACGCCAACATCATGTCGCTCGGCGGCATCGCGATCGCGATCGGCGCGATGGTCGATGCGGCGGTCGTGATGATCGAGAATGCGCACAAGCACATCGAGCAGTGGAATCACGAGCATCCAGATCAGACCTTGCGAGGCGATGCGCACTGGCGCGTCATCGCCGAGTCGGCCGCCGAGGTGGGGCCGGCGCTGTTCTTCTCGCTGCTGATCATCACGCTCAGCTTCATCCCGGTGTTCACGCTGGAGGCGCAGGAGGGGCGCTTGTTCTCGCCGCTTGCGTTCACCAAGACCTACGCGATGGCGGCGGCGGCGGGCCTCTCGGTGACGCTGATCCCGGTCCTGATGGGTTACCTGATACGGGGCAGGATTCCCGATGAGAAGACCAACCCGCTGAACCGCTTCCTGATCGCGGTGTACCAGCCACTGTTGAACGTCGTGCTGCGCTGGCCGAAGCTGACGCTGGCGGGCGCCGCGGTCGTGCTCGTGCTGAGCCTGTGGCCGCTGCAGCACATCGGCGGCGAGTTCATGCCGCGGCTCGACGAAGGCGACCTGCTGTACATGCCGTCGGCGCTGCCCGGACTCTCTACGGCCAAGGCGGCCGAATTGCTGCAGCAGACGGACCGGCTCATCAAGACCGTGCCCGAGGTGGTCAGCGTGTACGGCAAGGCGGGACGTGCCGAGACGGCCACCGACCCCGCGCCGATGGAGATGTTCGAAACGACGATCCAGTTCAAGCCGCGCGACCAGTGGCGGGCCGGCATGACGCAGGACAAGCTCGTCGAAGAACTCGACCGCATCGTCAAGGTGCCGGGCCTGGCCAATATCTGGGTACCACCGATTCGCAACCGCATCGACATGCTGGCCACCGGCATCAAGAGCCCGGTCGGCGTGAAGGTGGCGGGCACCGACCTCGCAACGATCGATCGCATCACCGGCGAGGTCGAGCGCGCCCTCAAGAACGTGCCCGGGGTGTCGAGTGCACTGGCGGAGCGTTTGGCAGGCGGCCGCTACGTGGACGTGAGCATCAAGCGCGATGAGGCCGCGCGCTTCGGCATGAACATTGCCGACGTGCAGGCGGTCATCACGGCGGCGGTGGGTGGCGAGAACATCGGCGAGACGGTCGAGGGCCTGCAGCGCTTCCCGATCAACGTGCGCTACCCGCGTGAGATTCGCGATTCGCTGGAGAAGCTGCGGACCTTGCCGATCAATACGGAGCGTGGCGCGAGGCTGGTGCTGTCCGACGTCGCCGATATCCGCATCACAGACGGCCCGCCGATGCTGCGCAGCGAAAACGCGCGGCTGTCAGGCTGGGTCTATGTGGACATCCGCGGGCGCGACCTGAAGTCGGCCGTGCAGGACATGCAGCGCGTCGTCGCGAAGGAGGTGAAGCTGCCGCCGGGTTATTCGATCTCGTGGTCGGGGCAGTTCGAGTTCCTCGAGCGCGCCACCGCGAAGCTGAAGGTCGTCGTGCCGTTCACGCTGCTGATCATCTTCGTGCTGCTGTACCTGACCTTCAAGCGCTTCGACGAGGCGCTGCTGATCATGGCGGCGCTGCCGTTCGCGCTGGTGGGTGGCATCTGGCTGCTGTACCTGCTCAGCTACAACCTGTCGGTCGCCGGGGCGGTCGGATTCATTGCGTTGGCCGGCGTGTCGGCCGAGTTCGGCGTGATCATGCTGCTGTACTTGAAGCACGCGTGGCAGGACCGGATCGACAAGGGGCGGACCGGGAACGCTGACCTGCTCGACGCCATCCGCGAGGGCGCCGTGCTGCGCGTGCGTCCGAAGGCGATGACGGTGGCCGTGATCCTGGCCGGCCTGTTCCCGATCATGTGGGGCACCGGCACCGGCTCGGAAGTGATGCAACGTATCGCCGCGCCGATGGTCGGCGGCATGATCACCGCGCCCTTGCTGTCGATGTTCGTGATCCCGGCGGCTTACCTGCTGATGCGGCGGACGCGCGAACGCAAAGCGTCGCGATGGGTGTTCTGGGGGAGGCGCCGTGAGACCGCTTGACCGCGACCACCGATGGCGCGCGTCGAGCAGCGTCGCGCTGCTTCTGTGGCTGGCTCTGCTCGGCACGCCAGCCGGAGCAGTTGTCCCGGGGACGCAGGAGGCGGGGTCCGCAGCGGCCTCGGCCATCGGCGCGGCGCCGATGCCGATGGCGTCGGACTGCATGCCTTGTGCGCTGTGCTGCATCGCCCCAGCGCCGACGACGCACGGGTTCAGCGGCGAATGCAAGGAGGCCGATGAACCCGTCTGCCGCCTTCACGCTGCACCCGTAGCGGATTCGACATGGAGGCTGGACATCAGAGGCGGACGATGGCGATTGCCTGCGCGCATCGCGTTCTGCCGCTGGCTGAATTGATCAGAGGCAGGCACCCCGCATTGCACTTCCGATCAATCCCGCTGAGGGGAACCAGCGCAGAAAGGAGCGCTGCGAGGCGTACTTGAAGGCAGCAATAACGCCAGCACCACCCGCGGCTCGCGCCGGGCCGCCAGTCTCAGATCGTTTTCTTACTCATTACTCATCTCGAAAGGAGAATCTCCGATGAACAAAGCCGTATTCACCATTGTCGCTCTCGCCACGACCCTGTCGTCTGCTGCCGTGCTGGCGCAGCAGAAGACGGACGAAATGAAGGGCATGGACATGAGCAGGATGCCGGCGGCGAGCGCGCCGGCTGCCCTGTCTCACCAGGCGACAGGCATCGTGAAGAAGGTCGACACCAAATCAGGTGTCGTCACGCTGACCCATGAACCGGTCAAGAGCATGAACTGGCCGGCGATGACGATGGGCTTCCAGGTCAAGGACAAGATGCTGTACGACAAGTTCACCGTGGGCAAGAAGGTGGACGTCGAGTTTGTCAAGGGCAGCAAAGGCTATGTCGTGACGACCGTCAAGTAGGCGAGGGGCGAGCGGCGGGGAGGGCGCGCAAGCCGTCCCCGCAGCACTGCCCCTGTCCCTGGCTTTCGGCAACGGGCGCCGCCGGTAGAGAGCCGAGCAACGCGCCAACCTGCGGACTATGGACCTCGCCACGATGGCAGGGTCAAGCGACGTTGCGGCCCGGCGCTGGGTCCGGCACCCAACGCCACGCTGGGTTCGATCGCCCGTCCGTCGGCGCCCGGTGCCACGCGGCTTGATATTGCCAAGCTCGGTAGACGAACGATCTAACAATCGTTAGACTGACGGTATGATAGAAATAAAAAGCCACTTGTACGAACAGGTCGCCCGCATCGGCAAAGCCCTTGCCAGCCCCAAGAGGCTGGAACTCATCGAGTTGCTGTGCCAGGGCGAGAAGACGGTGGAGGTGCTTGCCGCGCAGGCGGAGATCAGCGTCAAGCTGGCCAGCGCCCACCTGCGGGAACTGCGGCTCGCTCGCCTTGCCGAAACGCGCAAGGAAGGCAAGTACGTGCTGTACCGACTGGCCGGGACCAGCGTCGCCGACTTGTGGGTGGCGCTGCGTTCAGAGGCGGAGGAGCGTCTGGTGGAACTGCAGGTCGCGCTCGCGAACCTCGTCACGCACGGCGACGATCTCGAAGGCCTGGACCGCAAGGCCATCCTGAAGAAGGCAGCCGCCGGCGAGGTGCTGGTGCTGGACGTGCGCCCCACCGACGAGTACGCCGCCGCCCACCTTCCGCATGCGCGCTCGTTGCCGGTGGACGAATTGAAAAGGCGCCTGGCCGAACTGCCCAGGGACACGCCTGTGGTCGCCTACTGCCGCGGCCCGTTCTGCCTGATGGCCAGGGACGCCGTCGAGTTGTTGCGCAAACGAGGCTACCGCGCCGTCCATCTGAGCGATGGCGTCGCCGAGTGGCGTGCCCACGGCATGCCCATCGAGCAGTGACCCGGCCTCATTGCAGGCTGACGACGCGCTGGTGTTCTGAATCAGGAGACGATCATGTTCTTTCGACAACATGCGGCCGAGAACGCGACCCTGTCGTACTTCTTCGGGTGTGCCGGCATCGGCAGGTCCGTGGCGGTCGACGTGGTGGCGGGCGACGAGGACTGGTTCATCGCCGAGGCGGCGAAGGTCGGCGTGCCGATCTCGTTCGTGATCGATACCCATGTGCATGCCGACCACAGCTCCGGTGGCCTTGAGCTGGCGCGTCGTGTCGGCGCCCCGTACTGCCTGCACGAGAGCAACCGGGGGCGAACGGCCTTCGACTTCGCGCCTTTGACCGACGGCCAGCGGCTCGATTTCGGCAACGTGGTCGTCGACGTGCTGCACACCCCTGGCCACACGCCGGACAGCGTGTGCCTGCTGGTGCGCGACCTGCGCCGTGGCGACGAGCCCTGGTTCCTGCTCACCGGCGACACGCTGTTCGTCGGCGCCGTCGGTCGGCCCGACCTTGCAGGGCGGGAGCGCGAAATGGCGGCGTTGTTGCACGACACCTTGCATCGCAGGTTGCTGAGCCTGCCCGCCGAGCTCGAAATCTACCCGGGGCACCAGGCCGGCAGTTCCTGCGGCGCCGGGTTGTCGGGCAAGCCCGCCTCGACGATCGGCTTCGAGAAGCGCTTCAATCCGATGCTGTCCCTGTCGCGCGAGGCCTTTGTCGATGCGCTGATGGCCGACATTCCGCCACAGCCGCAGGCCATGGCCGACATCGTCGCGGCCAACCTGCGTGGCGCGGTGGCTGAGGCAGTGCCTGAAGCCACGCACGCTTGAGTTCGGCCCCGATGAACTTCGGCATCCGCGCCAACCTCGGCCAGGTGCTGCATCAGTTGCTGCAGGTGCTTCTGGTGGGCATGACCATCGGGATGATGCGCAATGTCGTCCCGGCGCTGGCCGAGACCGAGTTCGGCGTGCCGCGCGGGTCCTTCATGCTGCTCGCGGCCTTCGTCGTCGCCTTCGGGTTCGTCAAGGGCGCGATGAACTTCGTTGCCGGCCGTCTGGCCGAGCGCATCGGCCGACGCCAGGTCCTGTTGATCGGCTGGCTGGTGGCGTTGCCGATTCCGATGCTGGTGTACTTCGCGCCGTCGTGGGGATGGATCGTTTTCGCGACGATCCTGCTGGGCGTGAACCAGGGCCTGGCGTGGTCCATGACCCAGACCGCCAAGCTCGACATCACGCGTGCCGACCAGCGTGGCTTGGTCATCGGCTTGAACGAGTTCTCCGGCTACGTGGGCCTCGCGATCGCCGGTGTCGTTACCGGCTACACCGCATCGCTGGTGGGGCCCCGTGAGGGTCTGCTCTGGTTCGGCGCGGCGGTGATCGGCCTGGCGACCTTGCTGGCGTGGCTGGCCGTCGCCGAGACGCTGCCCTGGGCCCATGCCGAGGTCAGGGGCCACGCGGCTGCCGCCAGCGTGTCGGGCCAGCGCCCCCGCTATCCGCAGGGAGTGAGCGAGCGTCCGACCACGGGTGAGGTCTTCGCGTTGATGAGTTGGCAAGACCGTCGCATGGCTGCGCTGTGCCAGGCCGGGCTGGTCGAGAAGTTCGTGGATGCACTGGTCTGGGCCTTCTTGCCGGTCTACCTGCATCAGCAGGGCGTGAGCCTGCTGGGCATCGGCTGGATCGTGGGCATCTACGGCTTCACCTGGGGCGGGGCGCAGTTCTTCAGTGGCAGGCTCTCCGACCGGGTCGGACGCCACCAGCTCAATGTCTGGGGCATGTGGGTGTGCGGCGCAGGGGTGGCCTTGCTGCCGCTGGGCAGCGGCTCGCTCTGGTGGGGTGCTTCGGCGGCCGTGGCAGGGCTCGGAATGGCCCTGCTGTACCCGAACCTGAGCGCGGCGGTCGCCGACATCGCGCACCCGAACTGGCGTGCGTCGGCCATCGGCATTTACCGCTTCTGGCGCGACCTGGGCTACGGCATCGGCGCGCTCGGGCTGGGCGCCGTGTCGGCGCTGGCCGGGCACATTGAAAGCGCCTTCTGGTTCGTCGCCTTGGCGATGCTGCTGTCCGGTGTCGTGCTCCAACATTGGGGTGAAGAGACACACCCGCGCCTGAATCCGGCGCACTGATGTCGGCTCGGTTCTGGTGGGGCTGCGGTCGTGTCTCGGCCGCGCCGTCAGCGGCTGCAGCACGAGGACGTGTGTTGCATCGGAGGGCACTTCATGCTGCCGTACGAGCAGAACACGCAGCAGTCTCCCGGTCTCGGGTTGAGCAAGGCCTTGCAGTTCTCGCACTCGTAGAACCACTGGCAGGCATCGCTGGGCATGCGCTCATGCTTGATGTGCCCGCATGCCGGGCAGGTGAGCGTCGAGTCGAATACCACGTCGCCCATCAGACAAGCTCGGCGCTGCGCGCAACCGCATTCGGATGGGGAACAGTCTGCCGGTTCATGCGGCGCCCGCCCTCAGTGCCGGTGGCCCGAAGGGCTGGCGGCACTGGACTCATGCGCCGTGTAGCCGCGCGCGGTGTTGTAGGCAGCCAGTTGGGTGACGGTCAGCAGACGGCGCGTTTTCAGATGCGCTGTCAGGTGAGCCGCCCGCAACTCGGCGTTCAGCGCCCCGATGCGTGCGGTCATGGACCGGATGGAAGCCTCATCGGCCGCCCCACTCTTGAACGCGCCATCGAGTTCCGCCTCGGCCTGGATGACGGAAGCCCCGAGTCGCTGAGCGGCCGACGTCATCTCGTCACGAATCCGTTCGACCTCCGACGCCTGCGCAGGGGTCACGTTCATCTGGTCCCGAAGCTGCAGGACGTGCAGCGGCCCAGGAGCGCCGTTCAGCTCGGCCGGCAACGAAAGACCCATGCCACGGCCTTGTCGCAGGTCGTCCACCTGTTGCGCCGACAGTGCCTTGATGTCGCGGTTCCGGAACTCCGCGTAGCCACCGTCGTGTTGCGCAACAGCGGCGGACGACACGCCGACCAGAAGGAATGCGAGGGCAAGGAAATGGCGTGGCATCGATGCTCCCTGAAGACCCGCCCTTTCGGGCACGGCAGGCCACGATTGTCGGTGCGGACAGGGAAGGGCGCAACGTTCTGCACCTCACCGGCCTGGCCGCGTTCGGACAGGCTGACGAACGTGTTGCTTCGCGTGCAGATCGAAGCGTGACGCGCTGAACACACATCGGTGGTCTGCTACAAAGCACCATGACGACTCGATTCGGCCTTCACCCTGGCGTGGCGCCGCGAGGGTTCGCTTGACGAGGAAGCGGACAGGGTACGCGGTGGTGGCGGGCGCGATGCTTTTGCTCGTCTATGATGGGGCGAGATTGGTTCGAATCCTCTTTCACCCGACCAATCGAATCAAGGGCTCTGGGGCTCACGCACCAGGAGCAGACCATGATCCTCGGCCTTCGTACAGCCATCTATCCGGCCCCCGACCTCGAACGCGCGAAAGCGTGGTATGCGTCGGTGCTTGACCAACAGCCTTACTTCGACCAGCCCTTCTACGTGGGCTTCGCCGTGGGCGGCTTCGAGCTCGGGCTCGTTCCGGACGGCGAGCCCAGCGTCGCCGGGCCGCAACCGCTGTGGGGTGTGCAGAACGCCGAACAGGCATTTGCGCGGCTGGTCGAGCTCGGGGCCACGGCGTTGGAGCCGGTCACCGAGGTCGGTGAGGGCATCAAGGTTGCCGCGGTGAAGGACCCGTTCGGCAATCGCTTCGGGATCATCGAGAACCCGAACTTCGATGCCCACGCGGTTCGTTGAGGCGGCGTTGGGCGCGATTGCGAAGCCGCAGCCCGCTGGCTACTCGGGTACGCCACTGGCGAAGAAACTCGGCATCGGTGCCGGCACCCGGGTCGCCGCCCGGCGTGCCCCGGATGACTACGCCCGGCTGCTGGACCCGATCCCGCCCGGTGTTCTGTTCGACACCGAAGTTTCCTCGCGCACCGATGTCGTCCACGTCTTCAGCGACCGAAAAGCCGAGCTGAAGGCCGAACTCGCGGCGTTGCGCAAAACGATCCGCAGCGATGCCGCGGTGTGGGTCTCATGGCCGAAGAAGGCCTCGAAGGTCCCGACCGACATCACCGAGGACACGATCCGCGAGCTGGCGCTGCCGCTCGGGTTCGTCGACATCAAGGTCTGCGCCGTCAGCGATGTCTGGTCGGGCTTGAAGCTCGTGATCCGCAAAGAGCTTCGCGGCTGAGGAAGCGACGGTCGCGACCGTCGCAACCCGTCTCGCTGCCCACCTTCAAGCCACGCCGCGCACCGGCGTCGTCGCCTGCGCGACGCGGCGAACCAGCGCCGCGTCGTGGGCGTCGATCACGCTGTCGTCGACCGGCCGTTTCAGGCTGCTGGCACCGTCGTCGATTTCGGCGGCCAGCTTCTCGGCCAGGCCGCGTGCGCAGGCGATCAGCCAGGAGCCGGTGTCGTGGTCTTCGTGGTTGTCCTGGTCGAGGAAGTGGTCGGCCGCACGCGCCGCGGCATGGAGTTGGTGGGCGCGGATGCGCAGCGACTGCACGGCCTGCGTGAACGCAGCGTCGGTCGGCGTTTCACGCAGGCTGCGCGCGATGCCATCGATGTCCGACGCGATGTCCTGCGCCAACCCGACCGCGCACGACATCAGCCAGGAGCCGGTGTTGCGGTCTTCTTCGACACCGAGGGCGACGAAGTGGTCGGCGGCGCGGGTCGCGGCGCGGAGCTGGTGCGCGCGCGAGCCGAGCTGGCGCAACGCATGGTAACGGCCATCGGCGCCGGATTCGGCGGCCGATCGTTGGGCGAGCGGGGCAGGGCGTTGATCGAGCATGGGAGGCCTTTCGGGCAGAGCCCTGCATTCTGCCAACGAACCGCGGCCCGAGGTGGGCGGCTGCGTCACCGGTCGTGAGGGGCTGCGTCACTGTGTTGAGGGGGCTGTGCCCAGTGGCCGCGCAGCACGGCGCCGATGTCGAGCAGCGGCGGGCCGGCCGCGGCGTCCGTCGCCGCGGCCGCTGGCGGCGCCGATTCGGCCGCGGCCGGCCCGACGATCTCGAATTCGCGCTCCACCTCGGGCGTGATGAAGCGCGACAGCGTCGCGTACAGATGGCGGTCGCCCCAGGCGCGCTGCTGGGTCACGTAGAAGCGCTGCGGCGCCAGCAGGCACAGGCTGTCGCGCGCCCGCGTCATTGCCACGTAGAGCAGGCGCCGCTCTTCTTCGATCTCGGCGGCGCTGCCGGTGGCCATCTCGGACGGTATGCAACCGTCGACGACGTTGAGGATGCTGACCGCATTCCACTCCTGGCCCTTGGCCGAATGGATCGTCGACAGGATCAGGTAGTCCTCGTCGAGCAGCGGCGGGCCCGGTTCGTCGCTGCTCGCCGCCGGCGGGTCGAGCGCCAGTTCGGTGAGGAAACGTTCGCGGCTCGCGTGGCCGGCGGCCAGGCGGCAGAGCTGGTCGAGGTCGGCGCGGCGAACCCGCGCGTCGTCGTGCAGCCGTTCCAGGTGCGGCTGGTACCACTCGATGCCGCGCTGCAGGTCGTCGGGCCAGCGCGCGCGCTCGTCGCGCAGCGCGGTCCAGGTGGTTTTCAGCGCCTGCCAGCTGTGGGCCGCGTTGGGCGGCGGCTTGAAGGCGGCCAAGGTCGCGGCGGGGTCGTCCGCGGCGGCCATCGCGTCGAGCAGCCGCGCGACGCTTGCCGGGCCGAGCCCCGGCACAAGCCTGGCCGTGCGAAAGCCGGCCAGCCGGCAGCGCGGGTTGTCGGCCCAGCGCAGCAGGGCCAGCACGTCCTTCACATGCGCCGACTCGAAGAAGCGCAGGCCGCCGAATTTGACGAACGGGATGCGACGCCGGGTCAGTTCGAGTTCGAGCGCGGCGCTGTGGTGCGAGGTGCGAAAGAGCACCGCCTGCCGTTTCAGCACGAGCCCTTCTTCGCGCTGGCGCAGCACTTCGTCGGCGACCCAGCGCGCTTGCGCGGTTTCGTCTTCCACCGTCACCAGCCGCGGCCGTGCCGACGAAGCACGATCGCTCCACAGGTTCTTCGTGAAGCGCTCGGCGGCGCCGGCGATGACCGCATTCGACGCCGCCAGGATCGGCTGCGTCGAGCGGTAGTTGCGCTCCAAGGTCAACACCCGCGCGGGCGGGTCGAAGTGCCGTGGGAAGTCGAGGATGTTGCGGACTTCGGCGGCGCGAAAGCCGTAGATGCTTTGAGCGTCGTCGCCGACCACCGTCAGCCCGCGCCCATCGGGCTGCAGCCCGAGCAGGATCTCGGCCTGCAGCCGGTTGGTGTCCTGGTACTCGTCGACCAGCACATGGTCGAAGCGCCCGCTGACCTGGGCGGCCAGCGCCGGCGTCTGCATCACGTGCCACCAGATCAGCAGCAGGTCGTCGTAGTCGAGCAGTTGCTGGCGCTGCTTCTCGGCGCCGTAGGCGGCAAACAGGGCCTGCAATTCGGCCGCCCAGCAGGCAACCCACGGGTAGACCTCGGCCAGCAGCTGCGCCAGCGGCGCGCGGCTGTTGACGGCGCGCGAATGCACACTCAGGCAGGTTGGCCCGAGCGGAAAACGATTCTGCGTGCTGCCGAAGCCGAGCGCCTGCCGCGCCATCGCCATCAGGTCCTGCGCGTCGGCGCGGTCGAGGATGCTGAACTCGGGCGCCAGCCCGATTCGCGGCGCCAGCTCGCGCAGCAGCCGCGCGGCAATGCCGTGGAAGGTGCCGCACCACGGCAGCTCCGGCGGCGGCGTCGTCGCCGGCAGGCTAAAGGCTTGG
>Ga0307513_10000666_pt1 | contig 49322 bp, 76 predicted proteins | sample 15_EM_MG_FD_202174 | JGI IMG/M metagenome (GOLD analysis project Ga0307513, IMG submission 202174) | Populus trichocarpa ectomycorrhiza microbial communities from riparian zone in the Pacific Northwest, United States - 15_EM | ecosystem: Host-associated > Plants > Roots > Unclassified | place... | reverse complement strand
GCGCGCGAGCTCGCACTCGGTCTGCACTACCGTTGGGATCCCCCCGCGCCAGAAGAGTGGCGCAACGCCCGCAAGGCCTGGCACGGGACCGTCCGCTACGTGCTCAAGAACTACCACATCCCGGGCGTCGACACCGAGGGCACCGTCGCAGAGGCCATCGACTCGGGCCGCGTGCCCGACACCGGGGAAGCCCTCGCCACGTGGCGCCGCATCGGCCCTACGTTCGTCCCGAACAGCGTCTACGAATGGCACGACGACTCCGCGCTCAACGCCTGCGCCAACTGGATGATCAAGCACAAAGGCATCGTTTGGGTCGAGCACGTCTTCTTCGGCAATGAGCTTGCCAGGCGCACGGGTGTGCCGTACTTCGGACCGCAAGGCCTCACGGCGGACGGCAAGTCCCTGGACGCTCTGGCGGGGGCGTACCGCGACAACCCCAAGCTCCCGCGCCAGCCCATCATCTGCTCGATCGCCGCGTGCTCCACTGGTTTCAACCTACAGTACGGCTGGAACCGCAACCTCATCACGGCATGCCCCTCGACCGCGCTGCCCTTCGAGCAACTCATCGGCCGCACGCACCGCCCGGGCCAGCGCGAGGACGAGGTGTACGTCGACATCATGATAGGGTGCATTGAACACTTCGACGGTCTCATGAACTCTCTGGCCACCGGTGGCGCGGTGTTTGACATGCTGAAGCAAGAGCCGAAGATCGCGCTCTGTTCGAAAGACTTTCCAACGGAGATTGACATCCGAAGCATGCCAGGCTATCGTTGGAGGCGATGAGGCTCTTCGCCATCGTTCTTGCGTTGCTTTCTTGTGGGTGTCGCGGCGCTCTGCCCGACCCGCCAATCGCAGTCACGTATACGAAACACGTACACGGTACACCACACGTTTACTTTCCAACATTCGAGGATACCAAACCATGAGTTTTTTCAACACCGCTCCCGCCGCACCTGCTCCGCTCGCCGCAAGCCCTAACGCAAACCTTCCGGGCTTTCCGGTCCCGCAGTACGCGCCCCCGCCCGTCGCAGCCCCGGCCTACGCTCCGGCTCCCGCCGCCCCCGCACAATCCCGCGCCTTCAATCCGCACGCAGCCGAAGCCGTCATCGGCCTCATCGGCGGTGAACCGGTCAATCCCGGTGCCAACACGGCGAAGCTCAAGACCGGACCACTCGGTCAGTACAAGCTCCGCATCGTCAATGTGACGTCCTTCAACGGCTACAAGATCGGCCCCGCCATCGCGGTCGACTTCGAGGTCATCGAGTCCACCAACGGTGTCACGGGCGTCCGCTCGCACCTCTTCCCGCTCACTGGCGTAGGCGAAGCAGCACGGTACCGTGCGGACGATGTGGCGAACTTCCTGGTAGCGGTCGGCTGCGACCGTGCGCAAACCCAAGGTGCGTTCCGTGCGCTCCTTGCGGACCTGACCATCATGAACGGGCGCTCGGTCGGCGCCGAGGTCCTTACGGGCCGGAAGAACCCCGCGTACAACGACATCCTTTTCATCCGCATGGCTTGACAGCCGACGCCCTAGGGCGTAGGTTGAAAGAACGAGCTCGGTGACGCCGAGCGGACAGCCGGGAAAGACCGGAAAAGTGGGGTAGCTCCTGCGCAGTCTCTGCCGAGGTCCTGTAGAAAAGACGTCGGCGCCAACGCACGAGGAAGCTCAGCGGCAGAGCACCCTTCCCTAGGCCCTTGAAGGCGGGAACAGGAAGGGAGGTCGTGGTTCGAATCCTCACTCGTGCACGAGGCCCTTAGCTCTCCCCTTGACTCTTGGGAGAGACGGGGCCGTTTCTTTTTGGAGAACATGAGACATGGTCGAAAAGATCGAAGTACGAACCACGAGCGGCGGATTCATCGAAGTGACCCGATGCGAAGAAGGCGTCGTGTGGGTCGACATCAAACGAGGTGACGGCACCCAAAGCCTCACGGGGCGGTTGGACGGCTTCGGTCCGACGGACCTCGCCGCGGCGCTGGACCCCAAACTCATGACGAGGGCCGCGGCCAAGGACCTCCGCGAGAAGTACGACCAAGCATGCAAGAGCTCCGTGGCGAATGCTGAAGCGGCTTACCAATTGCAAGGGCGCGTCAAGGTGCTCGAAGCCTCGACCTCGCACGGCGCGTACCAAAAGCTCAATGACGAACTCGCGAAAGCCAAGGCCGAGGTCGCGAGCCTGCAAGGCCAGATGGTCGGTCGTGGCGCGGCATTGCACGGGGCGACCGAGCGAGGACAGGCTGCAGAGAAGAGATGCAAAGACCTCCAGCGCCAGGTGGACGATCGAGCGCAGTTCCAAGAGGGGTACGCCAAGCTGCGTGCCGAGCACGTCGCGCTCCTCGCCCGTGAGGCCGAAGCCGGTACGTTGGTCGCTGGCGAAACCTGGAAGCAACGCGACGCGCGCCACCGCGAGACGATCCACCAGCTGAAGCAGGAGAACGCGAACCTCCGCCGGAACGCCGAGGCAGGAAGAAAAGACAGGGAGTACCTGAAGAAATGCGTGGCAGCCCTGACCGCGACCTACGCGTCGACACCTCTGGGGGTGCCGCAATCGGAAGCCGCGCACGTCATGTCCTTGACGAAGCAGCTCGCGGACGTGCAGCAAGAGCACCGGTTCTGCGAGGGCACCAAAACAAGCTGGATCAAGGTCGCGGAACAGTGGAAGGCCAAGTACGACGCCGAATGCGTCAAACTCCAAGAGCTCAAGCTCGCCGGCAAGATTTGCGCCGAGGCTATGCAAGAGTGGCGGTCGAAGCTCACCTCCGAATGTGGGTTCACGTACCCGAACCTGACCAACCTCAACGACATCTTGCGACAGATCCGCGAGTGGAAGACCCGGCCCACCGAGACGCATTACGTCACGGACGACGGCACACGCAAGCAGTTCATCGCAGCCGCGGCGCAATGGGACAAGGACGCGGCAGGTTTCAACCGTAGGATCAACGAGCTGAGAGCTCTGGCGGCGATCGAGGCTCAGGCGCGTGAAGCGCTCGAGAAGAAAACATGCGTCGCCAACAGCGAATACAACCGCATGCTCGAGCTCCGCAGAGGAGACCAGGAGACCGTCAAGCGTTGCTCTGACCGCGTCAAGGAGCTCGAAGAGCGCGCGTCGACCGCCAAGGCCGTCTTGTCAGGGCTCATCGCACACACGGGGCGCAAGCCGTGAGCCCCTTCACCTACCACCACGCCATCAAGCTCACCGCCGCGGGTGCAGACCTCTGGCGCAAGTACGACAGCTACCGACCGGGAATCATCCGGTCGGCCCTTGACGAGGCCGGGAAACGTAACCAGCCTTGTCAGGTAACGATCCTGGACGAGAACGATAAACCGCTCTTCAAAGGGCGCACCAACGTGAGGCACGAAGGACCATGAACGTCATCTTAAAAGGTTTGCAGGCAGCGCTCGCGCTCATCGAAACGAACGGTTGGTGGAATGGCCGGCCCCGAGAGGCCGCGACGCACGACGCTAGTCTGAACACCATGTGCGTCGTTACGGCCACCTATTGGGCAGGATCCGGCGATGACGGGAGCGGTTACGAGTCTGAGCGCGAGCTGCAATTCCCGCTCTGGCTCGCGCTACCTGAAGAATGCCGCACGAGCCTCGGCCGCACCAAGGACCTGATCGCCTTCAACGACTCCCGCACGGAGGCCGACGTCAAGGAACTGTTCGCGCGCGCCATCGCTGCCGAGATCGCGAAGTCATGAAGACCTACATCTTCAGCCGAGAGATCGTGAACGTCGAGACGTGGAGCATCGACGCTGAGTCTGAAGAAGAGGCCTGGCAGGCTTTGCAGGACGGCACCGACGGCGTGCTCGACGACACCGAGCACGGGCAAGACGGTGAGTTTGAATTCTGCTACGTCGTGGGCGAAGAGTGATGTACTACGTGAGCCCCGAGAGCAACCTCTACCTCAAGCAGGACGAGTACGTCACGCTCGACGCCGCGCTCATGTGCGCCGAACGCCTCAGCACCTTCACCAAGCCCGGCACGCACGACCTCCGCGAGAGCTTCCAAGTCTGGGAGTGCCACCCGAAGACTCACGACCGCGTGGTGCGCGCGGTGGCGACGGACGGCCGAGCGCGGTGGATGATGGCGTGCCCGACCTGCGACGGTCGTCCTGCGACGGATGAATACAAGCACTGGAAGTGCGACGGCAAGGGCTACATCGAAGACCCGCGGGGGTCGCGATGAGCATCGCCCAATACACTGGCACGGTAACGAACATCGCCGCGGGTCCGGCCAACAATCCGAATCTCCGAACGTTGACGATTCAGCTCGAGCACTTCAACAATCCGATCGACATCGTCGTAATCGCCCCCGTCGCGGTGGACATCGCAAACCGCGGTCTGTTCCTCGCCGAGAATCTTTTCCGTTTCATCACGCGTTACGGAAAGATGATCTCCTTCTGCGACATGCACCGACACGTGCCGGAATGGGTCGAGGTGTCCAATGATGTGCGATAGCGACAAGGGCCCCAAACCCAGCACCGAAGTCCTCATCGCGGTCGCCATCGCAGCCGGCTCCGCCCTCACCGTCGGCCTCATCGAGTGGGCCATCGAAGCGCTGAAGGCGCGCAAGGAGAAACCATGAGCATCCCGTCATTACCGTACCGCGACGCAGACACCGAACGCGCAGTCGAATACGCCAAGGAGCTGATGGGCACCCTTTCGCGACCCGAGAAGAAACGTTTCGTCCTTTTCCGCTTCGGCGACTGGCTTTGGGATCTGTACGGGCGCATATGGCGCGACGACATCTTCCAGGGCGCGTTGTTCATCGCACTCCTCTGCTTCGTCGGCATCCCGGCGTTTCTCACCGTCGGGGCTTTGGTGCTCAAGTTGTGGGCACACGTCTGGAACATCTGCGGGCTCGCAACGCCGTGACCGAGGCCGTCTCCGGCAGCACCTGGTACCAGGACATGATCATCAATCTGCTCGACGAGGCCTTGCGCTCGGCGGGGTACTTCACGGACCTCGGCGCCCAAGACTCGAGCCGCCACCTGCACGTCAAAACCCGGAACTGGATCCGTCCGAGCTGGAAGTTCAAGTGCGGACACATCCGCGTCGGTCTCGACGGCAAGCTCGACTACACCTCGGTCGCCAAGGACCACGAAAAGATCTTCCTCATCTGCCAAACCGCGCTAGGCTTGGGAATCTAAATGGCATTCACGGACCTCGATGAAGCACTGGGAGAGCTCGGATATTCCGGTGCATGGCAGGATCAAACGGAAGCCGCGGCAGTTCGCGCGACCGAAAACAGCGTCAAGCGTTGGCGCGATAAAGGCAAGTTTGTAGCACACTTCCCCGAGATCAAGGCAAGAGCGAAGGCTCGCCGCCGCGCCAGTCACCTTCGTCTATACGTCCCGCGGCCTAGAGTCGCCGCCAGCGGCAGGCGGATGGGCGCCGTTCCTACGTGTCACCCCGATCGTCTTCACAAGGCTCACGGTCTCTGTTGGAAGTGCTATCGCATGAAGAAGAACAGCGGGGCGGGCCTTCAATATTGGCACCTGCCGACGCAGACACATCGGCACTGCTACGCTTGGGAGATCTTAGAGCAGAAGGCCGCGACACAATTGGCACGGCAACGTGCAGAGGCATGGGCATGATCAAGGAAGCGGTAGCGTTCGGCGTAGACGTGAAGCAAACACCGACCGGTGTCGACGTCAAGTTCAAGGACCAGGACGGTGCGATGATCGCGCACCTGACCTTCGCCGAGGCGAAAGACTTCTGGCAGGCCGTCGAGCGGTTCACGCGCGGCAAGACATGACCACCACCGCTTGGTGCTGGGATTCTGAGACCGCACTCATCGAAGTCGGTTGGCAGGCGCCACCCATCGTCTGCATCACCGAGCAGTACGTCGACGCCAGCACCGGCGCCACCACCGTGCCAGCCCTGCACCACTGGACCACGAGCCGCGAACTCGTCGGCGACAACCTCCTCTCGCCCCAGACCCTCATCGTCGGGCACAACGTCGCCTATGACCTCCGTGTGGTGTGCGCGCAGTGGCCGGAGTTCTTGCCCCTCGTGGTCAACGCCTACGAGCAAGACCGCGTGACCGACACCATGCTCCGCCAGAAGCTCCTCGACATCGCCGCAGGCAAGTACCGCGGCTACCGCGACCCCGTCACGTCCAAGTGGCGCAAGGTCACCTACGAGCTTTCCGACGTCGTCACGCGCCACTCGCCGCTCGCCCTCACCAAGGATGCCTGGCGTCTCTCCTACGGTTGGTTCCGCGATACGCCTCTCGAACGGTGGACCGAGCGCGCCATCGAAGTCCAAGCCCTGTCGGTGCCCCTCCTCGAACAGGCCCGCGCTGCCCTCGCCCTCGAACCGAAGAAGCGCATGCTGAAGGACCGCGTCGCTGGACTCGAGGCGATGATCGCCGACGACCCCACGCGATGCATCACCTACGCCGTGGACGACGCGCGCGCCACGTGTGACATCTTCATCTCCCAGGAGAAGCATGCGAAGTTTTTGGAGGACGAGTTCCGTTTGGCGCGGCGCATGTGGGCGCTCGGTCTCATGTCGGCTTGGGGCTTGCGCACCGACGAGGTGGGAGTACGGCTACTCGAGGCCGAGACGCGCCAGGAGTACGAGGAAATCAAAGCCTTCCTGACCGACATCGGTTGGGTGCGCCCGAACGGCACGCGCGACACGAAGCTCCCGAAGAAGGCGATGGTCGAGCTTTGCAAACGCGAGGGGCTCCGTGTCCCCCGCACCCCATCGTGGGACGTGAAGAAGCACCTGGCCGGCGAGAAGGGGTTCGGCGAATACGACTGCGTGTCCCTGACCTCGGACTCCTGCGTGGCGGTGGACGACGAAGCGCTGCACGCGTACGCGATGTTCTCGACGCTCACCAAGATGCTTTCGAACGACATCAAAGCGGTATTGCAAGGCATCCACTACCCAATTCACTCTCGGTTCGATCTCGCCGAAACGGGTCGGACCACGAGCTCCAAACCGAACGTACAGAACTGGCGCCGCGCGGCGCTTCATGATGACGAGGACGACGAATGAAACCGAGCGAGCTACGACTGATCACCGGCATGCAGTGCTATGACATCGACACGGCGGAGCGGCTCCTTGTGGCGCTAGCCGGGCGGTCGCGGCGGATCCCCTTCTCCTGGTACCGACGGGGGCGACGATGATCGAATGTGCATGCGGGCAAACTTACGACGCGGATGACGACGAAGAGTTCTACAGCGAGTGCTCGATCTGCGGCGACGTGACGTGCGACGATTGCTGCGCCATCCTCGAAGGCGAGCCGCGAACCTGCCAAGGGTGCTGGTAGTGGAAGTCCGTCAATGTTTCGTGCCCCGCCCGGGGTACGTGTTTATTCAAGGCGACTACCCGTCGTTGGAGCTCCACACGCTCGGCCAGGCGTGCCTCGACCTCGTGGGGTACTCGACCCTCGCCCAATCGATCAACGCCGGCATCGACCCGCACACGGCGCTCGCCGCCAAGATCCTCGGCATCACCTACGAGGAGGGCACCAAGCTGAAGAAGTCCAAGGACAAGGACTTCGACAATATGCGACAGGTGGGTAAGGTTTGCAACTTCGGTCTGCCCGGGGGCTTGGGCGTCGAAAAGTTCGTCTTCTTCGCGAAGAAGTCCTACAAAGTGGTGCTCACTCCCGAGCGCGCCAAGGAGCTCAAGCAGCAGTGGCTGGCGCAGTGGCCGGAGATGCAAGACTACTTTGCCTTCATCCGCAAGCTCGTCAACAATCCGAAGAAACTCGCGACGCTCCGGCACCTCCGCTCCAACCGCTGGCGCTCGGGTGCGACGTACACCGCCGCTGCCAACTCGTTCTTCCAGGGGCTCGGCGCCGATGCCGCGTGTCACGCGCTCTGGCTCGTGCAGAAGGAATGCTACGCGGTGCCTACTTCCCAGCTCTTCGGCACAAGGTGTGTGAACTTCGTACACGACGAGATCATCGCCGAATCCCCTGTCGACGTCGCGCCAGAGGCAGCGGTCCGGCTCGGGCAGGTCATGGCAGAAGGCGCCAATCCGTGGTTACCTGGATGTCCTTTTGAGCCCATAGAGACCCTGCTCATGACGCGGTGGTCTAAATCAGCGGAGCCGTTGAAAGATGCGAACGGCAGGTTGACACCGTGGTCGCCGAAGTTATGATTGGAGTATGAAGCTCGTCGCCATCATCGTCGCTCTCGTAGTGGTCGTGCTCTCCGCCACGTCGGCCACCGCCGCGGCTCCCGTGTGCAAGGCTCCCGCCGGCTACGTCGAGTACACGGCTCTTGCCGTCGCCCCGAAGAACGCCAGCGAGGCGTGCATCGCCGTCGCTCGGGACATGGGCGGCCGCATCTCGTTCACGTTCGAGGACGGCGTCTACACCGGCGCGCCGGCGACGCAGACCACCGCGAAGAGCGCGTGCGGCGTGATGGTGCAGCTCGACGCGGAAGAGGGCGAGGCCGAGCGCGGCATCGTAGTGAAGTGGGACGCGTCGTGGTACCGCGGCCGGGGCACCTACCTCGTCGAGGGTTGCGAGCTCGCGCTGATTGTGGTGCGCAATTGAACACGCTGCTGAAGGTCCTACTGGTCCTCGCCCTGCTGCCTTTCGCCGCGTGCGGCGCGTCGTGCGCATGTGTCGGTGTCGCGGGTGCGATCAAGAAAGTTTCAGCGCCCTAATCGATTGTGCTTGCGCCTCTGTAGCAACATGCCACAATCCGGATATGAGCAGTGACGGCATAGACCTTTCCAAGTATCGGATGCCCGCGGCAGTAGACTTCGAGAAAAGCTTCGGCCTACCGGATGACGAAGCCGAGCGCAAGGAGATGATCGAGAAGCTGAAGGCCTCGATCGACCTGGTCAAAGCTCGAGAGGCACACGACGCCCCTCGCCTCCACTGCCTACCCGTCGACACGCACCGCGGAGTCCTGTCGCGAAAGCCGGGTGCTCAAAAGGACAGCCAGGCGAAAAGGCAATGGTGGTTGCTTCCGTGGGAAGCGGTCGGCCTCGGCGTGGACGTGCTCATGTACGGCGCCTACGATGCTCCCCGACCGGACGGAACGACAGGCTACGGCGCCAACAATTGGCAGGGCATCCCGACCGTCGACTACCTCGACGCGGCCGTGCGCCACATCAACTCCTGGCGAGCCGGCGAATGGCAGGACCCGGTGTCCAAGAAAGCGCACCTCGCCCACGCGTGGTGTTGCATCACGTTTGCCCTCGCGCAGACCATGCGCACGGACGGTTGCACGTGAGCCCCGAGTTGCAGCTCGCGAAGATCCGACACGCACGTGCCATCCTGTCGCTGATCAAGTCATACAGTAAGTCCTACGGTATGCACTCCCTCGCGCTCATGGTGCAGCTGGTGTGCCTCGGCTTCGCCATCGGGGGCTCCGTGTACGGCGGCCGCCACCTTTCGATCATCGCGTTGAACATCGTGTTCGTGGTCTTCAACGTCCACCGCATCCTCGTGGTCGACCGCGAGCGCAACCTCGCCGAGCACCGCCTGCTGAAGGTCGTCAAGGAGCTTCGCGCCGAGGGCGTTGTCGGCTTTGAGGCCTGCGAATGAAGCGCCTACCTGACCGCGTCGTCTGCGGCATCGTGCACGAAGTCTTCCTCGCCACGCCAGAAGAAGTCCCCGAGCTGAAAGACGGCGACGACCTCAACGCCGGATGCTGCCGTCCGTGGGACGGGAAGATCTTCGTGCGCGTTGGCGCCTCGCCCGCGGCGATCGAATCGACGATCGACCACGAGGTCGTGCACTGCATCATTTACCACTCCGGTCTCTGCCACGTGCTCCGAGACATCATGAAGATCAAGAACTACGAGACGGTCGAAGAGACCATCGTCCAACACATCGTGCTCCACAAGGACTCCCTATGAAACCCGTTATACTCCTGGACGTCGACGGCTGCATTGGAGACTTCGTCGGCATGATCTGTCCGATCCTCAATCGCCGCTTCGCGACGCACTACACCGAGGCAGACTTCACCCACTGGGATCTGCGCGAGACGCTCGCGCCGGCGGAGTCCAAGTACCTGAACGAGGCACTGCAGCAAGAGGGCATCGCCACCGCCATGCAGTGGTACCCCGGCGCCAAGGAGTTCGTCGAAGAGCTCAAGACGATCGGCACCGTCCTGGCTCTCACCGCCCCGTACCAGTCGTCGAAGACCTGGCCCTACGAACGCCAGCAATGGCTCTTGCGACACTTCGGTCTGCCGATGATGTCGGTGCCCGGCGAATACAAGCACATGTTCGACGGCGACTTCCTGATCGAAGACAAGCTCATCACGGTGAACCAGTGGGGAGACACCCGCGGGACCGAGGCCGTCCTCATTGATCGTCCGTGGAACCAAGACCCCCGCCTCCCGAGCCGGCGCCCCTACTACCGCTTCTCGACCTACGACAGCATCGTCTCTCATATCCGAATCGAGTGCGACCTATGATTCACGAGATCGTTCGACATTGCAGTCGTATTCCCCGCACCATCACGTGGCTCTGCTGCAAGCTCGTGTGCTCCGAGAAGGAGCTCCGCGCAGCCATCGCCTCGGGCGTGCGCCAAGGGTTCGCGGTCCAGTACAACGGCCAGTTCGTCACCAGCCGCGTGAGCATCGGCCCGGGCCCGCTCGTCGTCCTCGGCGACACCAAGCCCGGCCGGCACCACATCGCGCACATCACGGACACGCACGCAGGCTCCAAACACTTCCACGCGCGCGGCCTCATCCGCTTCGGGCAGATGGCCTGGAAGCTCGGCTGCCGCACGGTGGCCGGCACGGGGGACTGGACCGACGGCGTCAAGCCCCTCCTCGTGCCAGACCAGCGCTTCACCGGGGGCGACGAACAGTGCGAAGAGCTCGTGTCCACATGGCGCAAGTTGCCGCCCTTCCAGGTAGCCTCAATAAGCGGGAATCATGATGGGTATACGTCGGCGGCTGGAGGTCTAGACTTCGGACGGGTGATTGAGGAGCGCATGCGGGCCGCGGGTATCGATTGGCACCACGCGGGAACATGCGCAGGTAACGCCATTCTCCACGGCGCTCGGACTCACATGTGGCACCCAATGGGAGCCGCCTCCACGCCCAACGCAATTCGCCGCATGTTGAACGCTCGGGCTGAGACGCTTCAAGAGCCTTGCGACTTGCTTCTGTCCGGACATCTTCACCATTTCGCGATGTGTCATGCTCACCCAGAGGACGTTTTCTGCGCGTCGGGCGGCACGTTCCAATTGAAGCGTTCGGAGTTTGCAAACAGGATATCTCGGCCATGGGATGTAGGAGGAAGCATAATCTCCTTTACGCTCGACCGCAAGGGCCGCGCTTCCGAATTCTCCGCCAAGCTGTACCCCGTGGCGCAAGACTCACCTAAGGCGTTCTCGTACGCCCGTGTACCATGACCAAACGAAAAGCAAGACTACCGCCGGCGCCGGACGTCCAGGATTGGGAGCTCTTCCGGGAGTACGCCAAGCTGACCGACAAGCGCTCGCCGCGCGCGCTCGAGATCCGCAACACGATCGTCCACCAGTTCCGCCAGCTCATGCTCGGGGAAGTCGACCGCTTCGCCAGGAAGAAGGAGCTGGAGCGCAACACCGACGCCCTCGAAGACTACAACCAAGTCGCGGTCGAGGCGCTGCTCTATTCCCTGGACCGGTACGACCCGACTCGCGGCACCGTCTTCGCAACACCGACTCGGGGTTGGATCTGGCACTTCCTCGACACGTACCTCGACAAGGTCCCGTGCGTCAACCAACGCCGCATGAGCACCATCCCGCAGCACCTACTCCGGCGCCAGGACCGCATACGCGCTGAGCACGGGCGCGACGCCACGGCCGAGGAGCTCGGTGTATCCGAAGCGCAGCTCGAGCGCTGGCGCTACCCGCCGATCGTCCAGTCCGTCGACGTCGTGGATAAGTGGGCCCTCGGAATGAATGACGGTGCAGAGAACTTCCTCACGCGGCTCGCGCGCACCGAGAGCTCCCACCAAGACCGACCGGATGCTGAAGAACAGATGATCGAGATCGAAGAGGCAGACGAGCAAGAGCAACGCCTGTCCGCGCTCGCTGGCGCGATGAAGAAACTCACCGTGCTCGAGCGGCGCCACGTGCGGAAGGCCAAGCACATCGAGCCAGCGGACCAACTCGAGTACGAGCGCATCGTCGCCAAGCTCCGCGACCTGCTGATCCCGTGACCCCCGAACAGATTCGCATATCGACCGAGCGCGAGCTTGGCAAGCGTTCGCTGTACCGCTTCGTCAAGATGGCGTGGGGCGTCGTCAACACCAAACCGTTCGTAGACAACTGGCACCTCGTCCTCGTGTGTGCGCACCTCGAAGCGCTGTACCGCGGGGAGACACGGCGTCTGATCATCAACATACCGCCGGGTGGAACGAAGTCGATGCTCGCATCGGTGTTCTTCCCGGCTTGGTGTTGGATCCAGAACCCGGGGTTCTCCTCGCTCGTCGCTTCGTTTGATCTCGGGCTGACGCTGCGCGACGCCGATCATATGCTGAAGATCGTCAAGTCGCAGTGGTTCACGGATCGATGGGGCGGCGAGTTCACGCTGCCGAAGAAGCCGGCGTCGCGGTACTTCACGAACAGTAAGGGAGGCTTTAGGTTCTCGACGTCGGTCGAAGGCAAGGGCACAGGGTTCCACCCCGACATGCTCCTCATCGATGACCCCACCAAAGCGCAGGACCTCTCGATGAAGAACCTCGAGCAGGCGGTCGAATGGTGGCGCCAGGCGTTGTCGACCCGCGGCGATCCGCGGACGGTGCGGAAGTGCATCATCATGCAGCGGCTGCACGAGGACGACCTCGTCGGGTACATCCTGAAGGAAGAGAAGCACGAAGGCTGGGTGCATCTGCGTTTGCCGATGCGGTACGAGGCCGAGAACCCGTGCGTGACCGCGTTCGGTCGAGACCCGCGCACCGTGGAGGGCGAGCTGTTCTTCCCCGAGCGCTTCCCCCTGGCGGAGATCAACGCGCGCGAGCTCACGTTGCGGGCGCAAGGCACCGCGGCCCAACACCAACAGCGCCCGTCGCCCGCCGGCGGTAACGTCTTCAAACGCAACTGGTTCAAGACCTACGCGGTCGTCCCCGTCAAGTTCGATTCGATCATCCAGTCTTGGGACATGGCGTTCAAGGATCAAGAGCACAACGACTGGGTTGTCGGCACGGTGTGGGGCAAGGTCGGCGCGGACTACTACCTCCTCGATCGCTTCAGGGAGCACGTCAACGTCCTTGGCTCGGCGAAGGGCATCGTGGACATGCGCGTGAAGTGGAAGCGCGCCAGGGGCATCCTCGTCGAAGACAAGGCCAACGGGCCGTCGGTCATGCAGATCCTCCGCAAGCACGTGGCGGGGCTGATCCCGGTGAAGGACAAGGGCGAGTCGAAGATCGCGCGCGCCGAAGCCGCGGCGGTGTTCTACGAATCGGGCAACGTCTACCACCCGACGTCCGAGCTCTGCCCTTGGATCCTCGAGTATGAGGACGAGCTTTGCGCCTTCCCCAACGGTGCGCACGATGACCAGGTGGACAGCGGAGCTCAGGCGTTGAATCACCTCTACAGTAGGAGCTCCTCCTACGCGTCGATGATGGCTGGCGCCGAGCGCGCGGGATTGTACAAGCCAGACGCTTGACAGGTCTCGAGGGCGGGTTAGTTTCTGGGATATGATTCGCTGGTACAGGGAACGCACCCGCCTTCGGGCGTACCTCCTCACGCTACGCATCAGGCCACGGTGGTGGGACAGTAACCGCAAGATGTGGACCTATGTCCGCGACGGTGTGTGCGCCCTCGCTGTCCTGCAAACCGCCCGGCCTTCTGCCAGCGGCCTTCGCCCCCGCCTCGACTTCCGGAGCAAGAAATGATCCCCAAGCATGCAGTGCTGCGAATCGAAACACGCGCGGGGAATTCCGGGCACATCAAGGCAACGTTCGAACTCTCCGGCCTCGCCGCTGAGAGATGCTTGCGATTCGCTCAAAGCCAGATAGACGACATAGGGTACGTGAACTCGGCACACATCGTGGTCGACGGGTTCAAGTGGGAGTGGCGACCGTGACCGACAAGATCGAATACAACCAAGCAGGCACCGTCCTGACCATGCACTGCACCGACGGCACCGTGAAGGTCTTCGACCTCAAGGTGGTCATGCCAGCGCAACGCTGGGGCACCGATCCCTATTACGTCTGGGAGCAGCGGCCGTTGCCGGCCGTGACGTTGAACGGCATCCGAGTCGTCCAGTGTCGGCCGGGCGAGCGCCCTCTTGTTCACATCCAAGGGTGGGACCCTCACATGAACGCCGACGATTGTCGCGACAACGCCGCTCGCAAGTGGTACTACGAGACGCAGATTCGACCACACTGGAAAAAGGAAGGTAAGTGATGAAGATACGAGAAGCGAAGGACGCAGAGGTCGACGCATTGGTCGGGCCAGGGTTCTCGGAATGGTGGCGTGCCAACTCGCCGAAGCCGAGAACGATCCAGCTCGCGACGCCACGGCTGCCCGAGGTCACGTTCGGCGAGCACCGTTGGGTCATGCCGAGGGCGACTATCCCGTACGTCAAGCCCCCGCTGCAGATCATGCACGCCGAGTATCTCGCTGCGAGGGATCTCGAGCTCGCCGATTCTCTGCGGAAGCAAGGGCTCCTACCTTCGAGCATCCTCGCGCAGCAGGTCACGAGTCCTGCGCCGAAACCACTGGCCGTCGGCCAGACCATCCCGACGATAGGTATGTCCGTCAAACGCAAACTAGACGGGCGGAAGGGGGTCATCACCCACGTCGTCCACTCTAGCCAAGGCTGCGCGATAGACTGGAGTGACGGCGGAGGCGGAACGGGATACGGTTGGGGCGAGTTCGAATACCCCTTCATGACCATCGCAGGCATCCCGGTCTTCCGTTCCGACTCGGCGCCTGGACACACGACCGTCGCGGGACTCGTCGCCAGCGCTGGTACCAAACAAGGTATCATCGACGCGGTCACGGCCATCGACAACGTGCTCTGGTGTGACATCGTCGAGGACACCGCCGCAGGCAAGATCCACATCCTCGTCCGGCAGGATGAGGTCTTCCACGCCTCGCGCTCCGAGATCATCGACGCCATCCTACGGACCAAACCCGCGGGCGTGCGCGCGGTCGGACCCGTCCACATGAACGGCGCGGCGTTCCAGTTCGTCACGAAAGCGGAGCTCGACGCCTCGATCGCGGGCCAGCCGATCAAGCTCTGGGCGGACATCGGAAGGGTCGACATCCAAGCGAGGTTCTCAATCGCAGAGAGCGGGCGCACGTCGACCGCGCAGCACTGCGCCAAGTGCGGCAACCAATCCAAGCACGCCGAGTCCGAGACCTCGATGGGTCTCTGCTTCGATTGCTTCGAGGCACGACGATGATCGCCTACATCGTCGTCTACGGATGCAACCGGTGTGAGGATTGGGGAATCGTCGGTGTCTACGCTGACCGTAAAGCCGCGGACGACAAGGCCGCGACGACACCCGCTTGCACGCACTGCGATCGAGATCATTGCTGCGTCGAAGAACATGCGGTGAAGCCGTGAACGGTCGACGAAGAATTCGCATGTGCATCAGTTCCTACTCCGGGGGCATGAACCGCTGGCGAAGTACCGATGTGGCTCAGAAAGACTGCCTGGAATACGCCGCCAAGGTTGCAAAACGCAAAGCCACATTGAACATTACGTTCCCTGAATTCGGATGGTTCTGGGAGATCGGGACACCGTGATTTACATGTGGGCCGGATTGTTCATCGGCACGTGCGGTATATGGGGCATGTGGCTCCTGTACATGATACTGTCTTTCTACAGAGGATCGAAAACATGAACGAAGACCAGACACCCGAAGAGATCGTTGCCGAAGTCAAAGAGATCGTAAAGACCGTGTGGACCACGGGCGCCGCGCCACCCGCGGAGACGGACGTGCGCGAGATCGTAGCGTCGGCCGAGGACCATGCCGCGCTCGTCGCAGGTCGGGAGGCGGCCGGGTATCAAAGCGTCAAGCAACTCAAGTCAGAGCTCCGGCTCAAGACGGCAGCGCGGTACGGCAACCGTCACGACCGGCGCCAGGCCGAGTCCCTCGCGCGCAAGGCCGCCACCAAGGCCAAGCACCTGGCCTGGAAGAAAGCCTCGCAGAAGGGCACGCCCGTGGCGGCAACGCCCCTCCCCGCCGGCGCGCACCAACCAGGGATCCTCAACGCGGTGAGCAAAGCCGTACGTGAGCTCGCTCGGGAGTCGGGCATCCTCTTGCATGAAGGTGTGGTGATCACGTGAAGCTTCCCGTCTTCATCGAGAGCATCAGCACGGCACGCGTCGACCCCGGCTTTTACGACTCCGATCGGATCTGGGGGTTGAACGGAGGCAATGTGCGCCAGTCGAGACTTCGCAAGGCCACACTCGAAGTCCGCTTCGGCGGAACCGAGGAAGCAATCGCTGAGCTCTCCTACATCATCCACCGTCTCATGAACTCTGGCGCGCCAATCTCGCTGGATACGTGGGACGTGCTTTGCAAACCCGCGGTCTCCGAGCCAGAGCCGAACATCAAAGTCTTGCCCGTCGGCATCATCGACGGCATCTTGGAGGACGAATGAGCACCCCTAACGACGACAACGAAGAGAGTCTCATCCGCCTTTCGTTCCTGATCGACATGGCACACTCGTTCGGGGCCGACCCGCCACGGGCGCTACTCTGGGCACACTCCCGGCTCTCCTACAAGCTCGGCTACCCTTGGGCGGTGCAGTACGCGTTGTCGATGGGGTGGCCCAACACCCGCGTTGTGCGAGCGGCGAGGAGGGCACGTCGATGAAAGAACTCCCGCCGCTCGCTTTTCAAGGCACGTTCACCCTCGGCAGTCTGCAAAACTGGATCGACGAACGCATCGCGCAGGCCATCAAAGCCGAGCGCGAACGTCTGGCCACGTGCTTCGAGCACCTTGCCGAGAAAGCCTACGAAGAAACACACTTCGACATGTACACCGAGTTTCACCGCGTGGCCGACGATCTGAGGACACCGTGAGCGACAGCCCGACATTCAGCTACCACGACATGAAGCAAGAGATCGAGTCCTTGACCGAGCAACTCGCCGCCGCCAAGGAACAACTCCGCATCGCCACGGCGACCGCGCGGGCGCTGGTCAAGTACGCCGATCAGCAGGACGACACCCTCGGAAAGATCTATGACTTGATAAACGACAGTGGTCAGAGCCTGGCGACGTTCACCGTACAAGAGCTCTACCCCGAAGAGTCCAAGTCTCCGCACGCGGAGTGCGTCGATCTCGTCAACGCGGGCCTGCGCGAGCTCGCGGGCTCGGGGGTCATCGACGCAGTACCCTTGTGGTCTCCTGAGCCAGTGGCTTGTTCAGAGTGCGGCAACGACATCACCTACGACTGCTCGACGTGCGCGCCCGTGGTCGACAGCACGGACTTCGTCGAGCTTCCGGAGACCGACTGATGACCCTCGTCCAGCACACGTCTGGCGCCGATGGCTGGCGCACGCCCGACCCGATCCTCGAACGAGTGCGCTCGGTGTTCGGAGGCATCATCGACGTAGACCCGGCGTCCTCAGTCGAGGCCAACGCCACGGTCCGTGCGCAACAGATCTTCACGGAGAGGGACGACGGTCTCGCGCAACCCTGGTACCTCGACTCGGGGGTCTACCAGGGCAAGGCGTCCGTCTATTGCAACCCACCGGGCGGCAAGTACCCCAAGGGCCACGCGCTTTCGAGCAAGAGCAAGACCGCGCTCTTCTGGGATAAGCTCATGCAAGAGGCCGTGCTCGGCCACGTCTCACACGCGATCTTCATGTGCTTCAGCGTCTCGTCTTTGCAGGTGCTGCAGGGCCGTGGCGCGAAGTCCGTCACGTCGTTCCCGATGTGCATACCCGCCAAGCGCCTGGCCTTCATCGACCCCACGGGAGAGGACCGCGACGGACCGAGCCACGCCAACGCGATCATCTACGTACCAGGACACACGGACCGCACCGCCGAGTTCGCCCAATACTTCTGGGATGTCGGCGGGATCATGATGCCGTACTAGCGCGGCGGGTTCGGGTTCCAGTTCAAGACGAATTCGAGCAGCGGCTTACCGGCCGCGGCCACGCGCGCGCGCGCCAGAAGGCGTTCGTATTCCGCGTGGGTCAACGCGCCGTTGGTGTCTAGGATGCGAGAGAGCTCCTGGCCAACGGCGCGCAGCTCTTTGAGATTCGGTTTGCTCATCGTCGTATATGCCTTAGCCTTAGGACTTCTTCGACCATGGCATGGCCGCTAGGATCATGGTCAATAAGCAGATCGGGGTACTTGCGCCACATGGCATACGTCTCGGCGAAGTATTCTTCTTTCATGGTTTCCGCGTAACCTGACACCGCACTCTGGCGCGTTTCATAGGCTTGTGCAATGACCGCGTCGACCTTTCGAAAGTCGGAACCAGGTTCCGCTCGATCGGCCAAGTGGATGTGGTGTCCAAACTCGTGTATCAGAGCCACCTCTTGTGCCCCTTCTTTGGTGTCGACCGCGTCAGTCGTAACGTAGCTTACCCCTAGCTCGAACGGAGCTTTGCTGGGTTCCGGCATACTGGCAGCCCTCACCTCGATCTGTTTCTGGGATGCCCGGTACATACCGTTGGCGCCTTCCTCTACCTTGTCCCAAAGCTTGACATTCTCGAGAGGGTATCGCGACAGGAAAAACTCATGCCCCCCGTCGGGGATTAGGAGTGCGGCGAACTTGTCGACCTGTTGCGGGGTGAACGACGGTGCGTCGATAGGGTTGCGAATGTGCTTGCCGACAGTGAACGGCGTTCGAGGGGGGAGCTCTTCAGAAGTCAATTTACGAGCAGGCTCTTCGACGACAGGCGCCACGACGGGAGCGGGCCGGGGGGCCTTCGGAACCGCGACGGGAGCGGGCTTGGGAGCCTTCGGTTCTTTGAACGGCTTCGGGGGCTTGGGCTCCTTGACCGGCTTGACCACAACAGGCGGCGGAGGTTTCGGTGCCACGGGGGGCAACGGTGCCGGCGGTGGTGCAGGAGCGGGCGGCGGTGGCGGTGGTGCAGGCTCGAAGACTTCCTCCGACACTGGTTGATCGATGGTCGCTTCTTCGGCAGGGGTCACGTCGGTCGGAGCTGCTGGCTCGTCGCCGAAGATCTCCTCGAGCCCTTCGATGACCGGCACCGCGATGCACCGGCACTGGAAGTCCTGCCCTGGCGCGCCGACCGACGGCGGATCCGCCCACGTGAAGACCTGGCCCTCGAGCTCGCGGTGCTCTTCGCGCACGCGTTCGTCGTTGGAGGTCGACCACGTGTACGACGTGATGCCCGCAGCCGTCTGGCGGATCTGCGTGATGTTCCCGTTCAACTTCAGCGTCTGGTCACGTGCGATCAGCTCCGCCCGGCTTTGCGAAACGTTGCCGCGCTCGACGAGCTTGTCGGTCAGATCCTTGACGTGCAATCCGACGTTCTTCGGATCGTTGAAGACGCTTTGCACGTCGGCTGCGTAATCGCGCGCGGCATTGGTGATGAGCGCGATGTTCGCCATGCGCGCGGTATCGATCTGAGAAGAGATGCCGGGCTCATTGAGCTGCTTCGCCAGGGTCTGTCCGACCGCGTCGCCACGGTGTCCGTGCACGTGCCGCCGCTGGCGCTGCTTGTGCACTGGCCGCGGGCCGAGGGGGACACCCATAGCCTTCAACGCTTTGGCGTTGTGTGCCGTGACGTCGGTCGACATCTTCGTGAACGCGGTGTTGACCAGCGTCGGAATGGCTGCACGCACCTTGGCCGCGATGAGCGAGAGCTCGTGCGCCGTCGGGACGGTGTCGCCGATCTGGTTGAGCGTCGCTGCATTGATCGCCGCCATGATGCCGCGCAGCTGACTCGCATACCTGGCTTCGGCTTGCTTGTTAGCTGACAGCATCATCGCCGACTGGCGGCGCAGTGCGCGGTTACTTAGCCGCGGCATCCGGCTTCTTCGGAGGGAAGGGGTCCTCTCCTGCCGACGGCGGCTGTCCGTCCGCTGGTGGCGCGGTGTCGGGGGGCGGAGCTGTAGGCGCCACACCCTGGACGAACACGTCGCCACCTTCGACCGGCTGCATTCCGAAGCGCGCGCGGATCTCGTTGACCGTGAAGATCGGATGCTCGAGATGGTAGCCGAAGATCTGTTGCGATGCGCCGCCGGATTCTTGTCCGCCGCCTGGCCCAGTAACTGCGGGATCTAGGACGAGATCGGTTTCAGCTTTGATGCTGGTTTGCAGAGCGGCCGGGTTCACTTCGATCTTGCCGCCAGTAACATCGGAGAAGCGCGCCAGTGCGACTTGCTCGGGGAAGACAGCGCCCATGCCGACATAGACCGCGTCGGTGTCCGCAATCGCTTTCTCAGTTTGGGCTTCGGTCAATTCGGTTTGGGCTTGCTCTTGATCGCTCGGCTCCCAGAGAGGCTCCCATTCGATCTCGAGGTCCTCTGGCACGGTGCCGATGAGGGGCAAGAGCTTGCGCAGGATGGGCGTCAGGACCTTCTCTTGGTAGGCGGCCACGGTGTCGTAGAACGCGCGCGCGTCCCCCTCGCCAGTGGCGTTCATGCCGGCCGCCGAACGGCCCATGAGCAACGTGACCGGGATGTCGGTCGCCGACGCGAGCATCATCATGATCCGATCGAGCAAGTCCGGGATGCCCGCGAACTGCGTCGTGACGCGCGTGAAGTCTTCCTGATCGGCGTCGAGAATGATCGAGCGCAACGCGCTCCGCATCTGATCGACGAGTGCCATCCGCTTCTGGACTTCGGGCCCTTCGTCGGCGGCGATCATGTCGACGAGACCTTTGATCTTGAACACACCCTGGCTCGCGTCCGAGAGCAGCACTTGCGCGCTGCGGAAGGCGTTGGCGAAGTCGCGGAGCGCGGCGTACGGCCGCTGCAGCACGGAGTAAGACCAGCCTTTCAGCTCGCGCTTCTTCCGGTAGTCGACCTCGATGCCGTCGAAACGAATGCACCGGCTCTCGTGGATCTTGGTGAGCACGCCCGTCTGGCTACGCACGTCGTAGATCTCCGGCTGCCCGTACTTCGGCGACATGAGGTCTTCGTAGTAGGTGGCGATCTGCACGTCACGGCGATCGACGATGTTCAGGAAGCGCACGCCCGTCGCGCCAGGCGGCAGAGGAGAGGCCTGGTCCGAGCCGGTGTTCATCCCGATGACGAGGAGCGAACCGCCATAGAGCCGGCCCCATATGGCGGCCCAGAGGATCTTGTTGTCGAGGTCGAGCGCCTCGCATGCGTCGGTCAACGTGTCGGCCATGGGCTGGTTCGCATCGGACTCGAGGCAATACCCGCGGCGGAAGGATTCCTGAGGAAGCAGGGACACGATCTTGGCGGCGAGAGGGTCGCCGTAGAACATGTCCGAAAGCATCTGCGACCAGAGCTCCCAGTTGCTGGCGAAGAAGCCGTGCGCACTCTTGTCTTGCGAAGTGCCGAAGCCCGTGGCAAAGTTCTCCCACCCATCGGCGTTCCACCGCGAACGTGCGGCCGTAGGGGTGGAGGCAGTCACCGGGGCCGGCGGCTGGATGACGCGCGCGATGGCGTCGATGCGGCTGCTAAAGCGTTTCATCCAACTCATACGAGGGATGTAGCAGAGGGTATGCTACATCCCCTTCATGACAGATCTTTGGGAGCGCCAAGAGGGCGAACCGGATGAGGCCTTCCGCGCGTTCGTCTACCACCGAGACATGCCACTGCCGCGCAAGGTGGACGCCTACGGTGCGTTCCCGGTGGCTCAGATGTTCCGCTGGCACAAGCAATGGGCCTGGCCGATACGCACCCGCGCCTACGATAACCACCTTTCAGCCTTCGCAGTCGAGTGCAAGAAAGCAGAGATCGCCAAGTCGTCGAAGGTCATCGCCGAAGAGCACATGGCAATCCTCGCGGACATGCGAGTGTTCCTTCAGCTAGAGGTCGGCAAGATGCTGGAGCAAGCGAGCGCTCTCGGGGGCGCGGCCTCGGCTAAACCGTCCGAGCTCGGGAAGCTCCTTGACATCACCGTCAAGCTGGATAGGTTGGTGAGAGGCGAGAGCACGGAGAAGGTCGAGACCGTAGATCTGTCGCACATGACAGATGAGGAGCTGGAGATCTTCAATGCCCTTTCCAAGAAAGCCGGCGGCACATGAGCGCAACGACGACGAAAAGAGATGAGCTGATGGATCTGCGGATCGCGGTGGCCTCGATGAAAGAGGACATCAAAGCGCTGGTCGCGACGGTCGGCGTCCTAAAGCAGACGCTCGAACAGAACAACATCCACTACGAGGTACCAGTGGCCTACACGGACATCTACCGATGAGCCCCGACGACTTCCCCCAATTCGACGACCCGCGCGTGCGGGAAGTGATGGCCGCGGCGGCTAACTTGGTGGAGTATTGCTCCAATATGGCGCCGCCTAGTCATTGTTGGGACGAGCTAGATGCCCTCAAGACGGCCCTCTTCGCCGCGCAGCATTCACGCCCCAAGTGCGACTGCTACGATGACGGTGTCGGCTCCGTACTCGGCCCCTTGTGCCAGGTGCATCGGCCCGCGCAGCACTCGAAGCCTTCGACACCGGGGTGCTCGACGTTGGAACTTGCTAGGCGTGCCCGCGAGAAGCCCGTGACCAATCGCTTCAACGTCGACGGCTCGAAGCCCGGGGGCAAGGCGTTCATCGCGGCGGTGGAAGAAACCAAGTGCGACTGGAGCAAGAACCGCCTCCGACTTGGAGAGTCTGATGACTGACATCCTCGCCATCGACCCGGGCGAACAGACCGGATGGGCTCTCGGGGAGGGTGCGGGCCAACACCGTCTTCGTGGGTGCGGACACGGGGAGGACTGGCCCTGGCACCAATTCAATCGCGCTCTCATTGAGCGACCTGAGATCTACAGCAAGGGCAAGGCCGCGCCGAACTCGATCGGTACACTGCTCATCCGCGTCGGCACCTACAAGGAACGACTCAAGATCTATTGCAAGGTCGAGTGTGAAGAGGTGTTCCCTAAAGAGTGGAAAGGCTCAGTGTCGAAGAAGACGCATCACCTCCGCGGCCGCCGCAAGATGTTCGACTTCGAGAAGGCCATGGTCGACGCCGCCGTTGCTCGCATGCCAAGCCACGAGGAAGACATCAAGGACGCCGTCAACCTCTACCTCTGGCGCGTGGGTCGGCTCCCGAAGAGCGAAGGCTAAACGGTGGCCACGCCGGCCCAACGCTTGACAGGTGCGCCAGAGGTGTGCGCCCAGACGCGGCCGGCGACCGGCGCCGTCACGCTGTTCCAACGCATGGTGTCGGCGGGTGTGGGCCAGACGGTGTAGACGATGTAGCCGCGCGATGCCGCGGCTTTCGTTTGCATGAGGAGCTTGGCGACTTCGACAGGAGAGGAAGAGTTGTTCAGCTCGACTTCCCACACAAGGCTTTCGGGGTACTCGCGGTAGATCGCCGGCGCTCCGCTGCCTTGTGTGGCGACGTCGATGACATCGACCGCCCGGCCTTGCGAGCGGTTCACCCTGATGCGGAGGCGGACCGCGGCGCGGTAGTCGGTATCGTTGCGCCCCTTGCGCGCCTCGCCCACCAAGTCGCCGAGCATGTCCAGTTGCGCGCCGACCGCGGTGTCGACCATGCGCGAATTGATGACGTCCCACACCGTGTCTTCGAGCACCTGGAATTGTTTCAGGTAGGTGGTCAGGATGCCCGTCACCTTGGGCGAGGAGCGCCACTGTTGGAGCAGCAACGCCAGACCTTCTAGGACGTGGTTCGGATCGTAGACGGGAAGGCTCATGGCAGGTACGTCACGGTGATGTTCGCCGTATCGACGAGGGCGATCTCGCGCGGGCTAACCACGAGGCTCACGGTGGCGGAGGGCGACGGGGAGAACCCGAGCTCCAACGTCAAAACGTCGGTCACACCGACCACGCGGAACGGCACGGCTTTGAAGTACGCGGCCGACACATCGACGCCGAGCTTCAGCACCTCGCGCCCGGCCGCCGCCGCGGCGTCCTTGATGGCCTGCGTGCCGCCGACGGGGAAGGTAACGGGATCGATGGCGACGTTGATAAAGTCCAGGTACACCGGCTTCACCGTGGCGCGCGAGAAGAAGACCGAGTGGATGGTGCCGGACGTATCGGTCACGGTCGCGCTCGTGGTGCCATAGGTGGCGACGCCGCTCGGCTTGGTGTTCCAGATCGCTTGGGCGATGACGCTGTTCGCGACCGTCGGCGAGAGACCGTCGAACACCACGACCTCTACCGAATGCGGCGGCCGACCCTCGAAGTCCGTGGCGTCGGAGGCGTTCTCGAATACGAACGCTTGCAAGATGCCCGGCACCTTCAGCATGTCCGCACGCATGCCGTCGACGGTTCCCGAGCCAGAGGCGGCGAGCTCGTCCCGCTGGCGAATGCGATAGTCTGCGTCCGATTCCCGGTCTCTGCCGACGGCCGCGTCGGAAGCGTTGGTGGCGCTGTTCCACCCCGACACGGGAGTGATGACCGTGAGCGTGCCGGCGTTGGCGACGACGGGCCCGTAGTCCACCGCCTCGAAGACCGCCGAATAGTTGCCGGCCGTGGTCGACGTGACGGTATCGCGGTTGGTGAAGCGGACGTCGGGCTGGCCGGCGACGGCGACGATCATCACGCCAGGCCCCTGCGAAAACGAGATGCCGAGGTTGACCGTTTCCGTGACGAGGGACTTTGCCGCGGGCAGGCGCGGGGAGCCGGTGAGCGAGCCGATGTTATCGAGGAGCACGCCCTCCGCGGCGTCGCGGTTCATGGCGTTGTAGGCGACTTGCGCGACCTCCCAGATCTCCGCGGCTTTCTTGGCGACGACGCCGTTCAATTGGCCGAGCGCGGTGGACGAGCTCTGATTCATCCCAGCGTCGACGGTCGACAATTGATCCGCGGAGATCTCCGCATTGATCTCTTCGATCGTCTTGCCGGTGAAACCTGTAATGTCGACGCCGCTCATTGGGTCGGATACTCCACGATAAAGGGATTGCCAGGACCGCCCACGATGGTCACGCCGTCGTCGCAGAGGACTCGAAAGGTGCCGGTCAACGCGCGGGTGGAGCGGTCGAACGCGAGGTCAAGTTGAGGCACGTCCGTCACGCCAGGCGTATCGAGAATCGTCTGGCGGAAAACGCCCTTGATGATCTGCACGTCGGGGTTCTTGACATAGACGACTTCGAACCACGGGAACCCTTCGCGCACATCCAAGAACCAGCCGCCTTTGACGTGCTGAAACTTTGCGTTCAGGACGATGGCGACCTCCTCATGCACGGTCGTCACGAGCACGAGCTCGCCGTTCACGAACAGTAGATCATTCGTAAGCGGATCGATTGCGAAGGTGCTCACCCTCGGGATGTAGCAGGATGTACTACTTAGCCTTGACCAACGCCGCCGACACGGAGCTCGGGGCTGGCATGTTCACGGAAGGCGGGCCCGTGGTGGCGCCGGTCTCGGGGTGAGTGTGTGTGTTGAAGAAGTTCCGGATGTTCGTCAGGTTCGTATTGACCAGGCCGGCAAGCGCCACGAAGTCCGTCGCGTCGGCGCCGAGCTTGATGCTCCCAGTGGCGAAACGGATCTGTTCGTTAGCCCCGTCCTTGCCGATGACGATGCCCGCGGTGCGCGCGCTGTTGTCGCCGCTCGCCAGTGGCGCGGTGTCCGGCGCGATGCTCGGGATGGCGACCGCGTTGCTGATATGGTGCCTGCGGGTGTCCCACGGCTCGGCCTCGCTGCCCGTCGCCAAGAACTCGGATAGGCCTGCCTCACTGAAGACCAGGACGACGGTGTCCCCCGCCTGCAAAGGGAAGGTGACCACGTACCCTCCACCGCGCGGGAAGCACACGGGAACGCCCGGCAGGAGCGGCAAGGATTCGTAGACCTTCTCGCCGTCGGCGGTGAAGAGCTGGCGCTTGCACATCGGCTGGACGTCGGCGGTTTGCGCGAGCGAGTTGTAGCTGACCACCTTGCCCGGCATCGACGTATGTATCTTACCTAGGGTGGCATCAATCGCACCCGTGACTACGTCAGCTAGGCTTGTCGGATCTCCACTCATATTGCCTCAGTACTTCTTACACGTGATGGTCGTGTGCCACTCTTCGGCATGCGAGTCACCGTTGTACTTCGCCTGAATGATTCGGTAGCCGCCCTTCAGATGCTCGCTGTTGAACGCCACCTTGCGGCCAGGCTGAAGCAGCGGAATCATCGCGCACTTGGCTTCGGCCAGCCCCTTTGAATCCACCGTCGGCGAGCCGACCAATCCGGTGTCGGCGGAAAGTTCAACAGCCGTTCCCTCGAGGGGCTTGTTCAGATCGAGGAATTGGAGGCGGCCGTCCTGGATAGACCACTCGATACCGGCGCTTCGACAGAAGTCCGTGAGCTCTTGAGCCGCGTGACCCGAGAGCACCGCGCGTTTGCCGTAGACGTTCGCCGCCCCCTTGGCGCGAAGCTTCGCGACCATCTGTTTGGCGTTCCCCTCGCCCACGCCGAGCGCCGCGACGAGCATCGGGAGGACGTCCGCCGGCGACGCCCCCGCGCCAACAGGGCGGTTCAAGCGCGTCTTCTGCAAAGGGTCTTCGGAGTCCGCGGTCGACAGGTAAGTCACCACGTCCGCCCCCTCCGTGACCGAGCGCGCGCGCCGCACTTCGCCGAGGTAGAGTTGCGCCAGCGCCCCCTTGTACCCGGCCTGCAAACGCACCGGGAGTTTCTTCGGCGTGGCGAGTTCGTTGCGGTGCTCTTGCGTGAGATTGTAGAGCTTGATCTCGCAGGTGTTCGGCGTCGGTTTGAGCGTCTTGGTGATGTCGAATTGCACGCGCAGCGCAGAGACGTCGAACGTCGCCACGGTCAGCTTGTACTCGCGTCCGAAGATCTTCGTGCTCACACGACACCGCCAGCATCCACGTAGACCAACGTCACGCGAGAGTCGATGCCTAGCTCCAGCAGCCCGGCGGTGCTTGTATCGTTACCGGACTCGAGAGCGAAGAGCGTCCCTTGCGGAAGGCGCACGTCAGAGAAACGCTCCAGCAGATTGGCGCCGATCTCGACCTTGATGCCGCTGAACAAGAGCGTCTCGTCGGCGAGGGAGATGCTGAAGTACCAGGCGTTCTCTCTCTGGTTGTATCGGAACTCGAGGAGATAGTCGATGCCGTCGAAGTCCGTGATCTGCGAATAGAAAGGATCGGTCGACGTGGGGATTAGGAACATGCTCATTAGAGGACCCCTACGCGGTGCGCGCCTTTATCCGCCAGAGAGACGCGCTTCTTCGGATCGACGACGACTGGACCTTGCGGGCCTTTCTTCACGGCGGTCTTCGCGCGTATCTCTGTAGGCACTGGCGCGGTAACGATCTTCAGTTCAACGATCCGAATCTGCTTGAACGCCAGCGTGAAGTTGCCGCTCGTTCCGGTGTTGGAATCCTTATGCAGATGATGGGACTCCAGCACACACCCGCGCCAGGCGGACGTGGTGGTATAGACGTCGATGAGCTGCGAGGTTTCCTCGAGACGGTTGAGGACGTTCTCTGTTTCCTTGACGGCATCGAACAACTGATTGAACTTGAGCGCGGAGACGGACGTCGGGATAGGTTGGTCGTAACCCGCGATGAACGTGTTGACCACCGCGAAGATCCCGACCTTCGCCGGGTAGGTCGGCGCCGGGAGCTCGACGAGTTGGTTCGAGGAGCCTCGATAGTTCGCGTCGCGAATGGGCGCGTTGGACACAACGACCTCGAGAGAGATCGACGGGAGCTCCGCGCGCGCATTGTCCGCGACGTTCGGCCCCTTCTCAACAGGACTCGTGGTGACAGTGACCGTGCGCTCGGTGTCCTCGCTCGTAACGAGATCAAAGTTCAAGAACTGGCTGGCCCCTTGGCTCGTGGTCCAGATCAAACTAGCGCGTCGAACCAACGCCATCACGTACCTCCTAGCTGTAGCATCGCGTTGAGCGCGTCGTTGTTCGCGCCAGAGAGGGCGTCCTTCACCCCTTGGCTCACATTGCGTCCGGTCTCTTGCGGGTTGCTTCCGCCTTGCACCGTGACTTGCACGGTGTTGGAGATAGACGCGCCGGCGCCGCCCGTGGCGGATGCGCCCTTAGGTCGCAGGTTCGGCGGGAGCGGGACGGTGGCGGGCAAGTTGGAACCGCCTTCGAGGCCGCCGATCGTTTCCTTGCCTGAGAACGTGAGACGTTGCGCGTTCCGTCGGGCCATGTTCTCGGCGTACTTACCGGCTGCTGGCGCGGCTTGCGCTGCACCGGTTCCGCCGTCCTCGCGCGCGGCGAAGATGCCCGCCCAATCGATGCTGCTCACCGCATCGACCACCCATGTAGTCGCCTTCGCGAGCGCGCCAAAGAGCTGGATGACAGCGTCGAGTTCCCAGATCACGGCGTCGAACAGCCACTTGAACGCAGCACCGGCGTCGGTTTTGAACGCGTCCGTCGTGAACCCTGCATCTACGATCGCTTGCTCCAGCGTCTTGAAAGATGCCGTGACGTCGTCGACCAGTTTCTGCGCGGTACCGATGCCTCCGAACTTGTCGAGCCATTCACCGATCGCAGACGTGCCGCCAGTGAAGAGCGTGTAAATGTCCTCTGCCGCCAGCGCGATTCCGCCTACTGCAGCGAGGATCAGACCGCCCTTCCAACCGAGATTGAAGATCGCTTTGATGGCGCCGCCCGCGCCCTCCGCCGCCTTCGCGGTGAAGCCGAGGGACTTGGACAACGATGCCAGGATGCGCAAACCGCCGAGGCCTGCCGCGCCCGCGAGCGCGTAGAGGCCCACCTGCACGACGTTCGTTTCCTTCGACAGGTGCACGAGCGAACCGCTCACGCCTTCGAGGTACTTGGTCAGGGTCGTCAACGTCGGGAACACCGCGACGGCGATGCGCGACTTCAGCCCCTCGAACGAGAACTTGAGCTTGTCGAGTTCGTCGCCAGCTTCGTCCGCGCCCTTGATGAAGTCCTCGGTCAACGATCCGCCGAGGCGATCGAACTCCTTGTAGAGCTCCTCCAGACCGTCGCTTCCCTGGCTCAAGATGGGCAGCAACGCCGCGCCAGACCGACCGAAGATCGACATCGCTACGGTCGTCTTCTCCTGCTGACTCTTGAGCGAGCCGAAGCCGTCGGCGATGTCGGGCAGGACGTCCCCGAGCTCGCGCACATTACCGCCTGCGTCCTTCAGCGGGACCTTCAGATCGGCGAAGGTCTTGACCAGCTCCTTGTTACCGCCGAGCGCACCGCCGATGTTCTTGTTCAGGAAGCCGAGGCTTTGCGCCGCGGACTCGGCCTCGACGCCAGAGAGCTTTGCAGCATATTGGAATTGCTGTAGCTCCTCGGTGCCGACGCCGAGTTTCTCCGCCGTGTCATTGATCTGGCTGCCGAGTTCGATCTGGTGATTGATGAACTCGCCGACTTCGTTGATAAGCAGGCCACCGGTGAACGCCGCGGCCACGGAATGCAGCTTGTCGAGCGCGCCTTCGAGCCCCCCCTCAAGATTCTTTAGCGCCTTGTCGTCGACCTTGATCTCGAACTCGGCGAGGATCTCCCGAAGCGCCATGGCTACCTGTCCCCCGCCTCAGACACGAGCCGGTCGAATTCGTCGAGTACCGCGTGCGCGCACGCGAGGTCGTCAAACGAATAATCTTCCTTCAGCTCGCGCATGGTGACCCTCAACCTCGAAGACGTAAGCAGCCGCCATATATCCCAGTCGACTTCGGGGGGGAGCTCAAGTTTGGCTTGGTTCTTTCCGCCCGTCGAACCCTTCAGCTCGCGGGCTTGACGGTAGCGGTAAAACCCCCGAAGTTTGCCTCAAGCGCCCAATGCAGCCACTTCGACATCTCTTGGTAGTTGGCCTGGAAGTGCGTGGCGAAGACGCTCTCGAGGAGCGGCGCCTCTCCCTTGGCGTAGTCCCCTCCCGAAACGAACGTCGCGGCGGAGAGCATGTCGCAGAAGAACTCGACATCCGCATCTGAACCGTGTACGAAGACGTTGATATTGTCTCCGTCTTTAATCGCCGCCCTGGCGATGCGATTGAACTTCGCCCATGCCGCGCGACCGGTTACGGCGTCGACCGGGTGCAGCTCGTAACTGAACTTCCCGATCGTCGTCTTTACGCTACCCGTTGCCATCAGTTGCCTCCGAGGATATTGACCTCCGAAAGACCAGTGATTACCCATTCCCTAAAGGTGTCTTCACCCGAGTAATCTGCTTCCGGAAACTTCGTAATCCACGACTGTGCCAGAAAGTGTAGCGAAGCGCCACCTTTATCTTTCACCGTTGTGGGTGCGATGCCGGAACCGTTCACGCTGGCGCGGTCTGCCGTGTGGAAGGCGGACAACGGAGCGTTGAATTTGCTGGTCTGGAGGAGCCGGAAGGTGACGGTGAACAGCGAGGAGTTGGTGGCCGAGCGCGTGATGTCGCCCTCGACGCCCTCTTGCACCGTGTAGCTGTCGTTCGTTTGCGTGACCTTCACCTTAGAGCCGGGGGCGAAACCCCCCGAGATCGGGATGCCGGCCGCGATGATGATGATGTTACGGGCGTTGTAATTGCCGACGGTTGCCATGTTACGAACTCACCGATCCAGTGATCTGCACGATGTGGATGGCGCCCGCGAGCCGCGCCGTAAACGTGACGTTGGGGAGGAGACGTTGCTGGCGCACTGCGGGATCCACGTCCGCCGCGGCCGGAGCCGTCACGACGTAGGGTGTGTCGTTGGCCAGACCGCCGACCGCGACGCCGCGGGAGAGCGCGCCCTTGACGACGTTGACGACGGCTTCAATGCCCGTGTCCGTGTAGGGGACCTTCGGGTTGCTGAAGAGAAGTTGCGCGATGCCGGTGCGGAGGATCGACCGGAGCCAGTCCAGGAAGCGGACCGTGTCGAGCCACTCGCCGCTGGCCGCCTTGCCGTTCTCGGTGCGGCCGCTGTTCTCGATGAGCGTGTAAATGTTGCCGTTCTTGCCCGTGGTCGTCGGCGTGGACAGGATGGCGGCGCGCTGGGCGGCCGTGACGTTGGTGTCGACCTTGACGCCGACGAGGGTCTTGTAGGACCACGTGTCCGAACCAGGGTCGGAACCGGCGAAGCGGTTGCCCATCCAGGCCAGGCCGCTGAAACCGAGCAGGCGGTTCTGATCGTAGAGGCCGCCGGTGCGCATGTACGACAGCGCCTTCAGCGAGGACATAACATCCGTGGTGACAGCAGGATCACCGCAAACCGTATCGACCGTGTTGTAGATGAAGATCTTTTCGAGGGGCTCGATGAACGCTGCAGCGGCGAGGACTTCGGCCTTGCTGTTCGAGTCGATCGAGAGACCGTACCAGCCGTCGTCTTCCGCCTGGATGGCGATGAGGTCCGCGGCGATACCGGGATCCGCGGTGATGTCCTCTACCAGAAAGTTAGGGGACCAATCCGCCAGGTCGATCAGGACGCCCGGCACGGCGCCAGTGGCACTCAGGGTGATAGTGTTGGTGGAGCTCACCGAGTCCACGCCGGCGACCGCTTCCGTGAGCAGCTCGATGGCCGAGGCTACCGTGGTCGTGGTCGCGCCGACAAGGACCGTGTATGTGAGCGGCACGCCCGCCACCGTGATGTTATAGACCTCGCCCGTGACCGCGCTGGTTACCGTGAGCTTCAGCGACTGCACGGTCTTGTTGGCGCGGCGTCCGATCTTCAACGTCTTGGGGCGAGGCGTCTGGGAGAAGTAGTCGACAGCGCCGATATACCCCGGGTCCGAGACCAGCCAGCCCGCGTCGGTCATCTCCTTCAGAGAGCCGTACAGGCGGACGCGATTGGTGAAACCGGCGGGGACCTTATTGACCGCGAGGAGCGCGATCCCGAAGTTTGCGGCTGCCGGAGCCGACGAGGTAGCGACGATCGATACGTCGGCAATGTCCGTAATAGCCATGCCAGGGATGTAGCAGGAAGGCCTACCTCCTCAGCAGTTGACGATGAGCGCTCCGCACACCGCACCAAAGGCCGTGCCGCCAAGGAAGAAGACAGCGCGCCAGACGCGCTCTTCCCCGATCGCCTCGAAGAGCAACCCCCCGAGTCTCATTCGCCGAACAGTGCGGTATCTACCACTGCGTCGAACCCGCCGAACAGTGGCAGGCCGGCGGCATACCGAAACTCTTTCACCCGACTCAGAGAGATCGGGCCAATCAGGCCATCGGTCGTCAGGGGTTCGCGGGTTGTGAGGCACTCGTTGAGCCGCATCTGTCGTACAGAGTTGAGGGACAATGCTGCTTGTTTATAAGGGTAGGAAGAGAAACTTGCTGCAGCCGCGCGGCCTACATCGCCCACGGTGATGAAACCTTTGCGCTTGCCGTCGGCGTCTTTACGATCGAAGCCGATGTTATCCGTGTAGTTGCGCGTTGGCGCCACGGCGAGCTGGAAGTCAGGGTCGTCCTTGTGGCCCAAACGACCAGGCATGAAGTTGGCGAGGTAGAGATCACCGGCGCTATTCCAGCTCCGAACGCCGGTGGCTTTGAAGTACTTGCCGCTCCAGACAATCTGTTGCTGTACCGAAAGCTCCCTGTAATCACCTCTCGACGAATCGAAGTCGGCATCGCCGGGCACGAAGCCGAGCCCTTTCAATGTAGCCGGCATCATCTGCGTGAGACCGCGCGCGCCCGCGGAACCATTCTTGTTCGTGAATTGGGCGAAGGTTCCGGAGCCTCTGAAGATCTTCCCGTCGGCGCCAACGGTGTCCCGACGAACGACCAACCCGCTTTCATTGGCGCTTACGCAAAGCCAATCCTCAGGACGAAAGTGTCCTTTGCAGGCTTCGCGCGCGAGCACGCGGTAGTCGCTATCGGTCCAACCGTTGGCGTCGACGAAGGCCATTTACAGAGCCTCGGGCGGGAGCACTGCTTCGGCGACGGCGTCCGTCACCTTGCGTTGGAGCTGCAGAAGTTTCAGCAGGACCGCGTCGTTAGGGAGAGTCTCGCGAGAGAGCTCCTCGATCACTTCACGGCCAGCGTTTACGAAGTCGGTAAGGGCGCTCATCGGTCGGCTCCAGCATCGGCAGAGGGAACGCCGAACGCCGCACTAACGGCATCGGCACATTCAGTGTAGGGAGTTTGCGGGGTGGCGGATAGGACGCACTTGGTGAGCCCCTCTTGGAACGTGCCGGCGATCACGACGCGGGTCACGGTCTGGCCTGTTGCACCAGCGCAGCCGGAGAGGAAGACGAGGGATGCGAAAACAGAAACGAGAAAGGCTTTCATGATTGGCCTCCAGAGATCACTTTCAGATCGGGTTTGACATCGACCGCGGGTGCTGGCGCGACGAGCGTCGGCGGTGTTTCGCCCCTCGCCATGACGAGGAGACCTGCAATGGTCGTGGTGATCGTGCCTACGATCGCGGCGGCGTACGTGCCCCCGAAGACCGCGGCGAGAATGAGCCCTGCGATGAGCCCTAGGAGAGAGACAACGAAAAGGGTAGGGGTGAGTTTCATCGTAGTTTTCCTCGGTGCTTGAATCCCGGGAACGGGCCCGGTGTGCTGCGTCGCTCGTCTTCGACCTCGTCCTTGGTTTGCAGCCTGACCACTGCTTTGCCGAGATCGATCATGTCGTTGCGAAGATTCTCTATCGAATCGGTAAGACCGTTGAGCGGGGCCACGATGGCAGAGAGTTTCCAGATTGCCCCCGCCAAGGTTATGGCGAGGCCGATTATCGCAATGGCTTCGGCCGTCATGCGTGGGATGTAGCAGACGACAATGTGCTACATCCCTTGCATGGCTCGACCTACCGGTGTCTTCTTCAACTGGGCGACGAACGTGAATTACCCGGCCGGTCCAGACCCGTGGGCAGGCACACCGATCAAGGTCGCGCCGCCGAGCGCTGCTGGAGGATTCATCCCGGGCCAGGCCGCCGCCGCCGAGTACGTCAACTACGTCTACAACCAAGGGTTCGTGGCGCTGCAGAGCGCGGTCGACGGGCTCGGCCAGGCGGAGACTCTGACGTTCAAAGATGCGGGGTTCACCAATACCTACAAGACCGCCTATGACGCCGTGGCCAATCGTTGGATTGCGAGCGCCAGCTTGGGCGCGGGCGACTTCCCCTACGTCAGCTACGACACGGGCTGGACGACTATGGGTGCATGGCCCGTCGCTACGTTGAGCAAGCCCATCTTGGGCGCCAATCCGGCGGGGCTGGTAGTGGGGGTTGACGGCACGGGCGGGCGGGGGTATTCCCTGCCAACGGGTTCGAACACGTGGTCGTCCTGGACGATGCCGTCCGTGGCCAACACCTTCAGAGAAGTCTCTTGGCTGGCCAGCGGTTCGACCTTCATCGCTCTCGGCACGACAGGCTCCGCCCCCGTGATGTACAAGTCCGCCGGTGCGGCCAACTGGACCAACGCCAGCTCTTCCGTGCCCGCGACCTTCTCCGGCTTTACGGGTCATTGGTCCTGCGCTTCGAGCCCCACGCGCTTCGTCGCCGTCCCCCGTAGCGCCACCACGGGCGGCAACTACTTCACCTCCGATGACGGTGTAACGTTCACCCTGAGGACCGGTCTCCCCAACGCCGCCAACTTCGCCGGCCGGGCCATTCACTACAACGCCGTCGAGGGGTTGTGGATGTACGTGAGCCTGTTCACGAACTTCTCGGCCAACCAGATCTCTGTCTATACGAGCCCCGATGCGATCACCTGGACGCTCAAGTTCGCCGGCGGATCCTTGAACTGGGAGGTGTGGGACCTCTCGAGCGCGGGCAGCGTGTGGTGCATGTTGACCAACCGCGACGTAGGCCAGACCCTTGAACGCTCGACCTTGCTCTACAGCGTGGACAGCGGAGTGAGCTGGCACGTGACCGATACCGGGAACCTGAACACCGCTGGCGGCGTCGACCCGCCCCGGAACCAGATCATGTCGGACGGCAACCGCTTCCTCTGGAATTCGAACGACAAGCTCTACGTCGGACTACATTCGTCGGGCATAAAGACCGCAGTCACTTGACAGACCTCGAGACGGGGTTACGTTCTGGGATATGAACAACGCAATTGTTTCCCTGTTCGTTTTCCTCGCCCTTGCTCTCGCCGGCTGCGCGGCCGCTACCCCCGACGACGAGCCGACGGTCGACACCATCGTCGAGCGCTGCAACCACGGCAACTACTTCGCCGATGGCGACATCGTGTGGTATGCATGGCACGACTACGAGACCTTGCCCGCCGCGGTCGAAGTCAAAGCCGCCGACGGCGTGGTGCTCGAGCATTGGATCCGCGACCTCGACTACGCCAAGCGCGTGACCGTGCAGTGCGGCACGACCGACGGCCAGACCAATGTGACCGTCGGCGCCTATGCCGATATCGACTTCGTCAGTGCGGCCAAGCAGCCATAAGGTACGCCAACAGGGCCGTACGCTCGGGGGTCGTAAGGATGCGGGAGAACATGAGGAAGGCCGCGCAGGACATCGTACTGGGTGCGATACCTGCCGCGCGAGCGAATAGGTTCAGGGTACGGAGCCCAAAGCGATTGGTGTTGGGGCCGTCGATCTGCACGATGCTTGGCACGAGGACGCCCTCTGAAAGGATGCGCGCTTGCCCGGACGACAAGGTGTTGTCCACAATGAGCGAGACCGCCTTGACGGTCGTGGGCGTAGGGGCGCGGCAGACCGAGGGGCCCACGTTGCCGATCGCGGTGATCTCCGGACCCGTCGAGTTATTGTGGTACTGCATGATCCACGAATCCGTGAACGAGCTGTACAGGGACGAGAACTCGCCCATGATCGTGGCCGTGGATGAGCACGTGAAGAGCATCACGATCTCGAAGTTGCGCGTGTAGGAAAGGTCGACGTTGAGCGCGGTGGTCATGCAGTTCGACGCGGCGTCCACCGTAGGACGGCTGCCGTACAACCCGTTCGCTGCATTGAATGTGGGGCGGAGCGCACCTGCCGCTGAAAGGTCGTATCCCCAAGACGACAGGTCCTTCCAGAGGGAGACCTTTTGAGAGACGTCTTGCGTGACGTTGGCAGGGGCGGCTTCATACCACGCCAGCAGGTCGCCATTGGACAGCGGGGTGTAGGAGTGGAGGGGTCCGCCGGCGCTCTCGTAGATCGCCTGGATGACTGGCCGCCCGCGGTCCGCCATGATGGCGTGGCCGTAGTCCGTGGGGTGCGTGTTGTCCGATACCGTGAGGCTCGTGCCTGGCGGGCCCGTGACCGTGAAGCGAGGTTCTGCCGTGGCTGCTATGTCCACCACGGCGTCGATGATGCCTCCGCCAACGGCTGCGCGCAGGGCGGCATTGATGAGGTCAACGCAAGCATTCTGCGGCCCGTCGAAACCAAAAGGGTGGTACATCGTATAGGCGATGCACTTCTGGAAGCCTGCCGCTTTGCGCAATGAGAACATGAGCATATGGTCGACGATGGCGTTCGCCGCCGCAGTCGCCGTGTCCTGCCCGAGACCTGCCATGTAGTGCGACACCGAATTGATGACTTCGATGTAGATGAAGATATTGATCTTCGTAGGGTCGACGAACGCGTCGATGTCCGCGGCGGCTTGAGGGAGAATCTGAGCCGTGTACTGCGACGGGTGTCCGAGGTACCGCATCGAGAAGTACCGCGGGTCCAGGGTGTTCTTCAGCCTGGCGTAGAAGTCCGTCGTGCCCACGCGCGTAGCCGCCCCGCCCGCGGCGATCGAGTGCCCATAGGCTTGGACGTTGGCCATCTGCACGGGCGGTGCGCCACCCCTCGATACGTCCAGACGAAGGCCGCTCACAACGCGTAGTCCAGTCCGAGCTGGGCCTCGATGGCCTGGCGCACGGCCGGCGTGTGGCGCTTATTGTAGATGAGGATCCGGGCGATGTCGCCTTGCATCCAGAAGCCTGCACCGTTGGCGAGAGCGCCGACGCCGATGGCCGCACCGGAGACCGGAATAGCAGTGGCGTCCGTGGCCGTCGCGCGCGAGACGCCCTGGTAGAAGAGCTCGTTCGTGCCGTCGTTGCGCATCTGCGAAGAGCGAATCGCGAAGCCTTCGCCGACGATATTGTGTGTGTATGTAGCCACGCCGCTCGTGCGAGAGATCGACGGCTGTCCGCTGGCTCCCGAGCAATTGACGATGCAAGCCCCCGAGCTGTAGTAGATGGCCATCGGGTTGCTGCCGACCGCCGCGAGGCTCGAGACCACGTAAGCCGTGAATTCGTTGGCGTTCAGCGCGAACGTCGACTTGGACATGTAGTCGTTGGTGCCGTCGAAGCGCAGCACCTTCTTACCGTTGAGGACACCGGCCACGATGATGGGCTGGTTCGCGCCAGTGGCCTGGACCAAGTGGTTCCCTGACCCTGCGCGATCCGTCCACGTGGCGAGCGCGCCCGCGGTCTCGAGGTCCGCGTTGTAGTCCGCGATGAGGCCGCCGTCTTGGCCATAGGCATAGGCGCCATGCGTGTTCAAGGCGAGGCCTCGCACCATGGTCACGTAACCCGCGGCGTTCGAGAAACCGATCGGGTAACCAGCAGGGTCGAAGGTGGTGACCACGCTGCCTTTGCCTGTCGTGGTGTTGACCTGGATGGGGCCGAACGCTGGCGCAATGTCGGGTTGCTGCCCTGGCGTGAGCAGGCCGTCCACTTGAATGGTGACCTGTTGGCCGACGTTTCCGCCCGCCACGACCACGCCTAGGGTCGCGCCCGCGAGCGTGAGTGCCGCGGTCGTTGCAAGGGTGACGCGGCCATCGGGCGCAACGCACGTCCAGTCCCCTGCGTTGAGCGTCATGTTTGCGATTGCCTTGATGTTCACGTCTTCCTCCAAAGGCTCTGGGGGAAACGGAAAACCTCCGCTGCCTCCGCCCGTATAGGGGTTCACGACATTGATCGTGACCCTTACAATTTCTTTGATCGACACGTCAGCCATGGGGGCACCGATCCTTCATGGCACCATGCCGGTTTGCGTGACCTCGACGCTTTCGATCCACGTCTGATCGATGTCATCGTAGAGCGCGTAGTTCAGCTTGAACTCGAGCGTCGCGAAAGAGATCGTCCGATGGTCGGCGATCATGTTCAGATTGTTGATCGTCGAGATGCTGTTGAAGCCCATCGAGATCGCCGTGAGCGCATCGTCGGTCGAGGACTTCTGCATGCCCGAGCGGATCTTGCGCAAGACATCGAAGCCCTCTTGGCGATCGAACTGCCTGGCCTGGCACGTGATAGTCGCCACGCCGGTGGTCACTTGGACCGTGGTCAATGCGCCAGTGCCTGCGTCGAAGGCGGTCTGCCGCTCTTCGAACTGTCCCCACGAGATGTCGGTCGTGAGATTGAGGACGATGAGTCCCCACATCTTCCCCCCGCGCGGGCTGGTTCGAGGCTCAGGGTCGCCGTCCCAGATCACCACATCGAGGGGGACCTGCGCCAGAGAAGCGACGAGGGCGGCCAGCTCGGCCTTAGGGAGATCGAAGGGCGTGCTCACTTCGCCCCCGCTGGACGCACTGGCGCCGAGGACTTGCCGTCTAGTAGGATGATGTAAGAGATCCAGCTACGCAGTACGCCGGTGTCGATGAGGGCGATGCTCGACCCTTTGCGGGCGACGGTCTTGGGGTCGAGCGGCGGCGGGATGTTCCGAGCCATGCGCGCCTGGATCTCGCCGACGAACTTGAGGCCGAGTTGCGCCATGGCCTGCATTGGCGTGAGGCGACCCGCGGCGATAGCCTTCGCCATGACGCTGATGGCCTGTCGGATCTTCTCGGCGTTCTCGTCGAACCACGCACGCAGGAACGACCGCTCGGGAACGCCGAGGCCGTACTCGTGGATCGCCGCGAGGGCGCTCACGGTGAGGCCGTTATTGCCGTGCTTGACGTTGTCCGCCTGAGGGGGGACGCCCACGAAAAGCTTCGTGCCGCTCATCGCACCCATGCGCACAAGGGTCTTCTTATACCCGTTGTCCTTAGATGTAACCTTAGTGGACGCCATGGCCTAGAACCACGGACCCCAAGGTCGCCATCCGATCGTCTGGAAACCGATGCCTCCGAACCCGTCGGCCGGGCACATGGCGACCGACACGCGGTAGCCTCCCGTGACCTCGAGCTTGAGGCGGTCGTACTGCTTGCCGTAGGTGCTCGTCCCGTCAGCGTTGTTCAGCTTGGCGCCCTGGCCTTGCGGGCCAACGGTCATCCAGTGAGCAGCGAGGAAGAGCACCCCATCGTCGTACTTGGCGCGCCAGACCGTGGGCGAGATGTGACGTGCCGCGCGGTCCAGCCAGACCTGAATGTAAGCGTCGTCCACCGCTTGCCCGCCAATGACGCCAGCGAACTCGGGAAACGACAGTTTGAAGTCGGCAGGCGTAACAGCCATGCCAGGGATGTAGCAGAAGGTAAGCTAGTTGAGGGCCGTACCCTTGGGTGCCTCGACCGGCTTGCGCCCTAGCGGGTAACCATTGATCTGTTCGAACTTCGAGCGCAGGTCCGCCAGCAGCTTCATGGTCGCGGCCTTGCACCGGGTGCAGAGACGCAGCGGCAGGTCCTCTCCCAGGTGCAGCATGCCGAACGAGAGGCCACTCAGGAAGAAGCCCTTGTGCAGAGCGTCGGGGGTATCAGAGCGATCGGCATTGTCCTCAGCGAGCGCGCAGCACGTGCAGGGTTCTTTGGTCATGCGAAGACTCCTCGGTCGACAGATCTAAAGTACGCTTTGGTGACGGCTTCGCCTAGGCCGTTGGCCCATGCTCGGGTCACCTGACCACTACCGTAGCTGAACTCAACGAGTGTGCCAACCCGTTTCTTGCCGGCGGCCATCGCAGTGATCGTGACGAGCCCCTTGGCAGACATCGTGGCCAGCATGTTTTCGAGGGAGATCATGCGCCCCTCTTCGTCGAGGGCGCAACCTCGGAATCGTCAAAGCCATCGTTAGCTGCGTGGAGCAACTTGTAGGCAAGTGCCTGCGCTTGTCGTTTGGTCATGCGTGCCGTGGCACGACGGTAGCCTGGCGAGTCCGCAACCGTAAGCCCGTCGTCCGTGGCGCTAATGTGTAGTCGTACCATTCCGTCCGATTCGAGATTCGATAGTGCGTACATGTCACTTACCTTGACCTTCGAGCATTGCAATGAGTTTAGCTACTTCGATTGTGTCCTCGAGCGTTGCGAGTTTCTTGTGTCGTAGTACGTATTCGGCAGCGTCGAGCAAGTGGGTTGCGATTGAGATAGTGCGTAGTTGGTCGATCGTGAACGTCGGCGGCTTGTGCATTGGGATACCAACAGCCTGGCCACCGGACACGCATCCGTCAAGGAACAATCCACCACATACGTACGCCTACCTCTTTCGTCGATCGTCCTTGACACCGCGCCAGGGGGCGTTAGATTGAGGGACATGAAGACGCTCAACATCACGAATGACGCACTGACCCGCACCGGCACCCTTCGCGCCATCCGCAAAGAAGCGCAGGCGATGGCTAACGAGAAGCAAACCACGGTAGAGCTTTGCTGCGACGATGTGGTGCTCGACGTGTTCGAGCCGCAAAGCACTGAGCTTGCAGCCTTCCTGTCCGATTGCACTTGACGTGAAAAAGCCCCGGGGACCTTTCGATCGCCGGGGCCGGCACGCTATGCTCGTGCTGCTCGCGGGTTACGCGCGAGTACCGTCCATGTAGGTGACTGCAAGCGGGTATCGTACGACGACTCCGCCGGTGCGCATGTGGCAGAGGATCTTCGTGCTGAAGCCCGCGTTCTGCGGAGCGCTCTGCTCGAACTCTTGCGGCACGACGAGACCGAGAACGTTCGGGTTGAGGTCGAGCGCCATGATGCGCGCCAGGCCGCCCGCGCCCGCCGTGTCGAGGCGCTGCCAAGGGATGATTCTCTGGAGGCCGGGCACGTTGGCTTGGATGTAGGAGAGGAGGTTACCGCTACCGACGAGGGTCGTGGTGCCCGAGACGATCGCGAAGTCCGTGTTGCTCAGAAGGTCGTAGTTCGCCGAGTCGAGCAGCAACGTGTTGGCACGGTGCGTGGTCTTGGTGCCCAACCAGATCTTGCTGAACATCGCCCGCACGTCGCGGAGGATGATGGCCGGCGTGATGGCCGGGTCGTTCCACGCCACGCCGACCTTGGCGGTCGAGGGGACGTTGGTCGCATTGGTCAGGCCGAGCAGGCCGGTCGCCGCATCGCCGTAGGCAGCGACTTGGTCGAGCAGGGTTTCGACCGCGAGGCGGGCCATCCGCGCTTTGGTCGCATCGAGCTGGAAGCCTGCCATTGCCGCAGCGCGCAGCTCTTGGAGCGTGTACTGGTACGCGGCGCCGATGCTCTTGATCTTGCCCGTGAACTGCAGACCCTTGGCCTCGACCGTCGGGAAGTCGGTGTCGTGGGAGTCCACGAACTTCGCCTTGCCCACGCTGTCGAACTGGCTGTAGGTGTGCAGCTCTGCGCCAGAAGGGATGCCCGAGACGATGGGGAGAATCGAGCGAGCCTGAAGCTCGGGGTACTCGACGTCGTACGTCTGGGTGAAGATGTACTCGAGCTGGCGCGCAAAGATGGCCGTCTCGTTCGCGTCGATGCGTCGACCGTCGTATACGCGGCTCGGCCCGAGCATGAGCTGCAATGCCCAATTCAGGTCGGCCGCCATGTCGACAGTCGGCTTGGCGCTGTCGATCTCAGAGTCAGTCAGGTAGATGTAACCCATTGTCGTCTTTCTTAGGTGGCCGGCAGACGGAGTTCAACGCATGCGATGGCAGGGGATCCGCCAGGGCCAGCCGGACGGTCCCGGAACTTACCAACGACGGCGGAGACTTCCACGCCAGCGCCAGCAGCCGAGGCCGCGTCGGTGAACTTGCCGCGGTCGGTAGCGACCGTGGACGAGTGCGAGTACTTCGCGTCTTCGAGCTCGGTTGCGCCCGTGCCAACGAAGTCGACCCAGATGCGGCCGTTGCGTAGAAGGGGGACCATGTCGCCGATCTGGTAGCCGCCCGGGATGGCCATTGCGTTGTAGCAGGAGACGCCGCCGAGGGTCGTGCTGTCCTGGCCCGTGCCTTGAACGAGGCGCGCCTTGCCGGCAACGACTTCGCACATGCGACCGGCCGGGATAACCTCCGATGCGGGGAAGGACGTGATGTCCTGCCCGATGTATACGTCGGCGATCTGCCCGGCGTAAGCGACCGCGTGGTCGAGGGTGTATACGGTCTGGCTCACGTTAGTTGCTCCCCTTGGGCGCGCCGGCCCAAGCCTTGGCGTTGCGTTCTTTCATCTTGGCTTGCGACTCGGCGATCTTGTTGCCGCCGGTTGCACCGGGGTTCGAGGTCGCCTTGCGGGCCGCACCGAGGCTGTCCTCGCCTTTGGCGAAGTCCGTGACCACGCCGTCGAACGCCGCGCGGAGGTAGTCCACGCTCTTGCCTTCGAGGTCGCGTTCTGGATACTTGGCCTTGATGACCTGGACGTACACTTCCTCGTCCGTGCCCTTGCCGTCGAACTTCTCGCCGAGCACCGACTTGGCGCCAGAGAGGAGAGTGACCTTGGCGTCGACCTTGGCCTGGACGGCCTCGGGAGAGCCCGCGGCGAGGGCCGCATCGAGCTTGGCTTGCACTACCGCGAGCTCCGCCACCTTGGCGTCGTACTTCGCTTCGAGCGCATCTGCCTTGGCCTTGTCGGCTTTGGCGCTGTCTGCGGTCACGCGGGCGAGATCTGCCCGAAGCTCCGCGATAACTTCCGCATCAGTCTTCATGCCAGGGATGTAGCAGACCGCACTACCATCACCCCTTGACACTCCACCGTCGAGGTTTAGTTGGACCTCGTTACCTGCCCGTCCCCAATCCCGAGGACCCATGCCGACGTGGTTGTAGCGGATGTCGGTCTGCTTGGAGTCGTAAGCCTCGCCTTCGTAGACGCCGCTCTCCTCGACCACATTGCACTCATAGCCGCAGCTTAGTTCGATAAGCTCTCCACTATCCACTTTAGAGATAGTCGGACCGTGCTGCACTATCACCTTGGCAGTAACGAACTTGCCATTACGTGTCGCCTCGTGCACGTGACCCACGGCGAGCGATTGCCAATTGTCAGGCCGCACCACGTCGGGGTGCCCCTCGATGACGGTGGCATCGGTCAGCGTCGCCAGAGAGGCGGGGGCGAAGACCTCGTCAGGGTGCCTCAGCTCACGCACCGTGGACCCATCGGCGTACGTGTACTTGAACACGCCGGTCCTCGTGAGATTGGCAGGCACTCTCAAACCCCCTTGGGGGGTTCTGCCCGCATCCGACTTCAGCCTACCTAGCAGATCTAGTCTCTTCACTCCCGGGATGTAGCATGAGGTACGCACGGACCACTGTAACCGTCACGGTTGCACTCCCCGTCGCTAGACCTCGCGCCAGAGGAGAGGGATAGCCCGACCGATCGGTGCGTAACCGTGTTACCTGTAACTTCACCGTTTCCACAACCCTCTGTACGGCGCTACGCATTGTAATGTTACAGTGGTGCTACTAGTGCAGGGCCTTATTTATATATATATAATCTTATATAAAAAGTAAGGTTACACGGTTACAGATGGTCTAAGTACCTGATTCTATGGCGCTATTGCGTAACCCGAGGCGAGGTTGCATCGAGGTAACGAGGGTAACGTTCAGGCACTAAAAAGCCCCGAGCCCCGGTTACAGGGGGTCGGGGCCTACCTCAGAGGCTCTCAGCTAGGTCTAGGGTCTGGCAGAGAGGGTTCGCCTAGCCTCATCGCCAACTGCAGCATCGCCAGCTCTTCCGGCACATGCCAACGCTTGATGACTCTGCCTTCGATGCGAGTGGCGCGCGAGACGCAGCCGATGTGCCTCAGCACTCTGACGATACGGTCGCGCTTGCGGTTGTCGTATCCCCCCTCACCCTGGGCCCCTGCGAACAGGCAAGTATAGATCTCGGTGGGTGTGGTCAAAGTCCTACCGTATAGGTATTGCTCGATGCTCTCATGCCAAGCATCACGGTCCTGGTACTCGAGCCCTACCACCACCCCGGCGGCGAGCTCCGTGCCATCCAGCCAGTGCGCACCGTCGAACAGCCAATCCGACATAGGTGAGGCGAATGCGAGGGCGACGGCGGCCGCCCACATGGCATCTCTATTGGCACGGAGGTAGGTCATGTCGATCATCTTACGGATCTCGATCGGCCAGAAGCGTCGAGCGTGCGCCGACGTCCGCATGAACGAGGGGTTGTTCGTCGTGCCGGTCAGCACCGCCCCTCTGGCGCGACGTTGGAAGGTGCGGCTGTAGGGGGCACGATAGTGGTCATCGCAAGCGGTCATGAACTCATTGATGTCTTCGAGCTCCCCTTTGGTGACGGCACCCATCTCGCCCATGTCCAGGCACCAGTTGCCTTGGAGCTTTCTGCCCACCTCTGGCGTATTGTGCGACAAGGACGCCACCCAATCGAAACCGAAAAGCTCTTTGATGAATGTGGTCTTCTGCTTGCCGCCGGCTTCCTCGTATAGGACCAACGCCGAGTCGACCTTGGTGCCTGGCTTGAAAGCGCGTCGAACGGCGGCCACCATGAACTTCCTCAGGAAGACCTCCTCTATGGGGGCGATGGCGCCGAACAGCCGTGCTGCCAACCCATCGAACATCCGCGGATCCCCGACCGGTAACGAGCGCAGGTAGTCCTGCACGGGGTGGAATGTGTGCTGGCCCGCAGCAGAGACGACGGCATCCCAGGCCTGATCCTTGCCGACAAGCATGTCGTGCATGACCTCGAGCTCGAGCCTCACATTGATCACATCGACGTCTTGGAGCCCCTTCGGCCCCTCTGCCAGCAGGGCGATCGGCGGATCGACCGCGATGATCCTGTCGGCGAATTCGTCGTACTGGAACGTGCCTGCCCAATCGGGGTGGGTCGATAGGACCCGGATTACGTCGCCTAGGGAGGCTTTGGAGCGCTCTCCGTTGGGCACGTCGCCAGGCTTGCACTTGTAGGTATGCCCCTCGGCCTTGACCTTCCGGGGCGCCGCGATCGACACCTTCTGCTCGAGCCTCACCTCGGCGAATACCGCGCCAAGGTCCTGCATGCCTTCTGGCGCACAACCCACGCGGAAGGTGCCGACGTCCCGCGCCTGTTCGAGTTTGCGCACGAAGTCGTCCTCGTCCCAAGGATAGGGGTTGCCGTCGGCATCGAGCACGCGAGGATTCCACACCTGCACCAGCAAGGCCATTGCGGCATCCAAAGGGAGCTCGTAGGTGCGCACCAAGACTTGTGCCACCACGAAGAGCGCTGCACCGCCATCTCCTGGCGCAGTGGCCACACACGCTTGGCAATGCCGAATAGCCTCGTTCCAGCGGAAGTTCCAATCAGTGTGGTCCTGACCTCGGGCTAATGGGGATTCCACCAGGGAGGACGCTTCGCGAGCGACGATCCCGTCCCACGCCTCGAGCGCTTCGGGAAACTCGCTAATCTCGACATCGCTGCACACCGTATAAAAACCGGAATTAGCGTGCTTAGATCCAGGTGCCACGACATATCCGCCATCGCCCCGGATATCGACCCCTGGCGCGAACTCCCCGGCCGATGTACGCACGCGCCATCCAGGGTAGGCATAATAGTAGTGGTAACCCCCGGTAGGGGTGCGCACGGTATAGGTAGGGGGTAGGTGCGACACCGCCGCACGACCATCCACGCCGTCCTTCACGTCGACGTCCACCACCACGATGCCGGAGCGCATGCCGGTGGCGATGCCGTACCCGCACCCCGCGGGCCCGTGGACCTTCTCGGCGGCGGCCAGGCGCGACCATGCGTACATCGGGTGCTTACCCACGCGGTCGCACGTAGTGGCGTTTTTGCAAGTGCACCGACCATCCGGCGCGACAGGGTACAACGGAAAAAGCGCAAGCGTGTCCGTCGGCAGAGCCATCGATCCTCTTTCGTGGGGGAATAGACCCCATGACAGCATACGACGCGCTTTACCTGGCGTCAAGCTTGCACTATACCTTGACAGGGGAAGCGGGGTGCCGTATGGTGTCTGGTGTCACCTCCTTTCGTGTCCCCCGCCCCTGCCGGCTTCGATCCCCGGCAGGGGTTTCTTTTGAGGCCTACATGACCGATACCCCCTACGTGCGCCAGAACATCCCTGGCTGGTACCAGGTGAGCGCCAGCGAGCTCCAAACGTGGAAGGACGGCTGCAAACGCAAGTGGGCGTTTCGATACGGACCCGACCCTCTCCCTCGCCCGGCGGACCAGGACAGCGCGCTCCTCGGCACCGAGGTGCACAACCTTCTCGAGAAGTACCAGAAGGACGGCATCGCCTGGGACACGACCTTGCGCGCCAGCCCCATCGCCGCCAAGGCCCTCGCCCACCTCCCAGCGCCGCACCCCGCAGCCCTGACCGAGACCGAGTTCCTATTCGACACGAGCCGCACCGGCGACTCCCAGGGCGCCGTCAAACCGCCGATATTGTGGAAGGGTCGCAGGGACCTCGTCGTCGCCCCTGGCGGCATGTTCCCTGGCAGCCCCCTCACGCTCATCGACTACAAGTCGACCGGCAATCTCCAGTACGCCAAGACCGAGGAGACGCTCCTCGAAGACCCCCAGGCCATCCTCTACGCCAGCCAGACCATGGCAGAGTTCGAGGCGCCCGTCATCGACCTCATGTGGCTGTACCTGCCCACTGGCGCAGGGAAGGCGAAACCGGTCTATGTGCGCTTCGACGTCGAGACGGTGAAAAAGCAATTTAGGAAGCTGGAGGTCCTTGCCACGGAGGTGGTGCATGCATATCATAAACTCACGGACGCAGCGAGTGTGCTCGAGCAACTGCCGCCGAACCCATTGCACTGCGACGCATACGGTGGGTGTCCCTATCGAGGCACCTGCAAACTAGACCCGCTCGAAACCGAGCAAGCAAGGATCGAGGAATTCATGTCGTTTTTTCCGCCCCAGTCGGCGCCCGTCGCGCCCCCCGCCCCCGTGACCCAAGGCGTCATCGTCCCGCCCGGCCAGGCCACCATGCCTTTCCCGCCCCAGACGCAGCCGACCTTCCCCGACCAACGCCCGGTCATCACGAACTTCCCGGTGAACGGCGGCATCAACCCCCCGGAGCAACCGAGCCAAGTGTTCGCGGCGGCGCCCCCCGCTCCTGTCGTGGTGCCCTCGCCGGCGCCGACCGTGCCAGAGGCGCCCAAGGCCAAGCGCACGCGCCGGAGCCCCGCGGAGATGGCCGCCGCCCGCGCCGCCGAAGCCCCCGCACTTGCGGCCGGCACTGTCACGCACAACGCGGTGCAGACCATCGTCCAGGACACGCAAGCCCCCGCGCCGCAGTGCATCCCTGACCACGACCGGATGTTCACGCTCTACGTCAATTGCCGCCCGGACGGCGACGTGCCCGACGCGGTGGAGTTCTTCCAAGAGGCCAACCGCAAGGTGTGCACGCTCTTCCAGGTGCGCGACTACAAGGAAATCGAGTTCGGTCGCGGGCTGCGCGAGCTGGCGTTGGAGGCCGGCCGCCTGGCGCAAGGGTTCATCGACGCAGGTACGCTCACGGAGATGTACCTCGACACCACCTCGCCCGAAGGCGCGGCCGCACTCGTCGAACTGTCCTTCCGTGCCGACGTGGTGGTGAGGCCGACGCGATGAGCACCCTCGCAAAACTCTGGTGGACGGCGGTCGCCTTCGACATCCTACAATTCCCGATCTGGACGGCGCTCGCGCTCCGTGACGGCGGGCTCTATTGGGCCATCGCAGCCATGAACGTGGTTGGGTTCTGCTTCCACTTGGCGACCGCAAGGCGGGCCACACCATGAGCCTCGCAGGCCTCGCCGGCGCCGCCTTCCAAGGCACCAAGGTGCTCGAGTTCAAAGCTGGAGGGAAGGCCGAGCTGGCGCACCTCAAGATCTCGGACCTCTTCACCGTTTTGACGCAAGACGTCTACAACGACCAGACCTACATCAAGCTCACCCGCGCAGAGGCGGTCCAGCTCCGTGACCATCTCGACCACTTGATCGAAACGACCCCATGAAACGTTGTTACGTCTGTTCCGAAGCCTGCTCCCCGCAGTTCACCATTCAAGTCCAAGACGGCGAAGTGACAGACGTAATGCCCATCTGCGACGAATGTTTCGAGGCGCACCACGAGCAAGAGGAAGAGCTCGAGCCCCCGCCGAAGAGCTGGCGTTGAGCGGTCAAGTCGGCCGCACCCGGGAGTGGCTCCGCATCAATGCGCTCCCGCGGCGGGACCCTCAACAGGATTGGACCGAGGCCGCGCGCCAGCTCACCGAGCGTCTCAAGATGCCTGGCGGGACCATGGCGCTCCGGCCGACCCAAGCGCAGGCCCTCGTCGAGTTCGGGCAGAACCGCGGGCTGTTTGGTGCCATCGTCGTCGGCGGAGGCAAGACCCTGCTGACCCTGCTGGCGCCGCAGATGATCGGGGCCATCCGCCCCGTGCTCCTCCTCCCCGCGGTGCTCGTCGAGAAGACCAAGAACGAGCAGAACCACCTGGCCCGACACTGGAACCTGGTACGGAACATCACGCTCCTCAGCTACGAGGCCATCGGGAGGGACCCCAAGCTCCTTGCGTCCTTCCGCCCGGATTGCATCGAAGCGGACGAGGTCCACAAACTCAAGAACCCGAAGGCCGGCGTGACACGCCGCGTCAAGGCCTACTTCGACGAGTTCCCCCAAACGCCGCTGTTGGCGGTGAGCGGGAGCGTCATGCGCAAGTCGCTGAAGGACTTCGCACACATACTTACATGGGCGCTGAAGGCTGGAGCCCCCGTCCCGAGCACGTGGGAGGACCTGGACCAATGGGCCACGGCGCTCGACGAGGACACCAATCTCTTCGACAGCGCGCACCCGGGGGCGCTCCTCGACTGGTGCACCGAACGCAGCGACGACGAACAGCGCGACGGCCGCCACGGCTTCCGCAACCGCCTTCTCTGGACCCCTGGCGTGGTGGCCACGGGCAGCGAGAACGTCGAAGGCTGCTCGCTCATCGCGACGGCGGCGGCGTACCCCGTCAGCCAAGCCACGGAGGACAACTTCCGGACTCTGCGAGGGGACGGCACCGAGGCCAACCCCGGGTGGGAGACACCGCTGCCCGACCGCCGCACCTTCAGCATGGCGACGGAAGCTTGGATGTACGCGCGCGAGCTCGCACTCGGCCTGCATTACAGATGGGACCCTCCCGCGCCAGAAGAGTGGCGCAACGCCCGCAAGGCGTGGCACGGGACCGTCCGGTACGTGCTCAAGAACTACCACATCCCGGGCGTCGACACCGAGGGCACCGTCGCAGAGGCCATCGACTCCGGCCGCGTGCCGGACACCGATCGCGCCCTCGCCACGTGGCGCCGCATCGGCCCTACGTTCGTCCCGAACAGCGTCTACGAATGGCACGACGACTCCGCGCTCAACGCCTGCGCCAACTGGATGGTCAAACACAAAGGCATCGTTTGGGTCGAGCACGTCTTCTTCGGCAATGAGCTTGCCAGGCGCACGGGTGTGCCGTACTTCGGACCGCAAGGCCTCACGGCGGACGGCAAGTCCCTGGACGCTCTGGCGGGGG
>Ga0307513_10000665_pt1 | contig 49333 bp, 73 predicted proteins | sample 15_EM_MG_FD_202174 | JGI IMG/M metagenome (GOLD analysis project Ga0307513, IMG submission 202174) | Populus trichocarpa ectomycorrhiza microbial communities from riparian zone in the Pacific Northwest, United States - 15_EM | ecosystem: Host-associated > Plants > Roots > Unclassified | place... | reverse complement strand
AGGCGATGACTGTCACACCGTCACATACACACCTCGGTCAGCTGCCACTCGGCGCCTGCCAAACTGCCACCGGATCTGTCAAACCTGTCAAGGCCCTGAATTTTTTATGGGGTCAATAGGCTTAAGTAGATAATTCTGGCCAATCATCCTCCCTTACTACGGAGAGCACGCGGATCATTGAAGGTAAATGACGTCTGGATGTGACATTTCTTAAGAACTGCGAACAGCGCTTGAAAGAGTCGTCCTTGTCTAGGAGAGTTAAAGTGTGGTGGAGCTGGGGATTGTCACACTTGGAAGTGCAGGTGCCAAATCGTGAGAGGTCGTGTGAACCATAATTTCAGGGAAACGTTCCATGACCGATTTCTCGGTGGACCGGCGGCTATCCACGCAGCCCAAGCAGCCCACGCAGCCCACGCAGCGGGACAAGGAGCGAGGCAGCGAGGCAAGGTCAAAGGATCATATGTAGTATTCCGTTTGCACACACTCACGGTTACTGCTGACCGCCTGGAGTGGTAGCTACGGTCCAAGCTCGCTGTGACTAAGGCCGGAGTTCGCAGACCTTGGACCGGTAGCCTCGATCACTGTCCCGCAAATGTCTGGATTTTCCTCGCTAATTTCTGGGGCAGAATGCTCGACATCTTTAAATCCACTCTCTCAAGTTCTGAAGGCGACCGCAGCCTCCAGCGAGTACGAGCCCCGTGTGATTCGTTTTCCGGAACTTTGACGAGGCGTCTGCGTTTGTCAAATATAGGACCGTATAGGGCCTAGTAATGGGAGACTTCTAAGCTTCTCTTTCTCCCTTGCCGGGTAATTTACAGATTGCAAACGCTCCACGATGTCCCTTCTTCGATCCTCCAGCGGTGGTAGCCTTGGTACTCCCGTTGGAGTGACCCAAAGTCAGAGCGATCAGGTCCACCACATTTAGCCGCCCAATAGAGCCTCCAACGCAAACGGGTCCAACGCACATCTGGCAAACAGGAGCTTGTATTATGAATGTCCCCGTTCACGTCCTTCTCGATATATTTGATCCGATTTTCCTTGCTCAAAGGGAACGTCGAATTATTCCATTGTATACAATTTGCAACCGTCATTCGGCAAATATATACCCAGAATAGCCATTCTCATACTACAGGTCTCCCAGTGGCAGCTGTCTGGCCCCCCGCAAATTTGAGCCTTCGAGCGGCTGAACCGGCACTGCCGATCCACGTCCACACACGACCCTCATCCCCGCTACTCATGACTTCCATGTTGGTACGGACATTTGCGTTCCCTTCTACAACCCTCTCCACTTGCTCCCATACTCGAGCCCGTACGGGGATGCTGTGTTCATCTTGCATCACGAGGTCGCGCAACTGAAGAGAGGCGATTGAAGGCGAAGGGGTCTGAGCCGGGTCAATATAGTGCGACGCTTCCTTTGCTTGCAGAGTATCGAGCGCTTCTTTAACCAGGACACGGACACGACGATTCTCAATAGCCCGGGCAGTGACTTTAGAGCGACCAGTAGCAATTGCGGCTAAAGCGAGCACCAGATCTGTGGACGCTGTGAGAATGGTAGAAGAATGTATAGCGGTGTAACCTACATAACACGTTCATCTTGTAGGCTTCCCAAGCCTCTCTAGCAATGACACGGGCTTTGCAACCATATGTCATCTCCTCACGGATAGAGGCGTAGTATGCGTTCCTGGCGAAACGACTCAGCTTCACTTATGTGCAAAATGGGTATCCAGAACTCACTGGGCGTCCCTCCAGGTGACGACGAGACTTTTGCTCCTAAGCTCGGCAAGCGCCTGCCCGAAGATATCCTCAAAGTCACCGAGGCTACGATTCTATGATTCTGGCATAAGGAGCAACCGGCAGATACCAAATAATTTACGTACCCCCTTAGCTCGATCCATCATCATACTCCTCAACTCTTCGAGACTGAGACCAAAAGCAGCAGCGTCGCTCTGACCTTCCTTTGGACGCTGAATACCAGCGCAAACTCTATCCCCTCGAACCCTTGCAAGAACGCTCTCGATTTGTTTGCTGATGGCGCTAACATTCTTCCGTCTCCTGGAATCGGGTACGCAGCGAGGTGGAAAGGCGATCGGGCCAAGCCCAGGAAGTCCGTTGCACGCACCGCTCAGCAGAGGAATGCTGGCCAATGCGTGCCGTTTCAGGATGTAGGCAGGTTCGCAGAAAATATTCTTTGATGAGCATCTAGCATGATCCGGGCACGGTGTGCAGGTAGTCGGGTGAGGCAAAGGCATGAAAGGAATAATGTCGTTGCAGCGAGGATCTTGATCGTGGTACGCGTTTCCGTCTGTCGAATTCTGGAGCGTCCTTTGTTGGCATTCTTTGATCTCCTTTTGTAGCTCCAGTCGGGCCTGAATCTTGGAGTTCGTGGTGGACCCAGTGTCGCAATATCCAATCGCCACAGACTCGTTTTTGTATTGCCCCACCACAGTCGTGATGAGAACGAAAACCATGCCGAGCGCGAATTTCAGCCAAGTCGGAAGGATGGGAACCGACGTGTCAGTGACTTCCCCACGAGCTTTCCTTGTGAGGGTTACAATGCTATGAGCGACTTTGGTATTTGCAAGCTCGACGGCCTCCGCATCTAAGAGCTCTTGAGAGCTAAATGGGTCTTCTTCTGCGTCGTATTCAAGGGAGTCGTCTTCCATTTTCAAGCCGTGACGTCCATTCTGTTCCACCTTAACAGGAGTCGATTTGGTAGGTGTTGCATTCCTTACTGGTGTACGCCGAGCAGCAGGGGGCATAGTTCTGATGTTCTCTGTCGGTGGAGTGGAAGGCCCTGGTCCAGCGATGGGAACCGTGTACTCGATGTATTGAGTCGGCTCTTGCTTCGTTGGTACCTGCGCTGTGGTGGACATACGTGCAGACTTTCGTGGTTTCCTCGGGGACGCGCTCCTCGTACGTTCTTGCTTCACTGGAGTGTCTCGACTCGATTGGAAAGGGTTCTCGTCCGTCCACATACTCGTTTCATCGCCTGGCCCCCACTGTAGAATAAGGTAAGGTTGCATTCCCGTAGGTCAGCGGGGGGCTTACATTCCGTGAAATACGGCGCCCCTTCTTCGGAGTACCCTGTAGTAAGGTTAATACCGCCTTTCATGAGGGGTGTCGACATAAAGCTAACCTCCCCCTTCTTATTCTCTTCGTCGTCGCTGACAACCTCAGGTTTCGGCGTTATTGTCGTCCGTCTTCGTTTCGTCGGCGACTTGTTAGGAGCACAGTCAGACGAATATGTTATTGTTTGAAATATAGTAACGTACTGCGTTGCGAACGGGGCTTGCATTGGCACTTGTGGCAGCCGTGCCGCGAGTGGAACGCCTCCCAACTCGCCTTGTGGCTGGCGTGGGCTTAAAGAGATGATTGGATGATTTATATCAACATTTGGTACGTGTTCATAAAGTTCAGGCGCGTCTCACCTCCAGATACTGCCCACTCTCCGCATCGAGAATATCACTGGCATCACTCGAAATACCGTCCGCAGCTTTCTTCTGCCTCCTCAATTCCTGTGCATTTGGAGCAATCTTATCATTGAAATGGTTGATCAAAATGGGCTTAGTCGCATTTGCGGGGAACTGGATGTCATGATGCTGGAGGATGGCGCGTAAATTGGCGACAAGGAGAGTCGATGGGTCAAAGAACGGCTCGAGGTATGACCCAGAGTCTATGATATCCTGTGAGGTTGGTTTTGACATGATTATTGTCCAAGTGGCGGAAAAGAGCCTGTGGTGGCGACTTCCAAGTTCCCTTTCACATCACGTTGAACCATCACGTTGAACACGACGGAGATCGTCAGTCTTGTCGTCACGCCCCTATCTACAAGTCCACATACACCAAATACAAGGTATAGCGTACAGTCATACATATAAAGCCCAGAATGTTGTCCTAGAATGGGTGTCCACGAATGACGGAACGGCAAACCATCGTCGACCGCTACGACGACCCACCGTCAGTTCAGTCTTGCATGGAATAGCTCCCCTGAACGCTCACGTTTCCTTTTGGATGTTTGAACATCAGCTAGTCATAAGCTTCGAGCGCCTCTTCGAACTTCCAAGACGACTGACGTGCATCCCCTGGAGGCGGGGGATAAGCACTGGAATGACTCGTTCTGGTATAGAGGTCACCTACTTCGGTGAAGGCGACTATTCGGTGCCGCTACGTCCGCAAACAAGGTTGAGAGCGGTATGTCCTGCCCTCCAAGGCGACCCGTTACAGATACACCCGTTCGGAATTGAGCTCATCTTTTGGTGTCCCACGACGAGCCTTTCGCCATGCCCTTGAAATCACAACTACCCGAGTCCTTGGAATAATGACGATACTCGATTGTTTGGTGACACACGTTTTGTTGGGTATACTCGCTCAGTCAGATTGCGTTTATATTGAGAACCTGCAAAACATTCGAAGTGGCTAGACCCGGACATGGCACTAAGGGGTGGGGACGTGACTTGTTCTTTTCCAAGCATATCCGAACACCACGGAAGTTGCTGGCAGATATGGATATTCACCTGACTGGTACATCAGGACTCGTAGAGATAAACGCCCAAAATTTAAACAGGTCAGAAGTCAAGTGGCAACTGCTACCTTTGGGCGCTACACATTACTTCGGATACAGCGCACTAAGGGTGTTCTAGAGCTTCTGGAATGATCGAGGAACTGGGGGGCGAACGGGTTTGCAGATTGTCATCAAGGACAACGACAACCTAAAGGATAATCAAATGAGAGAGTTCCAAAACGATCTTACACAACTCACTTTTCCTCGTGTGTGCTTCGACATAATACGATCATACGCCTGAAGTGTGTCGTCAAACTTGAAGACGGAATCGATGACCGGTTTAATTTTGCCTGTAAGGGGTGAGTAACGCGAATCAATTCATTTCGAGAAAGGGAGCATAAAACTTCACCTTCTTCGATAAGTGCGGCCAGGTTTTGGAGTTCCGCTGGTGAATTCTCCGTGAGGACCACACTGTCAATGACACGCGTGAGTTTTTTTCAGAACCAAATCAGACCTAGAACTTACACAAATGCCCTGTTCGTTCCTCCGAGCCACTTAGGACGAACAAGGTGACCAGCCAAGGCAATTGATTGGCTGACCGAACCAATGAAGTCTGTCGGATCGGGACCTGTCGAGACTACCACGCCTTTAGGCTCGAGGTAGGCTGGTGAGTTTGTATAGAGCTGGTTATCTGTTCCAACGCAGTCGATGACTGCATTGAAGAGAGGTTCAGGGGGATTCTCGGCGAGGGTTTCAGAGAGGGAATCCATTTTTGTGTAATCAATGACCTGTCGTCGTGACTGTAAGTACATCAAAGGGATCACAGGAGAGATCGGACGCACCGTGTCAACATGGAAGGTTTCTTTGAGCCACTCGTAATTCTTCCCGCTTGTGGTTGCCGTTACCCGACAACCGTTCGCTTTGGCAATTTGTATTACCCACATCCCTACAGATGTCGTCCCACCGTTCACGAAAATATGGTCGCCCTCTTTGATTTGGGCATGCTTGAATAGCATTTGCCAAGCGGTAAGGGCGGTAGTAGCAATCCCAGCAGCCTCCACAGCCCCAGTGTTCTTCGGTTTCTTCGCGATATGGTCCGCTCTGACCCTGATATATTCTGAAAGGGCGCCTTGTGAGGTAGTTTGGCTCACACCTACAAACCGTGCAAGCGTTGAGAAATGGAGGGGAGTATACGGGAGTCAGAGGCGCACTAGATGGTATCCATCCGAATACTTCATCGCCGACCTGGTAGCCGGTCGGGCCTCGTTGTGCGAGGACCACACCCTCGAAGTCCTGCTCGGCGGCCCTCGGTCGGTTGGCCACAGCATTAGGAAGCAATTCTAGTAATTTGTATCCGCTATACATGAAATTTATCGAGTCGGCCTGAGTTCTTTGAAGGCGGGTCATGTGCGCACGTACCCAGGGTTGAGAGCAGCTGCCTTGACCTTTACTAGTACCTCTCCAGGTGCTAATTGCGTCGACACTGGGACATCCGTTTGTAGCTCGAGTCCTACTTTCGGTACTCCTCTTCGTACCTCCCTCCAAGCGCGCTGGTGGGTTGGAATCCCCGACGCTTCCGTCTGGACGGAAGGCTCAGCATAATCATTAGAATCTTCCATCATATTGTCTCCGAGTAAGTAGGTCTAGTTCAGAGGGGCGGGATGGTTGGAGTGTGAGTACGATTGGAGATCTCAATAGCTTCCGCCGTTACGCCGTTGACGTAATCCCGACTGGAACCGGGGGCCGGACGGAGGTCTGAGCACGATCAAAATATGTATGTCACTATTATACAAGATTTACTCTCGATGACCAGGCTAGAGGTTATGGACGAGATTCTCAATGCTCAAGTAAAGACCGAAACGATTAGTCAGTACTCGCTTCCCCTACTACGACAGGATCGGAACGTTTCCCTATAGTAATGACGATCTCTATGGAGGATTTGGATCGCCCGCGTGCTTGTTGTTCTTCATCCTCATACGTAGGGATGACTTCGTCGACTACACTGACTGTCCCAGTTTTGATGGTAGTTGTAATTTCGTCCTTAGGGTACGGTAGGATTCGAACAAGGGAAGTTGCGAGCATGGCCGCGTGCGGGATCGCTGCACCCATTGCAGACAGATGGAGGTCCTTGTACCTGCGTGGGTGATGAGCGTACAGGCAAGTTAATGTCGTTGGGTGTGTACAGACCCGTCTTTTGTGAGAACGTCCCGGCACTGGCGCAAATAACTGCCCAACTCTGTTCGTCTCGTTACACAGACCCTATTCCGTCCTTCCGCTCTCCTCGACTTTGGAACAGTTGCACTCGAGGATGTGGGGACCGTGGGATATGGTCGGGCTGGCTTGAGCTTGATGATTTTGGGTTTAGGGGCGAGCGGTCCCCGGCCTTGAGCGTTCTGCTTTTTGGCTTTAGACCGCTTCTTTGGTCCAGATAGCGTGCTATGAGCGTTATTTTGACCGTCCGTCACATCATCGAGGTCCATGTCTGATCCTGTCTCTTGACCAGACTCGTTCGCTCGAGCTGGCTGTGCTGGCTGTGCGGGGCCAGTAGCATCTGGGGCGGTCTCTGGCGGCTCCGAGTCGCGTTTCCGCTTCCTAGTCATTTTCGGGCTTTCCATAAAAGCTGGACCGGGTGACAATACGGGACAAACAAAGCCGTCGCCTTGCTCCCGCCCTTTTCGCCGTCAGAGCAAGCATCTTCGAGCGTTTCGTTCGTGCACTCGGTCGAAATGAGCAACGAAGCAGAGCAGAACATCCAGACATGGAAGATTAAAAAACTCATCAAAAGCCTTGACGCTGCACGTGGGTGCGTATTGGCCTCTTACTCAAGATCGACACCATGGAATGCCGGTCTGACGAGCACCTCTTTTGTGTAGTGCTGGCACTTCGATGATCAGTCTCATCATTCCGCCCAGGGTGAGCTCCGTCGCTGGAGGACCGATCAGGCAAGCAGACTGACTGTATCACGCATTGTCTAGGGTCAAATATCCGCAGTCCAAGCGATGTTAACACAGGAATACGGCACTGCTTCCAACATCAAGTCGCGTGTAAATCGTCTCTCCGTCTTGGCCGCAATTACTAGTACCCAGCAGCGTCTCAAGTTGTACAACCGAATCCCTCCAAATGGCCTGGTTCTCTTTGTTGGGACCATCTTGACTGACGAAGGCAAGGAAAAAAAGGTCTCCTTCGACTTTGAGCCACACAAACCAATCAATACGTCAGTCGATTCGCCCATTTCCCGCACTCAATGCAGTCCCTAATTTGTATCACCCATAACAGTTCTCTCTATCTTTGCGACAACAAGTTCCACACCGAGTCTCTCTCTGAACTTCTCGAATCGGATTCTAAGTTCGGGTTCATCGTCATGGACGGTAACGGCTCTCTCTTTGGTACACTGGCTGGAAATACACGTGAGCTTATCCACAAGTTCACGGTTGATCTCCCCAAGAAGCACGGACGAGGAGGACAATCGGCCTTGCGTTTCTCTCGTCTTCGAGACGAGAAAAGACACAACTATGTTCGGAAGGTGGCCGAGTTGGCTGTCCAGCACTTCATCACCAATGACAAAGTCAATGTGACTGGCCTTGTCCTTGCTGGTTCCGCCGATTTCAAAACCGAGTTGAACCAAAGTGATATTTTCGATCCGCGATTGGCCGCCAAAGTCATCAAAATCGTCGATGTCAGCTACGGAGGTGAAAATGGCTTTAACCAGGTAGCTAAAAGCGGATTTGGCTGGCCAACACTCCAATGACCTGCGTTCACAGGCCATCGAACTGGCGTCTGAGGCACTCTCCAACGTCAAGTTCGTGCAGGAGAAGAAGCTCATCCAGAAGTACTTCGATGAAATCAGCCAAGACACTGGCAAGTATTGCTTCGGTATCGAGGATACCCTCAAAGGTCTCGAGATGGGTGCAGTTGAAACCTTGATTGTTTGGGAGAACCTCGATATCACGCGATATGTCTTACGCAACGCTGCAGGAGGTATGCTCCCACATTCCTTCTATTTGATGTTCAGCTGCTGATCGCCAACAGAGGAAGTCCTCGTCTACGCCAACAAAGAGCAAGAGAAAGACCGCGAAAAGTTCGTTGACAAGTCAACCGGCACAGAGATGGATCAAGTTGGTGAGCCCCAAAGCCTGTTGGAGTGGTTCACCGAGAAATATACGGAGTTTGGGGCCAATCTCGAAGTGAGCCCGCGATTTATCTCTAGAGATGCATAATTCTGAATTTGAGTTCGTAGTTTGTCACGAACAAGTCTCAAGAGGGCGCGCAATTCGTCAAGGGCTTTGGTGGAATTGGCGGTATTCTGCGATACAAAGTCGACTTTACGAACATCGCGGCCTACGATGAGGGTGACGACGAGTTCTTGAGCGACGATGACGACGATTATATGTGACGGTTTTGCTACGGACGGGAGACCGTCCAGGATGCGGTTGTGGGGCGCGCCAGGGAGACGGTCGTCGAGAAGTGCGACGCACCATGCGCAGCGCAGGGCATTGTGAAACGGCACTGCACCTTTTATTCGCGCACGGACGTTGCCATTCTCGATCCTGAGAACGTGATCATCCGCTCATTTAAGGTGTGTGTCCTCCGGTCTTTTCATGTAACTACACTACGTACTTATCACTCTGGCAGACCGGGCATGTCTTGATTGGGCGTGTGCTCATCTAAATGGTTCTCTTACGTCGACTTTTGGTATCCTAGTCTCTGCAATTGCGGCCACCTGGATGTTTGTCATCGTACAGAGTGTTGAGAAATGAGATTGGTTATTTAATGAAAGCTCAGATGTCCCAGTCGTCATCGTCAAAGCCTTTCCGTCGTTGAAACTATACTATCATCAGTCACCAACCAAACGGAAGGACAAACCCCTTACAACTACAGTGCTCTTCTTAGTCGTCGATTTGCCTTGGGCTGCGTCGGCCTACTTTGAGTGAATTGAAAGTTCCTCTGCAGTGGCAACGCCTTTACATACCTGGTCGAGAAGCCCGATCAATTGGGCTTCTGTCACTCGTCCTCGTAGCTGTCCACCTTGGGCCATTCGCAACAATATTCCCTCGATCTGGCTCGAGAGCTGTGGGTTCACAAGCGCGATTCGTGATACTAACCACAGAGAAATAAACGATAGTCTCACAATCAGTAGTCTAAGTTTGGTGCATGCAAAGACCAGTACTTACACCGTTCGCGCGCATCCGATTCCAGGACCGTAGATAAAAGGTCGCGTTTCATTTGCTCCTCCTGAGCGCGCTCTGCGTCTTGGCCTTGGGCTTCCCCATCTCCATTTGCACCCCCAGGCGTTACCGGCTTGAGTTGCGAGATATCCATTGTGGGTGGATGAGGTCAAGAAATACATCTGTTTGGGCAACACTAGGCTTCGACCCATCCCTCTCGAGGATCGATGTCGAATACTTACTATGTCGGGCAACCAATAACTCAACTTCGGGATTCAAGTCCGTTGCCAATTCCAGTCACTGCGCTCGCGTTCGACCCGCTCTCAGACGTTCTTTGGACGGGCAGCACTGGACAGGTCTCTGCTTATTATCACAATCGGAGCCGCGGCGTATATTGGAGGCACAGCAAAAGCACGATTACTAAGGTTGCCGCTGGAGACTCACATGTACGTGTGATTGACGCAGTCGGACGTCAGTTAGGCGCATACTCCAAAGGCGGCGTGACGAGGTGGCAGTACCGGTATGCAAGGATTCTTGATTCAAGAGCTCTTCGTACTCACATATTACAGTGTCAAGAGTGCTGCGCCACTCACTACTTTTTGTAATAGTCCCGGTTCGACCAGCACACTTGTCGTGGGTTCAACAAGTGGCGAGCTCACGGTATTGAATGCATCAACCGGAGATGTTATCAGGCAAGTGCCAAGTTCGGCAAGAGTGACCTGTTTAGAGTCATCATCGGACTCTGTGCTCTCTGGCTCTGCCGATGGGTATGTACGAACGCACGACATCCGTACTTCAATGCGAAGAACCGAGAACCAAGTGAAGGCTCATCAAGGCGTGGTGCAAGGTCTCGAATGTAATGGCAATTGGGTCTATACCATCGGGCTAGGCATCCGGTACGAGCTGGGTATCAACGGGGGACGAACGCGCCTTTAACACCACACCCTTAGTCTTGGACGTCCTTATCCTGACGCTGTTGTAAAGCTCTTTGATGTCCGGAACCTTCGGCCCATGTCCTCCTTTACTTTCTCGGCTGGCCCCACGCTCCTCAACGTTCTTCCGGGCAATTCGACAGGCCTTATGCTCAGCTCTACCAACGGCCTGGTGAACATCGTCGACGTACTCAACCCCGCATCGGGCCAATTCTTCCAGGTCGGGCTTCGTTTGGTTTGAATCCTTTCTGACTGACTGTTTCGCATAGCTTGATACACAATCGTATGTAACTTCGTCAGCGGTTTCTCCGGACGGGGCGTATATTGCGATCGGGGATGCAAACGGTGTTGTTCATTTCCTCAGTAATACGGAGGATCACGACTTGCCGTTCAATGGATTTGATGGTCAGCCAGTAGAATGGGCCGATCCCCCACAACCATTGCCTCAGATTGAATGGACCGATTCGATGTGAGTGTAACCTCACCTTGATTCATGGTGACTGACCAAAGATCAGGCCGTTGAACGTAGTAGGAATGCCATACTACGATGACTATCTTCTTTCAGCCTATGACGCTGATTTTCAACGAGTACCAGAGTACTATCCGCCACCGGCCAAGATCCCTGCTCAAGTTTTAGCCGACCTCAAGGAAGTTGGCGGACTGTCCTACGCCCACCTTCCCGCCGCTCTGCGTGGTAAGAGAAACGTTGCAATCACCAACCCTAACAAGAAGCAAACCCGCTTCCGGAGCGACAAAAGTCGGAATGACACAATTGTAAGTTAGAAATGCAGGGAGAGGGACGCTCGTCATAATCAATCCGTCAGACACCTCCGGACTCTCCTGTTAACGAACAAAAAGGAGATCAAATTCCACGACATTATCGCCGTGTCGAAATCGAGTATTCCAAATTCGGCGTTGAGGACTTTGACTTCGAGTGTGTAGTCGAAATCAGTGGCAACCATCATATTCTCAATTACTTTTTCATTCTTTTCAGGTTCTACAATAGGACGTCCTTCAGTGGGCTTGAGACGCATATACGCAACTGTTATACAAATTCTCTCGTCCAACTCATGCATTATACACTGCCGATCCGGCATCTTGCCAAGTCTCATATCACGACACCATGTCAACGAGAACATTGCATGCTCTGTGAGCTGGGATTTGTGTGTCGAATGCTTGAAGATGCTCGTGGTCTCAATTGCCATTCGGGGAATTTCTGCAAAACCATTACGAATACACACAACGGTCAGCCAGCATTTCATACTGTACTGAGAAGAACGAGGTTGACGGTGATCATGATACAGCTCAGTCATTTGGCGTCGTCGACTACGCTCGCGATGGCTCCGAGCCCGACTATGTGTCAATGATACAGCTTTTCAATCGTTTTATGATCGACCACATTATACCAGAAGCAAGTCATCCGTCCAACCTTCTACTTTTGCAGCGCCAGCGACCGGCTAGAAATGCCCCTGTACCTTCACCGATTACACAGTTACTGGGAATCGAATCCACCAGTACGAGCACATGCGGCTCCTGCGGGTCGGCTAAGGACAAGCAAGGGCTTAGCCATATCATTGACATGGTCTACCCTCGCCAGGTGCGCCGAACCGACTGTGAACCCGACGTCTGCTCATGGTTCTAGAAGATCTTCTCCAACGAGACGGCGCCACCTAGTGATTTTGCATCCATTCTTCGGAATTCGTTATTCCGGTATAATCAATACAAGACTACTTGCCAAGACTGCAAGCAAGCGGCGAACTTCTCATCAAAGAGGACCCTCTCTACCGACGATCTTCCTCCCCTTCTCCTACTGAACGCAGCTGTGTACAACGAGGAGCACCACAGGATTTGGCTAAACCAGGCAGGCAGTCAAGGAAGGTTCCTCACAGCTGCAGTAGGTTTGGACCTCAATACAGAGCCAACACAACCTGGTGGCCTTGTGGGAACTCTTTCAAGCGTTAGCCAACCTGGATTAGTCGTCTATGAACTGAGGGTGAGACCTATGGCGCGATGAGGTCATTACTAGAGCACTCACTTGTTGTCAGGGGTTCATTACTTCAGTGAAGGCACCAGATGGCCGTTCGCACCTTGTCGCTATCATCAAAGGTAAGTTGTCTTCCCACTAAGGTTCCATTGCTCAACTCCGCTCGGCAGTCCCAGAAGCGGAGCACAACCGGGATTACTTTTCTCCATGGTTCGTGTTCAACGATTTTGCCGTGAAGAATGTATCAGAATCGGAAGCACTGTCGTTCCCGGCAAGGTGGAAGGTTCGTCGCTAGTCATCTTTGGGCACTCCATGGCTTATTGCGATAGATTCCATGCGTCTTGATGCTCGAACGAGTGGATATGATAAGCAAGCTCGACTATTCCGCGTTGCCAATGGCTGTCGACCCCATTATTCTCAGTGAAGACATCTCGTTGTCACCGTGCGTGTAGTCATCTTACGGAACCGACAAATGACTTATTTATGATACCATTAGGAATCGCGACAAGGAACTGATGAAGCACGAGTTATTATCGGCGACTGAATTACCTCGCCCTGGAACTGTGGCCGCGATCGACGCGGAGTTCGTTCAAATGCAGCAGGTACGATGGTCTGTATCCTGCTATTATACCTGACCATTGCCCTAGGAGGAAGTCGAGTACCACACAGACGGTACTCGGAAGGTCATCCTTCCTGCCCGTCTCAGTCTTGCTCGTGTGTCTGTCCTACGTGAAGGAGGCACCAAGGAAGGTAAACCGTTCATCGACGACTACATCCACACAACAGAAGCGATCGTGGATCATCTCACCGAGTTCTCTGGAATTCAACGTGCGTCTCGTTTCTACCACTGGGTCCCTTCTGATGACGCTCTGCAGCGGGGGATCTCCATCCCTTGTCATCGCCACACACCCTTGTTCCCCTCAAAGTAGCATACAAAAAATTACGGCTTTTGGTCGATATGGGATGCATTTTCGTTGGACATGGGCTCAAGAAGGATTTTCGTATCATCAGTGCGCACTATCCACTCGTATTAAGGCACCGACCGAAGCTACCACAGACATATTTGTCCCACCTGAACAGGTTATTGATACTGTGGATTTATATTTCATTCGGGCGCGGCAACGGCGGCTCTCATTACGGTTTCTTACCTGGTACATCCTCAAAGAGGACATACAGCAGGACACACACGATTCTATCGAAGATGCTCGCTCGGCGCTGCTATTATATAAGATGTACCAGAAGTTTGAAGAGGAACATATCTTCGATGAGAAACTGGAAGAACTTTATCGAGTGGGCAAAGAATACGTGTGTCATTCTTGGACATTTCAGCGAGCTGGAACTGACTACAAGTACGGCATAGAACTGGAAACCGCCCGGTGCTGGGCCTAAATCAACTGTTCCAGCTGCACCAACTCCAGGCTACCCACAATCACCCAATCTCAGCAATTACAGTGCCGTGACTCCCTCATCATCCATCATGCTTGGTCATGTTCCGCAGAGTCCTTTCCAGGCATTTGCGATCCCTAACGCGCCATCGCCGCCACCGTTTATGTTTGATCGTTCGCGAAACTTTCTCTTCACCCCATCTATCCTACAGAGCACTACGCCACCACCACATCCAAACAGCCGACCGTCGAGTGCTGGTCGTTCATTATCCCCACCAGCTGGTGGAAGGCGTAATCAGAATTGGAGAGCAAAGTGATATGACGACTGGAGAGCAAACGGCCACGATAGGACTATACATGACAGGAAACGACTATAAAACTGGGAAAATCGGACAAAAATCATTTCTCCACTTCTGTTGCACTACTTCTTGGGGTTAAGGACAGTCCAGTCTATTTCGCCTTCAGGACCGTACTTCTCCTGCAACCACTCATTAGTAAGCTTGAAGTGGTTGTTTCCAATGAAAGGGTTTGGCTTGGTGAGGGCGGAAAATGGAGAAGGGTGGCGAGATGTCAGAACTTTATTCTTTTTCTGCAATACGCGGGGGTAAGCAGACGAGCAAGCCCGAGACAGGAAAACCTTGCCTTGTCGAAACCCTCGATTGCTTTTAAGGCGTGTGCGCCCCAAGCCAAGAAGACTACGCCTTTGTGGTTGGGACGCTTGAGGACTGCTTCCATTACAGCACGAGTAAACTTGTCCCAGCCCTGTTTAGAATGAGAAGCCGGTTCCTTCGCGCGGACAGTCAGAGCGGTATTGAGCCACAAGACACCTTGGGCCGCAAGTGGACTCAAGTCGCTGAATAGACATCAGGTCCTGTTTAGCGTCCTTCATGAGAAGGAACATACCCTGACTTGGGTTTGACGAAGCCAGGGATGGAACTCGCCATCTCCTTGTAAATGTTTACCAAGGACGGAGGAGGTTTGGTCGGATGCTGCACAGAGAAAGAGAGACCGTGCGCTTGGTTTGGGCCATGGTATGGGTCTTGGCCGACAATGATTACTTTGACATCTTCGAGTGCGGTGAGGCGGGACCATGAGTAGATATCCTTGGCTAGTAGACGACCCGTGAATACGACCATTCGAAGGTGAACGTATCGTAGCTTACTGGGAGGGTAAATAACGCGCTTTTGACGCGTCTCTGCGATGAGGAAATTCTTGATCTGCGGCGCGGTGTCAGATGGACGATTCGTCAAGAAAGACACGTCGAACACGTACTCCTTTGAAATATGGTTTGCTGAACTCTCCTTCGAGTGCTTCGTACCAGTCCTTTCCCATTGTTTGTTCGAGGTTCTGGATTTCTTCCTCTTTCGCCTTCAGAGGATCAAGCGGCGCAGCTGGTGCTGGTGCTGAAGTTGGAACAGACGACCTGAGAGTACACCAGTGAGTGAGGTGCTCTGATCATGAGCAGTACTCGTACTCGGCGGGAATTTCGTCAATTTTTCGCTTTTTGACGACGCGCTCGACTTGCTTTCCGTCCGGTTCGCAGTCATCTTCAACGGTCTTCTTAACCTTTTCGATAATCTTAGAACCACCGCGGATCTTTCGAGTGATTTCTTCGGTGTCGCTCATGGTGTGGTTTGGGGGTTGGGTTCCAACAAGCGCTCGGGCTTATCAGCAGGCCGAGGGAGGCAAGCCAAGGGAGGCAAGCCAAGGGAGGCAAGCCAAGGGAGGCAAGCCAAGGGAGGCAAGCCAAGGGAGGCAAAATTTGATCGAAACCGACAACGAGGCATTCAGGCATGCAAATTATTTACGTCTGCGGTTCTGCTGCTTCTTAAACACCTCGTGTTCAAACCGAGTGCGTTTCGCGGGTCGTTCTCCCAGTCCACCGGCATCCTCCGCATCAGCGTCCCTTCTCATTTTACTCCTCTCAAATGCGTCCCTTTTCTTTGCCCGGGTTCTAAGCTCCTCATATCCATCCGCACCGGCAAATCGCGACGGTTTGTCTCGCGCACGAATCAAGTCGCTGAATTCGTCAGCAAGTCCAACTCCCCTGGCGGCCCTTGAGCGACCATAATGTACCATGCTGGCGGAACCTCCTAAGGAGATAGTAGCCTCGTCCATTTTACGTCGCTTCGCCTCTTTTTTATTCATAACCAGCCGGGTCATGTTCTCCTCCTCGAATTCGGTCATGCGCGCGAGCTCTCTGGCACGAGCGGATACCAAACCAGACCCCCGAGAGCCACCGCCTCCGAGACCAGATGTAGATTCAGTGTGGGGGATGTTTGAGTCATTATAGACCAAGTTATTCAGAGCAGCCGGCATTCGATCACGACGATTCTTGTCTTTGGACGGGGCCTCGGTGTAGGGCATAGGTGCGACCTTTGGAGGGCGGTAGATGCCATCATAATGGTCTTCTTTTCCCATTCTTCCGCCCTCCTCAGATTCTGACCCCGCATCGACGAGATTAGTCGGATTAGGACGGAAGGAGAGGGGGTCTAGATACGGGTTAGTAATAAAATATACCAGATGACTCAATGTTACCTTCTATGATTTTGGAGGTTGCTTCTGGTTCTTCAGCCAACCTCATGAGCTTTTCAATCTGGTAGCGCATTCGCAATTCGAGCGCCTTGGTCTTGTCAAGTACCACACGCCCTTCGGATAGAGTGTCCACCAAGTCACCACCTTTGTGACCTCGAAGTCCACGGTCTCGATCAGCGAAAGACTCATGCGGGAGAGATCGTGAGTCGAGAGAGTGGCCAAAGGCCCGTTGGGCAGACAATAATGTGACTGCGTGTATGTAGGATATCATGACAAAGTTTTTGGTTGAAAGAAGTGATATTCCGTCTTTTTCGTTGAGCTCTCCGGCCTGTCGCCTAGAAGGCTTGTAAGATGTAATCTAATAGTAAAATGAGGAAATACACTTTTCTAGTAGTGTCCTGGTTGTTTCTCGGGCAGCACGGATGCTAGAAGACATTGAATCGACGACTCTGCAAAACTCGCTTTGGGCTTCTGCCATCTCGCCTGCGGGCACGATCTGCAAATATGACTCAGTACGCTGTTTCAAGAAAAAGTTGTCTAGGTTGCGCAAACGAGGGCGCATCAGTGAACGGTTTTCTACGCCGCCCGCAGAGTTTTGCGGTAGTTGCACGACATCAAGGTGAGGGTCAGAGCCCAGTGCAGCTTCATCCTTAGTTACGTCCAGGTTGCGACAACGAATGCAAAGTGTAGATGAGACTTGCCTTATAGAGTGAGCCGGTGACCGGAGACTAAGGAGACTAACAGCAGCCTGGCGTAAACCGCGCCAAACACTTGCCACCCTGGCCCCTACCGCCATGGGCCCACCCCAAGTCCCTCACACCTCGTCGTTGTATCCGATGGTCGAGCTCACCCAGACCCAACTCACTTCCCTACTTTCCGCTGCGTTGGGCCCTTCCACCCCGAAAACCTCGACTACAAGCCTGCACATCCATGTGATACCCCTCCGGTCTCTCCCATTCAACATTAATCCTGTTTATACGCGCCGTAGCACCGTGACGGACGCGCCCTCGTCGACCCGTAGTTCCAGCGCTAATTCGTCCGTTGTGCATCACTCACGCGCTGCATAGAAACTATTTCACCAGAATTGACTGTCTTTAATCATGCAAAGACTCCTGACAAGCCAAAGAAAGCCCACGCCACCTCGAAGAGTTCGACGGCCAGCCAATGCGGGGCTTTCGTCAAATCGAGAAACGGCGAGACACGACAGTGCGGAAACAAAACAAAAACTATACCCTCTACGGGTCCTTTGAAGGACCTAGACGTTTCTGCCTACCGTTGCCATCTCCATATCAATCAAGATGCAAAGACAACGGCTAAGCTGAAGGAGGACTCTACCGTCAATGAGAGTGTTCACCCATGTGGCGCCTTTGTTAAAGTGATAGGCGAAAAGGACCGAATACGGCCCTGCATGCATAAAACCAGTATACCTCTCCCGTTTGACGCATTCCTCGATCCTGACACTGTATCTGAGTTTGTGGAATACCGCTGCCACGTTCATCTAGTACCCAAGGACAAAAAGATACAATCCCGGAAAAATGAGAACCATATCATAGACCTATCGCACTATATACCCAGTCACCTAAGCATGCCCACGCAGTGTGCACTACGACACAAGATGGCAACTGCGCCGACAAAAGCTGATGGTCCTGGTTATATCTATGCTTTCCTGATTGCTGGTGCGCCCCAGTCTTATCACCTTGAATCTCCCTCTTGTCACTCACACGTTGGGTATTTCCGGGTGTTCCTGTTCTAGATCATTCGACTCAGCATCTGCTCCATATCAAAGTCGGCTCCACTACGGATCCCTCAATCCGTCTCAATGCCTGGAGAAAACAATGCACATCACGTGAAGGAGTGATTCTTGGTTGCTGGCCACTTCCCAAGAAACCGAGCTCGAAACTGTACGCAGAGATCCGGGGTGGTCTTGAGAAGGCCCCATTCGTTCGCCGAGCGGAACATCTTATCCACCTTGAGTTGGCGGATGTTGCATGCCACCACCCAGTCGTGGGAAGCTGCGCCCTAGTAGGTGCCGACCCAACCCATGCTTCAGCGTGTCTTATTATTGACCTTTACAGCCTTCGAAAGGGCGGCCTCTGGCTAGGCATGCTAAAGGGGCCCTTTCCGGTGTCCTTTGTGCTTGTGAGTTTGTTGATTTCTTCTTGCTACTTGGCCCTGAGATCTTTTTGTGGGGAAGGCGGCACAAAGCACCGGGAAATCTTCACTTTCCAAAGAGCTACCGATGGTGAACTCAAAGGTCGGGAGTATGAATTAGTGATTCGTCCGATCATTGAGAAGTGGGTTAAGTTCGTGCAAGAACATATGGCCTAATGCTCTCCCGGGTGGCTCTCGGATGACGACACATAGAAGGCTGGACGGAATCGATATCTTTTGGACAGTAACGGACTATGTTACTAGATTGTACTCAAATGTACCTGTTCAAATGTACCTGTCATTGTTCTCCGGTCCGCCTGCAGTGACCAAATAAATATCACTTGTACCCTACCTTCATGTCGAAAAGTCGTCGAGGACGTCAATCCCCTTCGCCAGTGACTGCTGATGAGCTTTCCAGGCAGTTTCAAGGCCTCGACATATCGCACCCAAAAAAGAAAATATCGAGGTTCTTCAGCAAATCGTTACTAAACCGTTGGGCCGCTATTTCGCGGCATGACCCCTACTTAAACCATCAAGGCCAACCCTCTGGCGATAAGCCGCCGCCAAGTGTACCTCAAGGCTCGGGGCAAGCGCCATCCACGCAGCCTGTGTACGTTTACCAGCCGCCCCCGCACCCACCACCGGATCCCAATGCCAGACCGTCACCGCCTCCCTATGGCTTACCTCCACCACCTGCACTCATACCTATGCCTGAACCTTCGATTAATTATGCTCCGAATAACCCTGGGCCAACATACGGTCAACCTCCACAACCCGGTGGCTTTATGGTGCAAGGCGCTTATTGGGTGCCCTCGTCACAAGCTCCATATGCCGTACCATATCCTCCAGCTTCAGGTGAGCGTGTGGGTGCCTCTTGACAGCGATCTAAACGTTGCCCTTAGTCTCAGCCTCACCCACTCCTGCGAAGGGAGGTGACTCGAAATCGCCTTCGCCTTCGGATCCCAACAGTATCCAATGCTCTGGAATTACTAAGACAGGCAGTCGCTGCACCCGAATCGTTAAAACGAGAGCTACATTATCGTCATATGACCCCGATGAATCGATCGAGGCTGTTGAGGTGTTCTGCTTCCAACATATCAAGGAAGTCCTCAGTCCGACTGGCTTCCGCTCTCGTAAAGGAGACAAAGAGTGGATCAAGTTCGAAGATTACATTCCGGATTATCTCTCAGAAGAAACCAAAGTCGCCTTGAGAGTTGAGATGGAGAAGCCCGCGTCGGAAAAGGACGTCAATGGGTACATTTATTGCTTTGAGGTCCTGAGTGAGCGCTCCCTCCGATTTCGTCATTAACTCGGTTGAACCTCCTTCCACAGATAATTCAACCCCAAAGCACGTCCATCTCAAAGTCGGACGCACGAATAATCTACCAAAGCGGATTACAGAATGGTCAAAACAGTGTACGACACATGAACACACCTTCCGTGGGTCATGGCCTGTGCTTCCTGCCTCGCAAAGCTTCCTGCCTGGAAAGCTTCAGGCGAGAGCAAAAGGACCATACAGCCACCGTTTAGAGCGGCTCATCCACCTCGAACTCGCCGATCTTGCCACAAATACTCCGTACCTTCTACCTGGGTTCCCAAAGAAATTAGCCGCTTCAGCTGCCAGCGGGAGCGGCAGTGGAAACGGGGACACGCAGACCACTCCGACTAAGAAACCTAAAGTAAAGGATCCTGATGTAAAAATGTCTGGGAAGACCTGCCCTGATTGTGAGTATTCTCCTCCAAGCAACGGACAGAATCCGATCTTTTTTTATTACAGGCGGAAGTGTGCACCGTGAGATCTTCACCTTTGCCAAGGCGACCAAGGGGAAATATAAGGGCAAAGAATGGGATCTCATTGTAGAACCTGTCATCGCTAAATGGGGTAAATTTGTCGAGCAGCACGTCTAGGAGTCTCAACCACCACTTCTTCTATCCTCCTTGAGCTGGTATTTTCAAGATCGGACATACGTGACAGGACCCTGCTGGACATTCCCTTCTACAAATATGGATACATCTAATTATACAAATGTATGGCATGAAATTAAACCCGAGTGGATTGAAAGAGGCTACCCTAGTGCCCCAAGTGGGTCAAATGCGACAGGCGCAGCCTGCGGTTTGGTCGGTGAGAGTAGAGCTGGCGGGTAGGTATTCGGTGAAGGTGGGTATCCACTCGGACTTGCAGTGGGTGGACTAGATGAAGGCACATGGACCCCTGAAAATTTATTCTTCCAATGGCCATGAGTATGGACAGCGTTCGAGATTGAAATCGAGGACCTTGGAGCGTGGTGGCCCCCTTCACGAGGCAAAGAGGTGGTCGATGTCATGTTGGTAGGTGAAAATATCGACCTTGGCCCCCTTGTGACGGGTAGGTTGGTTGATGAAGAACTACGTGACTCCTCCGTAGTCGCAGTCTGCAGGTGGGAGATTGGTCGCCGCGAGGGCGTCGAGGTAATATTTGCCGAGTAAGGTAAAGGGATGTTCCGGGGGGAAACCACGGATGCTGAAGAGGCGAGCGGATCCGATGTGGGAGGGTTGATGGGTGCTGGGCGGACGACCGTTCGAGGGAGGGAGACAGCAGGTTTAAAGTCCCGAGTGGAGAGCATTGTCTTCGGCCTTCCTCCCAGAGGATCAGACTTGGGGGCTGATACGCCTGCCTCCTGCGTGGGAGATATAGGCGTAGAAACGACGGCTGCCACCCTTTCCTCCTCAGCGACTTGCTTCCTTCTCGCGATCTCACTCTCCCCCAGCAGCCGCCCCTCATCCACGCCTCCAATACTCCCGCGACTCAGCATGTCCTGCACATACGCGAGGCAATCCAGTGCCTCCATCCTCCTCCTCTTCCTAGCACTTTCCTCAGCAGCGTTCTCGTCTTCTCCTCGCCCCATCGCAGTGTCGTACAGGAGAATATCAATCGCCCAGCCCATCCCCGCGGCGAGCTGCTTTTGCTGTTTGCGGAGAGCTTCTACCTCCCCTTCTATTTCGGGACGTGCCCTAAACTCCCATGGTGCGCGTTCGTGCTCTGGTGAAAGCGACGGCAAAGACGTACTTGATAGATTAGATGCTGAGCGGTTTAATGTGCCAGGGAGTTCAGTTAAATTCCTCTTTAAATGAAGATTAGTCAGAGGAGATATAGGGTATTGCGCCGAAGCGTACCCGAATCTCCGAAACGGTATTGAAGAAAGCACGGTTGATTCCAAGTCCCTCGCTCTTGTCCAGGAGATTCCTCGCGATCATCTCGGGCAGACCGACTTGTAGCTCTCTCGCGGATTGACTGTGCATCATGGGTGGTCTTCCGTGCATGCTTGCTGCCCTCGACTCTCGTGTTCGTCTGGCTGGACGAGCCGGTGGGTCAGGAACGACAGCCGGTATATTGAGGAGGTCACGGTTTTGCATCACAACAGACACACCAGTCGACGGAGACGGGGATTGTTGGAGGCGGAGCGCTTGTTGAACGAGGAGGGCGGTGGGAGCAACACCTTCAATAGGGGTATCGAGCGGTAGGTAGCGCATGAGGCAAGTGAGCTGTTCTGTGTACTCGGCGGGTATTACTGCAGAAATGAGTGGGACATTCCGCGAACAGGATAAGGTACACTGACACTTGTTGCGGATTCGGATGAGCATCGCCACGCAAACCCAAGGGGCAATGTCTAGACTTGGATCCACGGCAAAAATGGCATCCCATAGGATCATAGAGTCCTCAACCGTGAATTCCCGAGTGAATAGTAATCGGAGCCAACGGCTGGGAAGTAGCCGGTCAGCGGGCGGGTCCCTGGTGACCCGCAGTGAGTTGACTTACATGCCGTAAATCTGGGGTTCAATGCCAGCCTCGTTCATCTTCTCCCATAGAGCCGGGTCGACTTTGCTCAAGTATTCGCTATGAATGCGATTGCAGATTGATACGATCGGTGCGACGAAGGGCTTAATCTCAACGGGCCCGTTGCGCGGTCCTATGACCTTGGGCTCGCGCCATTCGTACCAGGGATTGACGGCGGACATGATAACTTCGAAGAGGGACCAGGCGTCTGCGGCAACCCAAGCGTGATCACACATATCGAGGACGTCTTGGTCTTCGATTTCGGTATTCCTGCGGTCAATAGAGTCATAGTCGACAGTCATGTACAAAGCCGCGAGCAGCTCGTGCATTCCTTGTCGGTAGCCGATGTCCGGGTATGTCGACGAGTGGGCATGGAGAATGTTGGTCAGTTCTTTCTGGACGCGCTTGTCGCGGAAGTACATCAAATCGGGGAAGCTACAGCCAGGAAATAGTCAGGATTTACACGCTGTCTGCCCGAAATGGAAGTGCGGACAAGGAGTATGTAGAGAATACTCACGTGCGTTCGACGTCGAGTAAAATAGAATTACGAAGCTCAACTGCAGCAAACCATTGTCGCCATGGGTTCTGGGAATGCGAAGACGGTTGAACGGCTTAGACACCACGAACATATGCAGCAACATGGAAGCTTCACCTGCTCGTCCAAGCTCAACGGATTGTTCCTCTCCCAGTTTATCTCTGGTTTTGCAACTGGCGTCAGAGATTCGGCTTGACCGGCTAGGAGAGACGACTCGTCGTAGCTGCCGTCTGGGGCACACATGAGGTTGTGAACGAGGGTAACATAGCGTGCCCTGGAAGTCTTGAGCTCTGTAATGGGTGGTATTGGGCGATCGGAGAGCTTGGAGGTGAGTGGCGGAGTCGGGGTGAGGAATACCTGTCGTTGGTTGGAGTATCAGCGCTCGGGGAGTTGCTGGCTGCCGAGCCTCTCGATGCTCTCGCACCTTCCATGCCAGGCTTCTTCCAACCAACCCATCCTTTTCAGACTCGATTTTGCCCCGAAAGAGGGCGCCATTTATCGCGTTTTCTTGAAGCTTCGAGCGTGTCAGGTTGGAATTGAAGAGCAAGTTGTAGGCATCTCTGGCGAGGAGGATATTAGTATTACTGGAGATACGTTTGCCAATAGTCTGCTCACTGTATCGCGTGCTGCTCGGGACGAACCCAGGGAGGAGGTTCCATGAGGTTTGTTGTGTTGAGGCCAAACATAAATCAAGCGGCGGCGAACGTATTTAAGGAACAGGCGTGGAATCACACCACATTCGGCCGTCCCCACATCATGAGCTCAAGGTATTACCACCTGCCGCCCGCCCAGCCTCTTTAGTAGACACTGACTACCACATCTCCCACATCCCCGTCATCTCTAGGCTTGACCGCCTTCTCCAGCTCCTAGACAATGGGTCCTCCGCAACCATTAGGGCGGCAGCAGCGAAGCAAATCGGCCAAATCGCGGCAAAGTGCATCACTGCTGACCTCGCGCTCGAACATTCCGACATCAACATTAACCCCTCCCTCGACGTGAAACCAGTCCTCCCAGATGGAGACAGAAGCAAAGAATGGTCAGGAGTTATGTCTGTTGTAGCTAGAGTAAGCCTCCGGCCACTCTTACCATCATTTGCCACTCAACTTTCTTGCAGCTCTTACCCTATTTTCGCTCTCGTAATATGGAAACCCGCACAGCTGCAGCAACCGCTCTCCAACACATCTGCCAACTCGTACCCGCTTGGTCCCCCGCTCAAGCTGTCTCCCCACACACCACGCCTTCCTCTCCTCCGGAGTACCCTCATTTCTCCGTGCAGTCTCTTCTTGAAAGCGGAAATTTGCTTTTGTCCTCCTCCGGTCAAGAATTCACCAAGTCGATGACCCTCGGTACCCCCGAGGAAATCGCTCGATCCCGCAAAGAAGCAATGAGCCGTCTCGGGCTCGACTTTCTTAATGACGATGACAACGATGACTGGGGCAAGGAACTTGTCGAAGAAGCCGTAGATGTCGCCATGGCTGATGGTGAGCAGAGACCGGCACCGCCGGACGACCACGAAATGCAAACAGAAGCTTCAGTCGATCCCGCACCTGCCAGATCGGACGGAGAGTCCTCGAGGATGTCTGCAGAGCCCGCTCCCACTCCCTCTACGGCCTGTTTGCTAAGACGTGCTCCCTTTCCTGTTTCCAATGATTACGTGTCACCCGTTCCTCTTCAGGGACCACCCGACTCTGATGTAATACACATGGAAGATGCAGATGCCCCAGGCCTCAGCGCTCGAGAACGCAATAGGCTAAAACGAAAACGCAAGGGAACCATCGGCCCCTTTATGCACGCTCCTCCCAGCGCTCCTCCAACCAAGTAGGTTACCATAGTAAACCCTTTTGTGGATAATCCTGACTCCTATTAGAATGCGCATCACGGAACAGGACGGTGCGCCTAAGCCGACGCCCGTGGTCAACAACGGCTCCCTACCAGAAGAAGAAAGCAAGGTCGTCATCGATCCGCAGAAAGGTGGTCAAGTTGATATCAAAGAAAAAGCTTCCCAGCAAGCTATCGAGGTCAAGGAAGGCCATTGGGCTTGGGAAGGCGTCGTTCGGGTTCTTGAAGTCGATCTGTTCAAGTAAGCTCTTCTGTGCATTTTCTCCCGCCCTTTCGTGATGTCCTCGACAGCGCGAATTGGGAAGTCCGCCACGGAGCTGCGCTCGCTCTCAGAGAAGTCGTTAGGGTTCAGGGCGCAGCAGGAGGGATGCAAAGTACGTCCGGATTTTTTACTATGCCGATACCAACCGCTAACCTCAACCTTGCAGAGAAAGCAACCGGCGAAGAAAACGCATTCCTCCACTCAAAATGGACAAACCATCTCGCTGTCAAACTCCTCTGCATCTTTGTCCTCGATCGATTTAGCGACTTCGTCTCTGACCAAGTCATTGCCCCTGTGCGGGAAGCCGCCTCGCAAACACTTGCGGCCCTTCTGCTGCACATGTCCACCTCGAGCATCATGTTTGTCCACGACAACCTACTTCAGATGATACGGCAGGATTTTTCTACGTCAGCGAACGGAGTGGAGAGTTATGCTGGAAAGGCCAAAAAAGTGCCTGTGTATGCTTGGCAGGTCCGGCATGCGGGGCTACTGGGGTTAAAATATGAAGTCGCTGTCCGGAACGATCTGATTGAGAATGAGGAGGGGTTGGATGTTCTACGGGGTGTTGTGGATGCTGCTGTGCTTGGGTATGTAATAGTTTCGATAATCCGACTTGCTAACATGCTGACCTGTGATGGTTTTACAGGCTAAGTGGTGCAGATGATGATGTCCGTTCGGTCGCAGCGCAGTGCCTGGTCCCTATTGCCCACACCATCGTCGAAAGATTGGAGGCCGACCTTCCTCGGGTCCTTGCAGTTCTATGGGGATCCTTGGAATCCATAACCGACGACCTTGGTTCTAGCGTTGGAGCCGTCATGGAGCTCTTGGGAAAGCTGGTCGCTTTCCCTCGAGTCACCGATCTCCTCGCGGACGAATCGGAGTCGTACGTACCTTATATCTATAATTTCAATATATATGCTAACATTACTGTCCAGGCGTCCGATGACCGAACTCGCCCCAATCCTCTTCCCTTTCTTCCGGCATACCATTACTTCCGTACGACTCGCCGTCGTCCGAACATTGCACGACTTCATCTCTATACCCGCCCTCCGAAAGGACTGGGTCCAAACCACTTTCCTTCGTCTCATCTTCCAAAATCTCCTCCTCGAGGAACGTGAAGAGATCCGAAGGGTCAGCCTGGCTACTTGGCGAGAAGCATTGGAGGTTGTCATGCCTAATGTGTCAGACATCGGGTCCGTGGCGGGTATCAACGTCGTCCGGGCTTGGTTCGAGTCGTGCATGACGCCCCTTGGTCAGCCACTCGATATGAGCCACCTAATCATCATCGGGCCCCGGGACTCATCAGAGGTTCATAGTGTCGACAAGTTCATGATTGCCCAGGACGTCGCGCTTGATAGGCAGGTCGTTTGGAAGGCGAGGCTCGCAACCGCCCAAGCCATTGGCATTCTGTTGTCTATGTGGCCCGCTGAGGTAAATATCTGGTTCTCATACCGTCAAACCCGCTATTGATTGTGATACCACCAGCACCTTGTGGCATACTTCGACCTTCCCCTCAAACACTACCTGCAGTCTATCAGTGCCTTCCACCAAAGCATGGCAGCGATCATAGTTCAAGAGTGGGGCTACGAGTATGAGAAGACACACCTCGGTGAAGATCTTGTTGCTATATCCGCCTTCGCCAACGAGCTGCGACAGATCAGCATGGAGGGCCTCTCCCTTGACCCTCCCGCTTGCTACCATGAGGGATACAATACGGTTGTAACAATATCGACCATAGCACACGGGCACATTCAGGGATACCTCCGCGACTCCAGATTCGCCTCGGCAGGACTCACGGACCCTCAGCTCCCGACTCAAGTCGGTACCTGTATAGCCCCAGGTCTGTTCGACATATCGCACGCCAAGGCTGCTGTGGACTGGCTCGACGGACTTCATAGCGTCTTGAACGGTGCTGCCGGGACTAAGATCAAGAATAAAAGAAAGGAAGCAACCAAGATCGACGACGCGAAAAAGGCGCTGAGAGGATATATAGCAGATTTCGAGGAAATCCAAGAAAGGCAGATTCTCCAGGTACAAGCAGCGTTTGCCGGTGCTACCATTGCGCTTAAAGGGGTACCTCCCAAACTGACCCCTCTTGTTCGAGGAGTAATGAATAGCATCAAGGTAGGTGCTTCATTCCTAACGTTGTTTTGAGCCGACCGCTGAGGATTCCTTGACTTAGGGGGAGACAAACCCAGATTTAAGACAGCGGTCTGCCAGAGCGCTAGCATCATTCGTCCGTTTCGCGACTTCAAGGGCATCAGTACCATCAGTTCTCAGTGCTATCGAAAAAATCATCAAGAACCTTTCCTACTTCCTGTGCCAGGACCCAACAGAGACCCCTCTTTTCGACAAGTCGCTCAAGAACAAGTTCTTATCTTTCAGTGCCTCGATAGCACGTACAACTACCTCTGCCAAAATGGCATTGAAAGATGAGTCCCCCAGTGTGATCAAAGAAATAGCCTCTCAGCGGACTATGCGAAGTGGGTCTGTGGCGGCGTTCGGCGCCCTTTCTGCAAAGTTTGGGGAGGAACTATTCGATTCAGTGCCGAAGCTGTGGGAGTCCGTCACCCAGGGCCTCCTTGCCATCTATCCATGTGACGAGATGGGAACAGTTGATGTAGCCGCTGGGGATGCCTTGGCCAGCGAGACACCTGATCTTGGGCAGGCCGCTCTAGATACTCTGGCAACTCTGCGGGAAGTGTTGCCCACCCTCCATCCGTCTCTACGTCAGCGATTCGACGAACGATTTCTTAAAAGCTTAACGGCAGCCCTAGGGAGCGAGTTCTCTGTTATCAGACAAGCAGCGGCCAAATGCTTCGCAGTATTCTGCGGCGTCGAAACTGAGCGAGGCACGCTGTTCGCTATCAGGAACCTCGTCCGGTACCACCACAACGAGAGTCAATATGTGCGACTCGGTGGCGTTGAGTTTACATTCCGTAGGCACTTCTGCCTCCTACTTATCATCCTACGTTCTAATTCACTCACAGATTGTATGAATGTCATGCAGGCCAAGATGCTGCCTTACGTCGTGTTCTTCGTCGTTCCCCTACTGTCATCTATGAGTGAAAACAACGAGGACTGTCGATTGGCTGCTACCAATGCCTTTGCGACCATTGTCAAGATGGTTCCTCTGGAGGTGAGATCAGGCAAACGAGTCGTAGTGTCGCTGTGAACTGAGCACAACTTAGGCTGGATTACCGGACCCACCGAACTTCCCCCAAGAGCTCATCGACGAGCGGGAGACAGAACGCGCTTTCCTGTCACAGCTCTTAGATGGGTCAAAGGTGGAGCCCTATAAGATCCCTGTCACGATTAATGCCGAGCTCCGAAAGTACCAACAAGACGGTGTTAATTGGTTGTACTTCCTTGCCAAATATCAGTTGCACGGTATCCTCTGCGATGGTGAGTGGTACGCATTGGGGTTTTGTAGAGAATTCTCCTTTTAAATTCTTTCTCAGATATGGGTCTTGGAAAGACGCTTCAGTCAATTTGCATCCTCTCCAGCATCCATCATGAACGTTCGAAAAGCAACCTACCATCGCTGATCGTTTGCCCACCGACGTTGACCAACCACTGGTATCACGAGATCAAGAAATATGCGACCAATCTCAAACCTCTCATGTATACCGGTAACGTAAAGGAACGGCGCGCGAAGCTGAAGAAGTTTACCAAGTTTAATATCGTAATTACTTCCTACGACGTGCTGCGAAACGACATCGGCGATCTCACTGGAGTCGCGAAGCAATTTATCTACTGCATTCTGGATGAGGGACATATCATCAAGAACGGGAAGACGAAAGTTAGTCAAGCCGTCAAGAGAATCAAGGCCGACCACCGTCTCATTCTCTCTGGAACACCAATCCAAAACAACCTATTGGAACTCTGGAGCTTGTTTGATTTCCTGATGCCTGGGTTCTTGGGAAGTGAGCAATCGTTCAACGAGCGATTCGCCAAACCGGTGCTGGCAAGTAAGGAAGGCAAAGGTGGAATGAAGGCCGCTGAAGCTGGTGAGTAGCTCGCTAATGAGCTGTCTCGTTATCTGAGAGCTTTTGTAGCTGCCTTAGCATTGGAAGCATTGCACAAGCAAGTTTTGCCATTCCTCCTGCGACGACTTAAGGAGAATGTCCTCAAAGATCTTCCTCCAAAGATCATACAAGATTACTATTGCGATATCTCACCTCTCCAGCAGGCGCTCTTCGACGAATTCCAAAAGTCCGCTGCTGCACAAACCGTCGAGGGAGAGGTCCAGGACGGCAAAGAAAAAGGACATGTCTTCCAAGCGTTACAATATCTCCGCAAAGTATGCAACCACCCGGCGCTGGTGCTCAAGGACGGGAAGCCCGAGACGGAGGCCCTTCTTCTGCTGAACAAGGACGACGAATCTACTTCCGTTCGCGACATTCAACATGCCCCCAAGTTACTTGCTCTGAGGTATGCACCTGACTCATGTTCCTGTGATCATATACTGACCTCCTTTCTAGGCAATTGCTCAACGACTGTGGGATCGGCGTGGATGTCAAGGAGGAAACGGATGCGGATGGGATGCCCGGTGCTGCGCCTCCACAGCACCGATGCCTCATCTTCTGTCAGATGAAGCTAATGCTCGACGTCATCGAGAATGACCTCTTCAAGCAGCGAATGCCTTCTGTCACCTACATGCGACTGGATGGGGGTGTCGACGCCAACAAACGACATGCAATCGTCCAGACGTTTAACGGAGACCCAAGTATTGACTGTCTCCTTCTCACTACTCATGTCGGCGGCTTGGGTCTGACGCTAACGGGTGCTGACACTGTGATCTTTGTCGAACATGACTGGAACCCTATGAAGGATCTCGTAAGCCCTCGCCAAATCTGGTTTGCTTTGTTTACTGAAGGTAATATTTAGCAAGCCATGGACCGCGCACATCGATTGGGCCAAACGAAAGTCGTGAATGTCTACCGGTTGATCACGAAGGGTACTTTAGAAGAAAAGATCATGGGGTATGTCTGTAATGATTTGATTCGCTCCAGGAATACTCACGACGGGGTTCAGTTTGCAACGCTTCAAGTTGAACATCGCACACTCTGTGATCACACAACAAAATTCAGGGTTGGATACAATGGACACCAACCTCGTCCTGGACCTGTTCAGGCACACAACCGAAGAAGAAGAGGCGGCCGCTGCGGAACGAAAGAAGAAAGATTCCGACCGCCCAGTTTCGCAAAAGGAGTTGCTCGCTGGGCTGGAAGACTTGCCAGCGGAAGATGAGTACCAGGGCTTGGACCTTAGCTCATTCTTGGGTTCGATTGGGCGGTAGCGGTAGAAGTGTATAGACACTCGCAGGTATACAGCGCCAGCTACTAGCACAGTTCCTTTGTATTGAAGTTGTATCTTAGTCTCACATTGCTTGGGTTCTTTGCAATCAAATCGAATATTACATTGAGCATCAGGCGAGTGACGAGAAGAGGTATGGTCGTAACTAGTAATTAGGGAGACAAGCCAAAACGTGAGTGTAATCGATCACATGCAAGCGTGCATGGGCCACGCCACAGAGCCGATTGGGTCTAGTGCTACATTGGTGTTATCGAGAGATAACCAGGGGGGAATATCATAGTTGTATAAACGCCTCTTTCGGAATCGTATCCTGCAAAGAATGGTCAGGTAACGGCTTCTTCGTCCTAAAGGAGATCGGGCATACCTTGACACTTTGGAACAACCGCAGGGCCGCCTCCTTGTCCCAGCCAGATGCCCCCAAGCACTCTATGGCTGTTTTTAAGGTCAAACCAGTCTCAGACATCAACATAATTGCGATATGACGTTGTTTAGGTGCCTAAAACATCGTGGTCAATATAGTTAGCAAACATAAAAGGATGGTTACACACTAGTTGAGGCAGCAAAGGGTCTTTAAGAATAAATTCAGGAGTACCAGGTGGAATCCCATCGTCCTCAACAGTAGGTCGCGGTTGCGCTGGGGGCACCGTTCCACTGGTGGTCGCGGCAGCAGTGGATAACGCGTTAGCGGCCTCTGGATCGGCCAAAGCTTGTGGTTGTGTGATAAGTGGCCCTGGGGCCCATGTGTCATGACTCGAATAACCGCGCACAGTGAGCATATCGGAAGCGACAAATGCCGACCAGCCCAATCGATACACCCTTTTAGTTCATAAGATATGTTTAATGGAGTAGACAAGGAGAGACGTACTCTGAATCTGGCGGGGCTGGAACAAGAATTATAGTGCGATCGAACGATCGGATACCATCATTCATTCCTGGTTCTGATAACAATTAAATGGAGAACCTTTACGGGAGGGGATGAGCGCCCACCTTCAGCAAATTGCCCATGGACCGTAATAAGCAAGGTGGGTCCAAGGCCAATATCCATCGAAGAGGCGTCGATGACAAACTTTTCGCCTTCGTTCGTATCGTGGCGCGTACGGGGCATCATAGAGAAACACTGCATAATATCTCCGGTGCCAGTGTAAAGCATGTCTTTCGCGGCAGTGGCGGCGATTTCAGGAGACTGTTGAATAACACGATGCAGATTGCGGCTGCCAAGTTCGTGCCACTTGCTCCAGGAGAGGTTCTTCTGGTTTGGCATCTTCACCTGGAATCCTCTTGCACGAGCGCGCGGTGGTATCGATGCGTCGTAGGAGAAGGAGAAGGTTGAGATACCTGTATAGACAGGGGCGAGAGCGGCACGGTCCTGATCGAATGCAACGAGGAACCTGAAGTCGTCATGGATCATGGTCAGGTTCATACAATTATGTGAGGACGGGCTGCTGACCTCTGGAGAAAAGAGACAGCAAAGGACTGTACATCACCCTCGATCGCACTTCCGCTCATTCCAATAGGGAAGTTTTGAGAGGGGGTCGACACTAACGGCTCGGCCGGAGTTACAGGTGTGATGGTCAGGTGACCACGAGGGAGTGATACGTCGTCGAGCATCTCGAGTGTGGGCCACCTCCTTGCGACATCCCTGCAGACTAATTAGAAAGGGAAACCTATTGCTCATGGGAAAACTCCACTTACATAAAGTATTTTTCAGCCTGCCCGTTTGAAATGGCATTTTCTCGAACGGGGTTGCCCTTCAAGATGAGTTCGCGGAGCCTCTTGAAGTGGAGGAGGGAGAGACCGTCTAATGAGAATATTTTATTACCGGCAAGGGAGAGGTTGACGATATTTGGTAGGTGGCGGTGAATAAATGTGATAGAGGTCGCTGTGAGGCGATTTTCATTGGCAGAAAGAGACAAAACCGGGGGTTGGAGTTGCGCAGCAATACGGAGGATGGCACTAAATTCCCTCTGGTCGGCCGTGGCTTTTGTGGTCCCGGTATGATTGCCACGGAGCCTTGACAACGCAGGATCGGCCGATAGTTTCTGGCATTGACGCTATGAGAAAGGTAAGTGCAAAAGCGAGCGGTCAACTGACATTAATGTCGAGGAATTGTGCTTGCGGGTTGTAGCGTTTGTTGATGATCTTCTGCATGCCTTCGAGAACGTGCGCAGGGGTAGCAGTGGATCTTACTACGAGTGGTTTGGCGTCTCCACGCGTGGCCGAGCGCTACAAGCGAGCGTACGGGGGGCAACGGAGAGGCATTGAGAATAACGCGCGGTGGGAGCGATAACAAGACTGTCAACGTGGATTGCAAAGAAGATACAGTGTACATAACATACATTTAGACTGACTCTGAGCTTGTCGAAGCCCGTCGAGTGTCCTTTACGCAGAATATCGCGGCTCGCACCGATATGGGAGCGGATACGACCCCCGGTAGTCCTAGAACCGGATGCATCCCGCATCTGGACATCTCCACTACTCCTAACGAGGCCCTGTCGCTTGAGGAGCTGGCTCGCTACGTTGCGGCGAGGGGCGCCTACGTTGGAGGCTGGCGGCGGGCGTTGGGGCGTCGCCGGAGGTGTAGCAGTGGTGATCATGGCTTGTGTGGTAGTTGTCGGTATAAGGTTGTCCAATTTTGCGGAAATGGTGGAGGTTGAGTGCTGATTACAATGGAGTCAAGTTTGGACAACCCTTTAATGGCACAGCGCGGCAGAGGTCGCGGAGGCCGTGAACAACCAGTCTCAGCAGCCGGTCTAAGCACTGCAACCGCCACGGATCCTATCCTTGATATCCACAGTCTCTCGTTTGACAATGCTTCGACCGGAAAACTCGAAGAACTGTACCACCAGGTGCGTGAAATGAGCGCGCAAAGGCTCACAATGCATGCGTACAGATACTCTCTACTCGCAGATTAAGAAGAAGAGAATGAAAGCTGAAGAAGCCTCGATGGGCCAGACTCGGGAGCTCAAGGACGCCGTCGACATTGTTGGCACATGCACGGGAATGTGCCCAGACTTCGAAGTGCTTGAGCGGTTTGTCCAACGCGCCATAGACCCGTTGGAAAGGGCGAGCCCGTTTCACCGAATGCTTTACTCCGTGTTGACTTGTAGTCCACCAGGGTGCCGACGGCCTGCTCGATATCTCACGCATGGTCAAGCGGTACGATCGTGGAGGTGCCGGCGCTGGTCAAGTTCCTCTTGGAGATATCCGACCTCCCCCGGTTCTACGTGTGAGCTTCTACGTACAAAATCCGCCGTCGCGTACTAAACATCGCCCCAGGCTACAGTCGACTATCTTATGGATGAGCTGCTTCCTCAAATTGGAATGGAGAAATCTCATGCCTACATTCGTGATCGAACACGCGCAATTCGTAAGGACTTTACCCGACAGCGCGACTTCAGTCTCGATGCAATGTATTGTCACGAACGCATCACGCGCTTTCACATCCTGGGATTACACGCCCACTGCCGGTGCGATCCTGACCAGGAACAACAAGAAACGGAACAGCTCAAGAAAGTTCTACAGACGCTCGCGGAAATGTACCGAGATTCCATAGGCAAACACAAATCGCCAAACGAAGCCGAGTTTCGCGCATACTATATGCTTGTGCACCAGAGAGACAAGACCGCACTCCTTACCATCCGCCGGGTGCCACAAGATGTATATTGCGCACCGATCCTCCAATGGGCACTGGAACTTCGGTTTTCACAGTCCAGGAACGTTGATGTGGACAAACGGCAATCTTATCTCAACAGCGACGTCACACAGATGAACTACGCGCTGTTGTTTCGACTATGGGAGGACCCCAGAACTTCATATTTAATGGCCTGCATTTTAGAAGGGCACCTCAACGACATCAGGCGCTCCATCCTTCGTTTACTCAAAAGGTCTATTGACCCAGGGTCCAGCAAGGTCCATAGCGAGGCATTGATCGAGCTCCTCCGACTGGACACGGAGGACGAACTCCTGCATTGGGTGGGTGCACTTGGTTGGTCAGTAGACGCGGAGGGTGTTGTGGAGGTACCCCAAGACCAAAACGATATTCCGAGTGAGTACTACTCGAACGAAATGCGTAGCTAGTCACGAATTAGGTTCTACAGTGGTCGGAGGCCCACGGACGCCATCACAGCGATTATGCGTAGTCAAACGACCTCCATCACTCACCGACTCCCAGCTCACCCTTGGAACCACCTATGATATTGCATCCTCGATACCCAGGCAACGAAGACCTCGAGATGAATATGGAACACCCGCGTCTCTTAAAAGAGAGAACCCTCTACCTTCATTGGTATCGCCATTCCCCGCTGCTTCTCATCGGTTTGCCTCTATCTCCAAGCCTGGCGAAATTTCCGTGTCCATTGCTTCTGCACCTGCTGCAACAGCTCCAGTCTTCAAGTGGGCCCCCGACGTGCTGAAGTCTTTGCCCTCTCATAAACCTGTCGAGTCTCCGGTGCCCTCGATAGGAGCATGGAAGGGTTTTGGTGCAGCAGCAGCCGCACTTGCCGCAAATAAGGCCGCTTCAGGTGCAGAGGCAGCCCTTTCCCCTACGAAGTCTGTTAGGTCGTTCCCTACGAATGTTACTGCGGCTTCTGCATTTCGTGCGGTCCCCTCACCTGCTCCCACACCAGCATCTACACTTGGGTCTATACCCTCGTCTTTATCTGCCCCGGATGTACTCGCTCCGTTCTCCACCGTGAAACCACCACTGTTTACCTGGCCATCAGCTCCAGTCCTTCCGCAACAGCCCATAGCTAATTCTATCTCCGCGGCTGCTGCCCCTGCTACCTCTGTGTCTGTTCCGACCCCAACGCCTACTCCAAGTTTCAGTTGGCCCAGTGTGCCCACAGCACCCATCCAGCTTGCTCCTGCCACTGCTCCTGCTCGTACAAGGACTCACCTTGCACCTCCAGTCCCACTCATCGATCCCATCCCAATGCAATCTTCCCCTGCTTCCACTTGGCCCAGTAGCACGACGTCAGCAGCATCTGTACCACAATTAGCACAAACTGCACAAACTGCCAATGCAACTGCTCCCGTGGCTCCCGTGGCTCCCGTGGCCACCACTTCATCCATCCAACCCGCACTCGCTCAAGCGCCCACTGCTAGATCTTCGGTGGTGCATTCGGCTCTGACTGCAACCCTCAACCTGGCGTCTGCACCTGTGGCTGCAACGGCTTCAGTCCAAACTTCCTCGTCAGGCCTGACACCTGCGCCCCTCGCTGTCCCCATTGCCCCGCTCCTGACAACGGTGCCTGCACCATCCGTCATCCCTCCAGTCATTCTGCCCACACCCACACCTCCGGCTCTGTCCCAAGAGCCCCTTTACATCCGTTCCGAGATCATCGCCGACCAACAATATGAGATGAACCTTCGGCATCGCTCTCTCCGTACCTGGGTTTCGACTTACAAATCAAAGCTCGAGAGGGAACAAGAGGAGGAACTACGACGGCAGAGGGAGGAACAACAACGCTTGGAGGCAGAGAATATTGCACTCAACATGTCCCTTGGACGATATGACGAAGAGGGCGATACGACTAATTTGCGGCATTCGTTACTTGGACGAAAACGTAAACGATGGTCTTACACCGATGGGGACATGTCCAACCCACTGGCCCCCCATTTAATGGTACGCATATAGCCTCATGCGCGTTCAATAACAGCGTTATTTACTTGATGTATGCAGGAGGAAGAAAAGCGACGAAGAATCTGGCAACCCGGAACATTCATGAGAACGATTGCACAAATCGCTAGGAAACGAATACGAGGGCACGATATACCTCAGGACTGGCAGGTTTGGATCTCTTTCACCCCAGGGGGGGGTAGCGCGACCCAATGGTTCAGAACCAAGTTGGTCGACATTAACCAGACCTCGGACTCGGTCAAAGTGAAGCTCGGAAAACGTATCGACATGACGGAGCGAGAAGAGGAACCCCAACCGGGGCTGTTGATTCTCCAGTGCGTGCCTGGGATGTGGAAGGAAAACCTGGATAGAGCGAAGGAGTTGATCGAAATGGTTCCGGAGGATAACCCATTCCTCCCTGCGTTCTTGATTATCATGGCGAGTGATGAGGGTGTCCCGGAGCGGTGGGTTGGGGAGGTATGTGGAATCACTCGACTTCTACGGAACAAAGACTAATATATATGTGATTCTACTAGCTGGATAGGATTCTACAAGGCCTCATCGTTGACCGAAGAGCATTCATTTTGCAGTCCGGGTCTGCCCTGGTAACTGCAGAGAGCGATTTCGCCAGCGAAGTCGACGCCCTTACGCTGGATTTGGAAGGAATGGCCCCACGACTACCTCTGAGGGAAGTCATCAATGCCTTCATGAACTGGTGGCTGGTGGAATTCGATTATGGCGCTGAGCAGGCACGATCACCAAGTGGGTCTTCATTTCTAGCTTCAAATATACGATACTAACCCTCCTATAGCTTTTGATTTTCCCACTCTCATTTGGGTAGTTACTGTGTTGGTGCAAGCTCTGGACAAGATCCTCGAGGCAGTCGTAGGAAATTGTCAAAAAACTGAATCTCCTATACCATTCAACGACCTCCTTTCTCTCAGCGATGTCGAGTAAGTGCATTATTGTTTGCTCACACATATTGTGACTAACGAGGTCTCTAGTTCCGTTTACCGAACCGTTCTCGAGTATTACACAGAGATTGGAGGCGAGGAACCTCATTCACCCTACACGATAGTAGAAGAAAATCCTGAGGCTCTACTCGCTCTAGTACGTGACACCGGACGAATGGTACAGGTCCGGCTGTTGCAACAGGAGGGACGCCTCTGTCCTCGTCCAGGCCTCCAGGAATCGGAGCTCGAAAAGATGGCTACTGCTTTTCACGTAGAACTCGTTCAAAACCTTTCGGGTATTGACCGCTCTCATTTGATGTTCCGAAACCCCCCAAAGGCGGTGTTACCCCCCTTCCAGCCCGAAGCCGCGTCACGGCGTGCAACCCCGCCTTTTCTCAAGCGCAAACATAGTACCATGGAGAACGACACCAGCGACCTCGACATGATCCTAAATGCACATCCAACTGCAACCATGGAGAAGACCAATGGACATGTTTCGAGTGGGGAAAAAGGGAACGGAGAGGCTACCAAACGCTCCAGACTGACTTTAGAGGACCTCAAGAAGCCCTCTGCGCCCACTAATATCTCTTTCCGAGTTCAAATGGCCAAAGCAAGGTTCGATTTGGAAATCCTGAAGGCATCAGAAATCACCGAAGGCACCACAGAGGAACAGTTACGGACCTCCAAGGCGAATGCTCTTATCAAAATTGCAAATACAGTCTTCGACAACATCCTTTCGTCTTCCTCACCAGACGTGGGTACACTCTTATTTGTTAGATCGCTTGAATACTAAGTTCTGGGTTTAGGACCAAGCCATAATCAACTGCCGTGCCATTGTGGAAATCGTGTACACCATTCAAGAGGACATCTTCGATATTCTACGACAGGTCTGTTCTTTTCCTTCTATGAACATGGCGGAGACTGACTCTAGCACAGAAGCGGAATGTCAAAAAGGACATCCAACAACTCGCGAAGATTCAAGTGCTCCCTGGATCTTTCGAGCTCCGAGGTCTTGTCCAGGCAGCAGCAGACTTACACGACCGACTGAACTCTTAAAATCTCACAAAAATACTGTATTATTATATATGTATCTTTACCATCTGCTTCTATGTACGCTTCATCTTTGTCATTGTCAGCCGTCTTCTCGCCTTGCGTGAGTTGCACCGGACCATGACCTCGCAAGCGTCTGCAAGGCACCAAGCTCGACGTGCATACGATACTTCTGGATCTGTTGGTGATACCAGAGCAAGCCAGAGCATCATCAAGGGTCCAGAGAACGTCACCTCTAGTGTGGGTGAACCCCGATCGGTTCCACGTGCGGCGGCGGTGTCTACCAGAAGATACGCGTCTCCTACGAGGAGTACTGTTTCAAATACGGCTCTGACGTCTGCGAGCCAGCTGTCGGCGCCCGCGCATTTGTCATATCCGCATCCTTCGCCGAATGTGCGCACTGGATCCCCCCCATATCAACCATCTGAAGCCTCTGTGCCATTTTTACCCAGTAGAGGACCACCAGCCTATCCAGACTTTGTCTCGCTGCAGGGCACTGCGTTTCTGCAGTTGCAGTATGCTCTTGCAGGGCTGAAGGACGCGTTTCGATGGGATCACGTTATCCAAATGGTTGCATCGTAAGTATTCCTGGATTTATGTGGTCAATTTCGTGCCTTTCGTCGTTGGGCTGAAATTTCGTCCCCAACCAGTGATAAGGAAATACGGGCTAACGGTAAGAAATTACATTATTGACTTGTCTCCTCTGATAGCTGGTATCCATTCAGTCGTCAAATCCCTCGTTCTCAACTCCCTCTCCTTGGTTTCAATATATGCCTTTGATTGGGTCATCCTCCCGCTTCTTCATAAGCGACGCAGTCCAGACTCTTTGACGAATACATATTCAACCTACCAATTGCTATGGTTGTTCCCAGTCGTGGGGGTGTCCCTATATTTAAACGTAAGAGCCTTTCCTTCTTCCAGTGGGCGAGCTCAACGATAATCCAGAGTAGTTGGTGCGCTCTTATTGGGCGACAAGCTTATGGCATGAGGTTTGGGAGGCAACACGCCGCAGGTCCTACGACATACGCAGGGTATGTCCAGTCCTAGGTCGATCGAAGGCGTGTTTTGAACACACTCCAGACTGCTGCACTCAATAGCATCATCCGCATATCGTATTATACTTATTGGTACCTCTATGGTTCTCTCATTCGCGTTGGCATACGTCCCGGTTATCGGGAAACCGTTGGCGTTCCTGTTCGTTTGTTGGGTGGACAGGTGCGTTGACTCATGACTATTTTCTAAGACATTGCCTCATAATACTTCCCAGCTTCTATTGTTTTGAGTAAATGAGTTCACTCGCTCCTGAACCAGCTACTCATGATCTGTAAGGTACATCTGGCAGGCGCGAGGAATGTCGCTATCTGCTCGAGTGCGATATCTTGAAGAACGATGGGCATACTTCTTGCTATTTGGCATGCCTTCAACTGCTTTATGTTTAATTGGCAATAGTCTAGCGAATGCAGCTCTGTTTGGACTCACCTTCCCTGCAGTGCGTTTGTTTCAAATCATCTACCTTCGTTCCACTAATACAACTTCACAGTACATTATGATGGCAATGCATGCTCAAGCAGTCCCAGCGCACCCTTACAATCCAGTGCCACCGATCACCAAAGCGAATGGAGACACATCCTACCCTATACCGTCACCATTCATACCCATCCGTCTGCCAGTATTCAAGATTGTCATTATGCTGAACGAATTAGTTGTTAAGTTAATCGACATTGGTGTGAAGGGAAAACGATCAAGGCCGTCAGAACGAAGTAGGAAGAAGAGTCTGGGAAGCGAAGTAGAGGGTCTCGAAGGTGGTACACCATCTGATGGAATGGGAAGCAGAGATCGACCTATCGCTGATAGGCCTGTGCTCAATCCTAGACCGTATGTTCGCAGCACTAAGCTGCGTGTAGACTAGGCCACTTTCGACTTGTATGTATATACCCGATGGCGAGTGCCCTTTCTTGGACTTTGGTGCTTCGCTCACTGTCTGACATATAGTTTTCTTCGACCGTGAAAGTTCTACGAGATTGTGTAATTTGGATCTCTGGTCCGTTCAAAAGTCCTGCCATTGTGGTTCTACGCCACCGTTTCGATGGAAGAGAGCGAGGCTCGGATAAATGATCGCCTGTCTTCGTTCCAGTTCAGCACGGACGCAGTGCTATTTGATGGAAGAATTTAAACTAGCCGAGCATCAAAATTTCGCCTATTTATCGCGCGATGGTGGTCGGTGTCTCGGCTACGGCTAGGGATGGCGACACTTAGGCCCCCCCAAGACAAACCAAAGCCATGAGATGACCGACATATGGAGTATTATATTCACACGCAATATCGATATCCCTTTTTAACTCCTAGCAAATAATGTTACCCAGAACAACGCCGAAGTCTACGTCTCATGCCCGTCCTGAGGGCTAGACGGCACAGCCGAACAAGGCACCATTGTTGTTACAAGATGCATACGTCGGTACTGAGTTCTATTGCGATTTTTCTGTCTTGAGCTCTCGCTCTTTTGCTTCTAGTGCCTTGACCTCCAATAAGGGATCGAGGTCACTCTGGGGGTGTTTATACGAACCGCCTGCCTTGTCTGCCCAGGTAAAGTACTAGTTGGTAGGGGGTTAGAGCTAGTTAGAAAGCTTAGAGTAAAGGGCGCAGACCTGGCCGTAATTGCATGTGAAGTACAGGTGATGGAGGGTATGATGGGCTGGTCCGTTGATAATATGCTCCAGGGGGTGCCCAGTGATCATGTCAGAATCATGGATCTATCGGCCGTGTGATATGAGTCGAGATTAAGCAAACCCGGAAAAGATCAAACATACGAAAATGGTCCAGACATTGACGGCTACAAAAAGGCCGAGATATAGAAACCGGTGTAAAGGGAACAGCACGATGAATATGTGGTAGGGGAGCGATTGTGCAACGCCGTCGCAGAAGTGGAAAGCATGCGAAGCGAAAGGGGTCGGGACTTTGAAAAGTGGTACGATCGAGTCAACATCACAGTCTCTACTTACAATAGGAGAGATACGTACTAAGCCACTTGTGGTGAGGTTTGTGCAGTTGCTTGTAAAGCAGAGGGTGATGCAGACATCGGTGAATCCAGTAGATGCAATAGTCGGTGAAGACGAGGAAGCTGGACCAAACGGCTCTGTTAGCAACTTCATTTCAAGGCAGGGAGGACGCTCATTTGAGCGACTCACAAGAAGGCAGAGAATACCATGTAGCCATAACCGTACTTCCCCGCGTCGTCATAGAGCCTCGAGTAGCCCATGACCTCGGCTTGGAAGAACGGTAGAGTTAACAATGTCATGCCGGGGAATGCCTTGAGGCTGCAAAGGATCTCCTTTCGTATTTGGTGCTTGAGGAATCGAGGGTGCTTCATCATTTCATGGTTAAAGATGAAGTAGTACGAGAGCGTGGCGAAGAGGAAATACAACACATGGATGCCAATGAGTGTTATTATGGACAGCGAGAGAAGCTGCCTGGGTATGTAAGTCCGTGGCCATGCTGGCAATGTCGAAGGGGACGACTGGAATCTGAGCAGAAAATTCGGTGTCTCATATGCCGGGGGCAGAGAACTTGCATAAAGGAATGATTGGGGAGATGGGTGAGGAAGATGAGCGACGAGGGAGAGCCAGGGATTTGGATGGTGTGAGCCGAAAGGGATGGTGGACGAATTTGTGGGCCGGGGATAGAAGACGTCTGCGGGGAGAAGAGCGGCATACACCTTGTCCAAGATGATGTTGTCTGCAAGCGAAAGTACGTAGTCCATCCTTGGCGGCGGGAGCAGCAAGGTGAGGGCGCGGTTCAAGTGGACCCTTTTCGTCGGGTGGTACGATCTGCCGCACGTGACTAATTTAGAAGCCCGCCTTTATTGCACGAAAACATACATCAAATCAGACTGAGCACACCAAACAGTACAGCGTAGCAGACAACGGCGTAGACAACGGCGCAGACAACAACGCAGAACCAATAGATGACCGCTCATCCAACGAAGGTAACAGGACTAAAGTAGATACCAGCCACAACACAACAAATCTCTCGAGTCAAACATAGCCCACAGAGGAGCTGATAGACAGTCCCGACGGCTCCTGGGATGACAAACATACACGGTGGACGGACGCCGGCGCAAAAACAAAAACAAGGAGTGGAAGGAGCGGATCTCATAAAGGTCCATTCGGCGTTCATGATTCGTCTTCGTCCTGGATTTGCGACGGTTTCACCAAGCCGGGTACTCGCATGTCCTGCTCCTGCTTCACAGCTTGAGCCAGCTCCTTTTCCTCCTCAAACAGATCCGCATTGTCGCTCTCAAACTCCTTGAGCTGAATGAGGAAGTCTCGGACGACTTGCTTGAACGCATTTGAATCCGCACACGTCGTGGTCATATGCAAGACGAAGATTTCAATGCGTTTCCTACGAACAACCCATGTCAGCAGCGAACACTTTGCCGTCCTATCGGGAATACTCACGGCTGTAGATGAGGGAAGGCAGTCTTGAGCAGAGTGGCGATATACTCTTTAAGGTATGTACTGTTGGTCATTCCCGCACTCGCAGACGCAGGATCAAACAGCGGCGCCTGAAGGAGGCCACCCTGCACGAGTTGGACGAGCTTCGCCAAGAGCGTGGTCTGGCTTCGGAAACCACTCTTATGATCGGAATCCGTCAACACGAACAGCAAGTCTTGAAGCAAGCTGGTGTAGAATGAAGCGAAGAAGGCGCTCGCAATTGCTTGCTCGGAGTTGAGGAAGTTGACGATCATCTCGGTCAAGACTGTCGCGCGGGTCAGCTATCTCCCTGGCTCTCCCCATACGACGGAAAGGGGAACGTACTCGCCAACGAGATATCCGCAATATCACGAGAAGTATGTTTAATACCCCAGATGATACTGTCGAAGATAAGCTTGAACTGCTGGGCCGGTAGGCTTAACAATGACGGGAAGCAATATGCAACGATAGCCCTCAGCAGCTTATAAAATCCAATACGGTGCTCTGGATATTCGGTGAAGTCCTGATTGATCATGTTCAACGTCGAGTCGAAGACGGCGTCGAGGATGGCCGCGATTTGAGGGTTTAGTAGCGCCTGCAGGCGAGACACGATCGTAGTCACCACGTTGAGAACTTCCGCATCCCTTGCTGGTGGGACATTACGGTTATAATCGCCAAGGACCGCCTCGAGTAGCGGAGGAATGAAAGTCGAGTTGACGCTCTCAACTTCTTCAGCGCGCCGAATATATGTGTCCATCAGCTTGAGGATCTCCTTCTTGATGGTTCGTAAGCCGCGGGTTCTGGGCATTTTGAGGGCCACCATGCCTATGCGTTCATACAATTAATATTGACCAAAAATTATAGTGTTCGATCGTACTTTCATTTGCGACGGCCATGCTGATCATACCGCTGACTGCTTGGTACAGCTGCAGCATGTCAAGAAATATTCGACTGATTTGAGGTACAAAGAACGTTCCGATGCTCGTGCACGCCGCGACATTTGTTTTGAGGACATTGGCCAGCAGCTTGACATTGTCTTGCGACCCGAGGACGTCCGCATTAGACTGGGCCTGCTGCATCATCGCGTCCCACTGGTCACATCGACTGGGTCAGTGAATAATTCGAAAGACTAAAACAGACACATACGGCAGCATTTGGTAGGGCCATCAGCTTGGCAATGAGCTTCTCTTGTAAGGGTTTGTTGGGCTGCGCCGAGATCATGTACCCGATTGCCTCGTAGAAGGTGTGGACTTGGTGTGGTGACAAGTCTTGCGTGATCCGCTCAAGGTTCGCTAGAATTTCGTCCACAAATGGCTCTGTCTCTCCATTCTGGGTCATGACGAAGTGCCGACGGGTCTTTTGGGTAATCTTGATGAACGTATCGCAGGCCATGTCCTGTACACCTATCCACCATCTCAGTGCTCGATGCCCAAGAGAGAGAGAGAATGATGAACGCACCTTCGTGGGTTTCGTGCATAAATTCGAAGAGCTTGTTCACGACGGTCTTGAGGAATTTCCAGTGCGCCTTGAGGAAGCGTGGATATTGACCAACGATATACATGATATTGGACGCGACGACGGCCTTGTTATCCTTGCCTCGCTTCATTTCCACCAAACCCAAAAGCTCCTTGATGACCGTCACCAAGAACCGCTTCTCCGTCTCTTCATCTGAAAAGGAAGTGAGGACTAGATTCTGGGGAGTAATATATTGACTCACTCATAGCACCAGATATTGAACCGATAGCCCAACAAAGGGTATTGAGGTTGTTCCAAGACCATTCGCTGCCGTCGATCTGCTTGCTCAGCTTGTCGAGGAGAATCTGCTCCATATCCACGACGTCCAAGTGTGTGAGATAAACGAGCAGTTCTCGCATGATCTTGTAGATGACGACAATCTCAACCTCTCGCATGGTCTCTCGCACAATTTCGCCCTCATCGTTCTCCACAATAAGCACCTGTAGTGGTTGAGACTCCATATACTAAAGAACCCGGTTCCAGACCTACCTCCTCCGGCTTGGCCATTCGTTCAACCATAACTAGTCGCAAGTTCGACAGGACCTCCGTATAGATATCCTTTCGCAGTACAAATCCGCTGAGTAAGGAGTTCCCACCAGGCCCGCCGAGGCTCAACCCCATGAGTAATCCGCTTTCGCCAATAGGGAGGTTCTGGATTTCCTCATAGAGTTCCTGCACCAACTTCGACCAGTAATCTAGACAAATCTTGAATACCTCTCGGTCTTCTACTTGGGATATCTTGATCATATAGACGTGGGCATTCATAAGCAGCTCGCGGTACTCCTGTGGTTCGATGAGTTTATTGTGGGCGATAAGGTAGTTGGTGAGGAATAGGGCCATGTTGAGTACGAGCTCCTGTCCCGCGTCTGTGGATGTTTCATATGCAACCTTGATATCTTTCAGCAAGGATCAGTCCCGAACCAAACAGAAGCCGGTGCACGTACCAGTATTAGGAGGAACCATTCGATTGATAGATATCATGACCATTTGGAACAGGACGAGAAACTTGGCATCGTATTCTGGTCCCACCGGCAATGCGGCGATTTCTGCCAAGCATTTGAGAGTAATGTTCCGGAATTCGGGTGCTTCAAGGAACTATGCACGAGGTGAGCTATGAGTTGATGGAGCCAGGGTTATGCACTTACTCGATTCAAGAGCATGTCGATGATGTTCGTCTCGAAAATGTAGCCCAAAGGGATCCAATTCAAGAAGCGAAGGAAACACTCCAGGGTAGCTTTGATGAGCGTCTGCTTTTGCGCCTTCTCCAGGACCTCCGAGCACAATCGGAAAATGTCCGCAAACTCGCCACACATGGAGTTCTTCAGCTCTTTCGTTTTCGCAATGGTCATCTGTTCTGCCGAAAAGTCGAAGATTTCTTCTGACAGGAGTCGGAGAATGACCATGTTGTTTTCGCATAGCGGGATGCTGGTTTTGGATGAGGCAACGATCTCAGGCATGAACGTCGGCCAATTATGAGGCCACTCCTGTTTGAGGATCTATAACGACGGGCTTGAGTCAGGCCGACTAGATGCAGAGCGTTGGATCCTGCACGCACTTGGACGAGAATAAGGTTCATCTTGTTGATATACGTCTTCTCTTTGCGGAGCGTCATCTCGTCTGATGCGAGTTTGATTGTGAGACTGACGACGAAGTTCCGGATTCCTGGAAAGGAGAACGACGCGTCTGTTAGCGCGCGATCGTGCGTGTCTGGAAAATCGAAGCGGAACAGACCTGCTCGTTGATCATCCGGGATCGCCTTCCAGCGTGTCTGAATAAGCTTCTCGAGAATTTGAAGACCAAGATACTGTATAGAGAGTGCATTTGGTGTTGGACAAGGGATCGTGAGTAATTGACGGATGGGGCAAAGCGACACGCGAGCAAACCTTTGCTTGTGAGCTGTTGGAACCCTCGAGGATAATGGGAACACGCTGCCAGGCGTTTGGATGTTCTTGAAACTGTGCTAGGACCTGCTGGGCTGCATGTTGCTGTTGTGGGAGGGTGAGTGGTGAGCAAGGGAAGCGATAAATGACGCGCCGACCTCCTGGCCAGAACCAAAGAAACACGCGTTGACGACGCGATCGATGAGCTCGACATCAACCTCTCTTGAAAAGTCAAGAATGACCTGTGGGGTTGGTGGCGAGCGGGTGAGCGAAATCGGCAGGGATTCTTCGCGCGCTACGTACGTCCATCGCTAGCAGCTGGATCAATCACTACAGGACACTCCAAGGATTCTGAAAGGTGGACGAGGGTGCTGGATCGGGTTGGTGATGGCGAATCGCTTGGCGAGGGGGCGGGAGAAGGTAAGTAAGGAAGAAGCTGAACAAATAAAGAGTGAGATTTGTTCCGTACTTGGTTGCAATGTTCAAAAAGTAAATAGAGAAAATGAGTACAATGGGCCTAGAGGGTTAACAAGCCTTCAGGTTCTCTCTATCGACGGATATCACCGGCCAATCCATCCTCAAGTCGTCCGCACAACGCGGCATCCGCGCAACTCTTCTCTCACAGTGGAAACTCGACCAGGAGACGCTCGAGACGATCTGGCCGAAGAAGGAACCTCTCGTACACGTCAAAGGGTCAGCCCTCTTCGCCCCGATCTCGCTTGCCACTCACCCCACTCACCCTCGAGCTCTTCAGCCGCGAGCACCTCTCCATCTACACTCTCCATGGGCAACCACTCTTCTTCCAGCACTTTGATGGTCCCTATGTTCCTACACTCCGTCTCGTTCACAAATGTACGCCGTATCATTACTTTCCACCTTCCCCGTCCCCTGACTGTCTGGCGTTTGCGTCGTTCCGTAGTTCCGTCGATCGTCCCTGCACTACAAGTTGACCGCGGGGCAATCCGATTCCTACTCTCGGGTGCTCACATGATGTGCCCTGGTTTCACCTCAAAAGGTGGTATGCTCCCTCCTCCGGAGGAAGGCTTGCCGGCAGGAACAGTCGTGGCCATCCTCACAGAGGGCAAGGAGCACGCTGCTGCCGTGGGTATTACCAAGCTGTCGACGGAGGATATCAAGACGGTTAACAAGGACGTCGGCGTCGAGGTACAATGTTATCTAGGGGACGATTTGTGGGCTGTCGGAGACAAGCTCTAGTCACTTGTTATAATGAAACAGCCTCCGTTCGTCCCATATCGAATGGAGACCCCGTGTCATTCATTTCCAAGCACAACCGAGATATAACAGGCATGAGATGGGACATACAGTACCGATACACACACCCAACACCCAACACCACACACTAATAATATGGTAACACAATAAGCTACGAGCGGAAGATCTAGGCATCAGTTCATCACAGACCAACGAGCTGATGGACATCAGGATTCAACCACAATCAGGAGTGATGAGATACGTACAATCAAAGCAGGGCTCTCTTCCTTGACCTTGACCTTGACGGATCCAGCCGTCTTAGCAGGTGATACAGGAGCCCTTCGGGATGTCTTGGCCGGTTCATCCTGTTTCGATTTCAGTGCCTTCTTCGACGTAGCTTTCGAGGCAGGTGCAGAAGCCTTGGGTGCAGTCTTCTTCGAGGAAGGGGCCCCTTTCGACTTTGCTGTTGCCATGCTTGTTCGGCGAGACGGAGCAGCGCTCTTCGTATCCACGCTCTTCTTCGCCTCCTTCACCTTCTCTCCCTTCTTCTCTCGCTTGACGGAGCTCGTCGACTTCCGGGGTGCGGGCGCAGGTTCCGATTTTGACTTTGCTTTCGAGGCACTCTTCCGTTTCTCATCGGCGGTGGACTTGCTTTTCTTCTTCTTTTCAGCTGCCGTGGACTTGGTGATGGCCTTCTCTTTCGCCTCCTTGATCCCTTTCTCTTTCTTGGCACGCCGTGCCGAGTTGGTGGTCGGTTTCTTTGGCACCGACTTTTCCTTGGTCGACAGGGCTTTCTTAGAAGTACTACTCGATGGTGTAGATTTCTTCGAGGACGAGGCAGACGGTTTAGCCTTGGACGTTGAGGCAGGTTTCTCCATGGACTTCCGTTTCGTTTTTGCAGACGAGGTCTTTGGTGGTTCGCCTTTGGCTGAAGCCATCGAAAGCCGCGCTTTGGCTGCTGCTTTGGGCTTGTTACTGTCACTCAAGGGCTTGCTCTTCTTTGCTTTCGTTTCTGCGGATTTCTTCGCTGCAGCAACTTTCACCTTCTCAACCGTGGACTGTGGCCAATCGTCAACAATGGCTTAGTAGTGGTGGAGATATGGAAGTAAGGTACCTTGCGCCGGGTGGCGGTAGGGGCAGCCTTTTTGCTCACACCGGATACGGCAGACTTCTTCCTGGAGGTTGCTTTCTTCGTCTCCGGTGCTTTCTTTGCCTTTTGTTCTTTGGCAGCAGGCTCAGCCTGTTGTAGCGTGAATACAAGGTTCCGGAGCCATTATCGAGCGAGAGTACCTTCTTCTTACTAGATACAGATGCCTTTTTGCTTGTAGGAACCTAGGTGAACGCACAGTCAGGGGAGGGCGAGACAGAAATACTCGCCACGAACCTTGCTACTGGTGACAGACCGTTTTGTAGCCTTGGTAGCAGCCTTGGCAGCAGCACTCTGCTTCACAGGAGTCTTCCTCGCGGTTGTCGTTGTGCCCTTGGCCGCTGGTTTCTTCTCTGCCGACTTGTGGTCCTGTTTTGCAGTGGCAGCCTACGCGCACGTCAATGGCGAATCACACGGGTCAATAGGGAGGCCACCGGACCTCTTTTTCCTTCTCGGTCTGTTCCCTGGGCGCGAGCTTAACCTTGCCTGAGGTCCCTTTGGGCAGCACCAGGTCGCCAGTATCGACACCTCTGCTGATTGCCTGGCTGATATAAGTGTTGACAGAATTACTGGTTTCTATCTTGTACTTGTCTTGAATATACCTGTAGCGCAAAACGTGAGTACACGGATTCTACGTGGAAAGAGAGAAACGCGACGCACTTCTTGATGGCAGGGCGAGACACTCCCAAACGCCTAGACTTGGTTTCTATGATGCATTCCTACGCAATGGAGGTTAATGATGCGCAAAAGACGCGAGCCAGGATGAAAGACAGGTCATGTGACTTGGCTTGAGGCTTGCGACATGCCTGCAGCCGGCCACAAGGGCGAAACCCTCCAGGCTGCGATGCACAGCAGGTATCGATGCTACCGTACTGGGTCCGTGCGCTAGGGACTCCCCAACGCGCCCCGGTGGCGTGATATCGGGCTGGGGAATCAGCGCTTGGGGGGGCTCGCGCTCCGCCGTTGTCGAGTAAGACACGTCGGCGCTGCGGCGTTTAAAGTGGACGACGTGGCATACGAAAAAGAAACGCACGATGATCATGTCCAAGTAAGGTGGGTGGTCTGACG
>Ga0307513_10000664_pt1 | contig 49396 bp, 40 predicted proteins | sample 15_EM_MG_FD_202174 | JGI IMG/M metagenome (GOLD analysis project Ga0307513, IMG submission 202174) | Populus trichocarpa ectomycorrhiza microbial communities from riparian zone in the Pacific Northwest, United States - 15_EM | ecosystem: Host-associated > Plants > Roots > Unclassified | place... | reverse complement strand
GAAAGCGGACGAAGGTAGGCGTCTGCGTAGTGGGACCGGCAGGGTGCGGACGATGGTAAGAGTCCGCGAAGGGCGCCGGCAGGGTGCGGACGAGGGTAAGAGTCCGCGAAGGGCGCCGGCAGGGTGCAGACGAGGGTAAGAGTCCGCGAAGGGCGCCGGCAGGGTGCGGACGAGGGGAGGAGTCCCCGTAGAGTGTCGGTAGGGTGTTGCAAGCATTATGGGGCGTCCCCGGACGAATCTAGGCCGTCGGGCTCCCAGAATCTGGCAGGTCTACTCGAGAGACCCCCGAGCGAGAAGAGACTGAAGGTGGGTGTTCGGACGGAATCAGGCCGTGACAAGTGCGCCGGCTGGTGAGGACGGGAACAAGGGTGTTGGGAGGCACCAGGCGCAGGAGGTGCAATCCTAGGACGCCCGGACGTTCAGGACATTCAGGACGCACAGCACGCAAAGGCAGACGTTTAGGACGTACGGAACGAATGGGGCGGACGTTTAGGACGTACGGAACGAATGGGGCGGACGCACGCCGTCCGGACGCGGGCCCTATCCGTCTGGAGTAAACGTTTTTTTTGCTGATGGTATGACAGTTTGACAGCCGGGATAAGACCACGGCCATCAGAAGTAGGCATCCTGCCCGGGACAATCTGGGTGCCCGGAGCAGGGGAAGGGGAACAAAGAGGAGGGGGGGCAACAGAGTCACCCATCGTGAAAGTTCACCTGTAGCAAAAGGCCAGGCGAGCCACCAAAGAAAAATTCACCGGTATTAAAAGCCCGGCGAGCCACTAAAAGAATACTGCCCAAAGGCCAAAAAGCTCCGACCGCCCGAAGGCAAAAGAACGCGACCGTCAACGAAGTGTGCTCACGATAGTAAAGCGTGGTGTTGAGGGTGGCGAAACCGAGTGTTCTGATTGGTTGTAACAGACGGTCAAGAAAATAGGGGAGAGGAAGCGTGATGAGAATTTTGCGAACGCAGCTGTACATAGTACCATACCAAAAAATACTGAGGAGTGTGGATGACTAAGCCATCATGATGACCGACAAAAACAAAGTGATGAACACAAAACTTTGGTTTTTGCTTAAAGCCAATTTTACAGTACATAAAGAAGACGGTTTAAATGATTTCCACCTCAATCACTATACTGCTCGCTGTCTGGAGGTGTTCCATTTCACTTTCCTGGGGTGTCTTGGCAGATATTGGCTTAACTCCGACTGGTTGCCACGGAATTCCCGTTCCACCGGAGGGCTCACCTTTACGCACTTTCCACCGTAGCATCAAGGAGGCTACAAGCCGCCACTGCAGCGCATCAAGATTATTCCTACAAACCTCTCTTGGCCGATGCACGAGAGCCCAGAAGCGGCCCGGCCACGTCTCAAATTGTCTTTGATTATGAGTATCGTGATTTCATATATCTCCCTGGATATATCAAGCCTCAGTCTCAGCCAACGCAGTGTCTCCAGATGCCTAAGGGCCCCCGGGGCCAGACGGGGGGGGCTGGCAAGAGCTCCAGAGGAGACTGGACTTTTGGTATCAGAACAAAGAAGGTATCGGGACAGTATGGCGAGCAGCACCATTTTCAACAGTTCTTCACGGTCCGGGGCCCCCATATGGCCCGACAGGGCGACTGCCGAGAGCCCTGGAGGGGACCGGATGGAAAGGGGATGGCAGTACTCTTCCTAGAAACCTCAGGGCGGTCGTCATTACTAATGGTGGCGGGCCTTGCAAGTATAATGTAAGACGAATTAGCGTAGAGAACAATGGGGGACTGCGGGGGAGTGTGGGGAACCACCGAGAGCTGCAATCAAAGTTTTTTGCGCCTTTCAATAATTTTGTGTGCCAAGTAGAAGTAGGTGCTCGTGTAAAAATCAATAAAAGAAGTGTTAACCTATTATAACCACTAGAAGGAATGGACTCTTATTGGATACTGTCCCTCCCAATATCACGTGATTACCAGAGGTGGAAATTGTTGTTGAATCGCCGGCGCTTTGTCCGTGGCTGGCCATCGGACATCTCTCCCATTGACACCCAAGTACACAAAATGGAATATCCTAGAAAGAAATCGGAGGAATGACCGTGGTCATAAGGACACGGTGAGAGGTGCGGAGAGCGGGGTAAAAGTACGGAAAGCAATGCGCGGAATGAAAGGAATAGGGATTGCGTGATAACTGCTGGAGATGGTGTGCGAATACCTCGAAGACCTATCAATGTAGTCCAATAGTTTTTTGTATTTAAAGATCCCATCTGGGGACGATTGTTGGAGGGCTAGGTCACTGAATTATACATCTGTCTTTGATATACTTGTCTCGTCTTCTTCTATACGTTCCGCATGCGAATTGGACACATCTCGACTCTCAATTTTGTCAGAAATTGCATCGCAAATTTAGTGGACTGTGAGAATAACAATGAGGAACAAAATCCGTTTCCACTGTTCATGAAATCTTCTCGTGCACAAGAACCTGCGATGAAGGAAGTCTTTCACAAAATCAACCATTGTGATGCTACAACCCCAGCATCCATGATAGCCACTGAGTTGCATTTCATCTCCGGTTCCATCAATCCAAACTGGGTTACGGCAGAAGAAAGAAAAGCGAATGACAAGGGAAAACACCCAAAACAAACAAACAATACGGTAAACATAATTGTAATGAGTAAAAAGAATAAAAAATGATAGGAAAAAAATGAGTGATCCCCAGTGATTCCCAAAACCAAGGACAACAGGAGGGCTGCGGGGATTACAGGACGGCTATTATAGTATGAAAAGTTTCCCCCGGGGAACGGTGGGGCCATAGTCCTTAGCAGTAGGTTGTAGGGCAAGTTTGGAAAAAGACTGGACGGGACCACATAATATCGTCCGTCCTCGCCCTGGTCCAGGATGGACAGACTGCCCCGTTGAGCACACTGGCTTGGTGGCTGGAGGTGTCTGGTGGTCGGGGGTGTGAGGACAAACAGATGACACCCACCAATAGCAGTCTCCTGTCTCTCCTCCTTCCGAATTTTCAAACCTGCCTCACATTTTGACTGGCTAGAAACAAGAATTTTAAAAAGTAGAAAGTTGGGTACTGTATACTTCCGCACTATCTAACGGAAAATGATGCCTGCTGAGACGCCACCGTCTAGTTTTATCACCCAAATTTTAGAACTGGACCCTTGGGTGGACGGGCCCATACACACCTGTCTTTACATTAGTTTGGTTTTTTGGAGAATACCAACCGAAGTTGTGGAATTTACATTTCATACCCTTCCTGCAGTACATAATGTTAGTGCCTAAGTTCCAAGTGAGTGTTTTCGTCCTACTGTCTACTACTGTGTGACCGGTTCCCCCACTTTGTGGGCAGTTTTGCGGGAAACGGCATCTTTGGTCTAAGATACAGGACAAACGATCAACTGCGACCGCTGTTATACCCGGAGGACAAAGGTGGATGAGTTTTTGTGCAACGGAACCATGGCTAAATAGAAATCTTCTCATTCGGAATAAAACATACTAAGCACCACAACCACGCCTTTACGGTCCCCCGGCACGGAGTCCCAGCACGCCCAAGTCAAGTCTCTCTTAGAACTCACAGTCCCAGTAAAGAAGATGGAGTCTCTTGCCAAGCTTCCGGTCATATGCACAACAGCTCTATCTCAGTTGATGGTAGCCGCCGGGTAACCTAGGTTGTGGCCTGCGGTGGACCCACTCTGCTGTGATAGACTCCAGCCTAAATCCACCTTTTAAGACAGAATTCGTGCCAGGTGGGGTAAGGCCTTTGCATCCTTCTCGGTATCCTTTCTTTGGAGTGTGCTGGTATGCCGCGCGGCGGGCATCGGAGAGGATTCTTGTCTTGCGGGTTTTGGGGTGATCTTTTTTAGCGATGGTTGCGTTTCACAAAAACTCATGCACTTTTGTCCTCCGGGCGTATGGTGTGTCGCAGAACCAAGCCTTGCGGATCAGCCTCGGGCTGGAGCCGATTGGGCAAGGTGCTCGCTAACGAAACTCTATGAGAAGGGGTGACCCTAGATTTCCCCAGCCCCAGGCACTCCACCCACTTGCCCCGCAGTAACACCCTCTATACCCCCTTCATAAAATTCACAACCTTCCAAACACCACAGAGTGCAGAGATGTCACAATCCCGTGTTGGGGGAAATAGCAACTCTTTCAATAATAACCACAACTCTTTTAATACCGTGAATAAATTTGGTATTGCCGACGAGAAGGCTAAGATTCTCGAATGGTTATCTCCACTGGAACCCCGGATACGCCACGATGATATCAGAGCCCAACGAGTCGAGGATGTGGGCGACTGGCTCTTACGGGCAGAGGAGTATCAGAATTGGGTCGATGGAGTTCCCGGTAGGGATCCCAATAATTCGGTCTTGTTTTGCTACGGCGATCCGGGAGTGGGCAAGACCTACATCACGTAAGAAATCACATCCCCCATGAAGCAGGGGTGATGCTAAGAAGCTGTGATGCTAGCTCCTTGGTAATTGACAGGTTATGCGACTGGGCAAAGGGGAAAAATGCTGCCGTTGCGTGCTTCTACTTCGACTTCGCCACCCAGAAGGAGCAATCCCCAACGAGAATCCTGAGCTCCATCCTAAAACAGGTTGTTGGCGGACTCGAAAAAATTCCTGCGAAGATCGTCGAGGCTTATCGAGACCAGGAGAAGGTCATCGGGGGGCGAATACTAGGGCTGGGCGAAATTGTAGAGATGTTACAGGATGTCTCGTCATCACGGCCTACCTTCATATGCATTGACGCTCTTGACGAGTGTATGTCGGAGCATCGGACAAAATTTCTTGATTCACTCAAACAAATCCTCCACAAGTCTCCAGCGACTCGGATATTTCTGGCCGGAAGGCTGCATGTCCGAGATGAGGTGGAGAAACACCTTGCCGGGGAGGTAGCGGCTCTGTCAATCACACCTACTAAGGGCGATATCATTCGATTCCTGCGAGCGAAAATTAAAGAGGATACAGTACCAGACGCGATGGACAACAGCCTGCAGGAAGACATAATAAAGAACATTCCCGAGACGATTTCAGAAATGTAAGCAAGGCGCTGGGGCACTAGCGGAAATACGTAAAGCTAGGAGCTAACCTGTCTGTGCCTAGATTCCTGTTGGTAGCTCTAAATATCAAAGCGGTCCTGCAGGAAACGACACTACATCGAAGGCGAGAGAAACTCAATACGATGACAAACGGCTTGGGCTTGGGGGGTGCATACGATGCAACCATAAGACGGATAAACGCACAAGAAGGAGATCGAGCAAGACTTGGAATGCAGGCTCTAATGTGGATTTCACATTCAGAGCGGCCATTGAATGTGGATGAGATCTGTCACGCCCTAGCGGTCGAGATAGGATCAGCAGGCATTAATCCCAACAATATTCCTTCGATCCGGACAGTGTTAGGTTGTTGTCAGGGGCTTGCGGTCGTCGATAAAGGGTCCCCGACTATTAGGTTAATTCATTTCACACTCAAAGAGTACCTCGCCAGTCGTGGAGACTTTTTTGACAGACCTCACTCGAAAATAGCCGAGATTTGCCTCACGTTTCTCAATTTCCAGGTTGTTAAAGACCTTTCGGCCAGCACCTCTCATGACCCAGAAAGCCCACCCTTACTGAGGTACTCTTCTTTGTATTGGGGAACCCACATGCGAATGGATCTCTCGAATCACGCTAGATACCTTGCGCGTGATCTTCTAGGACAATACGATAATCATGTATCTGCCGAATTGCTTTCGAAGTCGACCGGGGAGTGGCGCTTCAAATACGGCAAGCCATTTTCTGCACTACATTGTATTTCATATTTCGGCATTGCCGAAATTGCAATTGATTTGATAAAGACGAAAAGATGGGATGTAAACAAAAGAGATAGTGCGGGTCTGACACCACTCATATGGGCTGCAAGGTATGGGCATGAAGATGTTGTAAAATTACTCTTGCAACAGAAGCATACGCAACCCGATATGCCGGACACGGAATATGGTCAAACAGCACTTTCATGGGCTGCTGGGTGTGGGCATGAAAGTGTAGTCAGACTATTCCTTGGCCCGCTAGTTGTCAATCCTAGGAGTATGGGCCGGAGATGGGGGAAAACACTGCAAATAATGAGTGTATTATTTGGAAGGAAATACGTCAACCCTGATAGGCCAGGCAATGGCGGACAAACGCCGCTCTCGCTGGCTGCCCGGAATGGGCATGAAGGAGTAGTGAAGCTACTACTGGGGCGGGAAGATGTTAGCGCCCATACGATAGACAATATTGGCCAAACACCGCTCTCTCTGGCCGCCCGGAATGGACATGATGGAGTATTGAAGCTACTGCTCCAACAAGAGCACGTTATCCCCGATACGATTGACAATCATGGACAAACACCGCTCTCGCTGGCCGCCCAGAATGGGCGCTATGGAGTAGTGAAGCTACTCTTGGAACAGGACAACGTCAGCCCTGATAGATCAGAAAAAAGCGGCCAAACACCGCTCTCGCGGGCCGCCTCTAATGGGCATGTTGGAGTAGTGAGGCTACTGTTGCAACGAGAAGGCGTTAGCCCCGATAGGCCAGAAAATGGCGGCCAAACATTGATCTCGTGGGCTGCCCGTAATGGGCGTGATGGAGTAGTGAAGCTGCTGTTGCAACGGGAAGACGTTACCCCCGATAGGCCGGACAACCGCGGCTTAACACCACTCGCTTGGGGGGCCCGGAATGGGCATGATGGGGCAGTGAAGCTACTGCTTGGGCGAGAAGATGTTAACCCCAATACGACAGACAATAACGGCCAAACACCGCTTTCTTTGGCAGCCCAGAATGGACACCATGGAGTAATGAAGCTGCTGTTGGGACGGGAAGGCATTAGCTCCGATAGGCCAGACAATGATGGCAGAACGCCACTCTCGCTAGCCTCCGAAAATGGGAACGATGGAGCAGTGCGGCTACTGTTGGAACGGGAAGACGTTAACCCCGATAGACCTGACAGTAGTGGCCGAGCGCCCCTCTCGTGGGCCGCCTGTAGTGGGCACGATGGAGCCGTGAGGCTAATGTTGGAACAAGAGGACGTTAGCCCTAATAGGTCAGACAAAGGTGGTCAAACACCGCTCTCATGGGCGGCCCGGAATGGTCACGATGGATTAGTGGAGCTACTATTGGAACGGGAAGACGTTAGTCCTGATCTACCAGACAATGAGGGCAAAACACCACTCTCGTGGGCGGCCTGGCATGGGCATGACCGGATAGTGGAACTACTGCTAGAACGGGGAGATGTTAGCCCCGATATACCAGACAATCGCGGCCTAACACCGCTCTCGTGGGCTGCTTGGCATGGGCATGATGGAGTTGTGAAGCTATTATTGGGGAGGGAAGACGTTGGTCCCGATAGGCCAGATAATGATGGGAAAACACCGCTCTCGTGGGCCGCCTGGTATGGGCGCTATGGAGCTGTAAAGCTACTGTTGGGACGGGAAGACGTCAGCCCCGATAAGCCGGACAATCACGGCCTAACACCACTTTCGTGGGCTGCCCGTAATGGGCGTTATGAAGTAGTGAAGCTATTCTTGGAACGGGAGGACGTTAGCCCTGACAGGCCAGACAATAGCGGTCGAACACCGCTGTCCTGGGCCGCCCAGGATGGGCTTGACGCAATAGTGGGGCTACTGTTGAAACGGGAAGAGGTTAGCCCCGATAGGCCAGATAATGATGGCAAAACACCGCTCTCGCTGGCTGCCCGGTATGGGCACGTTGGAGTAGTGAAGCTATTGCTGAAGCTGGAAGGAGTTTTCCCTGATAAGCCTGACAATTTCAACAAAACTCCGCTCTCGTGGGCAGCCCAGTATGGGCGTTACGGAGCAGTAAAGCTATTGTTAGAACGGGAAGACGTCAGCCCCTATAAACCAGACAATCGTGGAAAAACTCCGCTTTCATGGGCTCTCTTGCATCGGCACAAGGGGATAGTAAAGCTACTCAAAGCTCGAAACCCTGCAATGCCTAGAGTGGTATAAGACCGTGGAGGTATTCCCTCTTTTACAGCATTAGGGGATACCGGCCAGCTCTTCATACTATTCTCTCCCCTTGTTCCCGTTTCACCATTCAGGGTGGTGGGATTGCTCTGTAGACATTGCCATTTGACAGCAATGGATATGTCAAGTCAATATGCCGCGTTTACCCTAAGGAGAATATATATGATGCAGGTAGATTTACTTTCTTGATTCCCTTCTTTCTTTTCTTCCTGCTGGCGTTTCAGGGACTCCGTTTACAATTTTTTCTCGGATAGGCCCTGCTTTCTACTATTCTAGTGTTTACCATTTCTTTACTTGGAATTAGAGATTGAGTTCAGGTGTACCATATATTATTGTGGCAGGTTTCTCTAGATGATCTCTTAAGTTTGTTAATTCTATGTAAATACTGTGCCACGGGAAAAAAGCTGTAATGATCCAGAAGACCGAATAATATCTATTGGACCCGATTTTCCTTCAGACCTATCACCCTCTACCTGCCACCAATGGTCGTTTGTTGAAATAATGAATTGGATAGAGTGGTTTAGTTTTAGTTGATATAGGGCTGTGTCTTTATGTGGTGTTAAAAGTGGAGGGCGATGAGCAAGGTTGTGCTGCGGTCCATTGTTGGCGCATAGTTGATTTTGTTGATAAACAATAGATTCACTTTTTGATTGCCCTATTCATTGTTCTGAGCGTTTATGGACTTAATTTATGGGTTTTTTTTTTCAGATAACCCCGCCTTCCACTGTTCTTATACCTTTCCATTTCTTCCTTAATCAGTGTTCCCAACCATCCGGGGGCACTGTCAAGAGCCCCGGACGGGACGGGACGGCTATCTGTAGTGCGTCCGGGGCGGCCTAAGTGCAGGACGGCAGGTCCCACAGGGTGAGACACTTTAGTTCAGGGGAGGGGGTGGACGGCGGGGGACTGCAGGGAACGGTAGGGGACTATTGAGGACGGCCGGGAAAGGGTGAGGATGGCCAGGGACGGCAGGGGACGGCCGGGGACTGCAAGAGTGATGTCTCATGATGTAAAAAGAATTCGTTTGGAGGTGTATGATTTCAGCTTGGCTAGTACAGGAGGCCCAAGAGCCGGGACTATAGTCCCCTATAGTCCTTCCGGTCCTCACCTTCCCTGGCGTAGTCCGTCCTAGCACCCCAAAAAAGACGGACTATGAGCCGTAGTCCGTCCCGTCCTCCCCCGAAGACGGACGGACTGGACGGTTAGGAACACTGTCCTTAATAATAAACCAGACCTAAATTCTGGTATTGTATATAGTATTATGATATAATTTCTTTCGAGGAATCAAGAGAGAAATGTAAGGATCAAAAAAACCAAATTAAATCTATCACTTTCCTTTCCCCATGCATATCCCCTCCAGCCTGTTAGCCCCAGAGCATACCTAGAATGCGTGGGGGAATACCTAGAAGCAAGGAAAAACTAAGAGGAAAAATAGATGCTGCAAACTCTCCCAAATTGGTGGAAAATTTAAAGACATCTTCTTGGGAGGAGTTCCCATTTTCACAATATGTGGTGTTATTATGCTACATGCGCATGGCTAGTTACAAATGGGGCAAATCTGTTCTCTCTTAGTTAAGATACCAAGGAGACTGCCCCAGTTTGTAGCTGAATAAACGCTGGCGGTTGTAGAAGTACCCCTGCACCAGATAAATGGTATGATATCCTCCTTGATCCTCGGTAATGTGGAGATTTCCCCATAAATTACGGTAAAACTAACAATGCCGTCTGCCATATTAGTTCAAGTGCATCATTTGTCATCTCGCATGGCTACCTATCTTATTTCTTTTCAATTCCGAGTCCCGCTAGGGTCGGGAATCGTTGGATGACAGTAATAAACTTAATCCACAAAGTCACTTATTCTCACTCGGAGATCGAAGTTGGGGTCTATATAGTATTATTATTGCGAATCACGGGCGCTTGGTGATATGATTAACAGCACTACCTTAGCGTATCGAGAACAGCCTTGACGACAACCTTGACGGTCACATATCTGTAATTTATTATTTCTCCAGAAGGGACAAGCATGAATAATCTTAAAGTGGGAGAAGGAAGGTGGAGCCAGGGGGAAAGGAGAGGAGTTAGGATGAAGAGAAGAGAGTAGAAGAGAAACAAACACAGGATAGAGGAAAAGAGATTCGGAGAGGTGAGATGGGAAAAGAGCGCAGTGGTGTTCTGATGAGGAAGCGAGGATGAGAGGAAGAAGAAACATGGAAATATGCTGATTCTTGTATAGTAGGGGGCCCATTTCCACATAACTACAAAGCAAGAACTAAAATCAAGACATCCTCCTCGGATACAAGCTTTAAACGGATCGACGACACCAACCAAACGAAACGCCAAGGGTTCACACGGAAACACCATCGCTAATGCACAACCTAGGAGTGGGAGAGTTCTCTCTTCTTTTCCCTTCTCTATCTCGACCAACTAACCGTAATGATAGGAGTATATATAACCATATAAAAGTCCTCCTATCCTCCCATGATCATGCTCTAGCACGTATGTCTCCCCTTCCCTTTGCATACTCCCGTGGTAACAACGGAAAGACAGAGGCCCTCACCCGTCACCGCCCACAGCCCCCGGGCATCATCCATCATCCGCGCATCCGACCCCCCCGCTTCCGTTACAGCTTTCCAGCTTCCCTTCTAGTGGATGCGTCGATCCAAAACCTAAGCGCATTCCCGCAGCCCAAATGCTTTCCCAAAGCCGAATCCCATTCCCAGAGATATCCGGAAAAATGAAACGACTATCGCCAGAGCATGCCGAGCAGCATCTCACGATTTCCAACAAGTGCTTTCAGGTATGCTTAAAGACAGTCAACGGTTTGAGCCAACAAAAGATTATCCACCCGACTGACTAGGTCCCGGCATGGACATTACTTTCCGGCTTCCAGACCCCACGTCCATTTTTTATTAAGATTATTGGCTGACGAAAGCTCCTTCTGTATCAGGTGCATCCCTATAATAGTGGCTTGGCTTTGCGCGGACTGACGAACAATTCTTAAGATGGTTGTAAGGGGGTAGTAAAGCCAGGGGACAAAAAACTCGAGTCGACGGCCATTTTACACTAAAACCAAGCACTTTCTACCAGCCATTTAATCACCCCCAATGAATCTGGGGGCTCCACTTTAGACCAAATCAAACCGGTGAACAGGTAGAGAGTATCTTTCAAGAAGGAAAAAGTAGGTAGGAGGTTTATGGAATTCAGAAACCAAAGATCGCCTGTAACAAATGTGGTTGTCAAGTATCTTTTGTATGGCACCCTCATATAAAGTCTTAAGTAACCCCCAGATCCCCCCACACCATTGCGCAAAATATCATGAGTTATGCATTTACAGTCTTAATATTTTCACTATAAAAGGAAATAGTTGTTTTCATTGTTCTTGCAACTTCTTGAAATTTCTTGCTTGGGTAGTGTTGAGCTATGAGTTCCTGAAAATGACTGTTTTTGGTGTGAAGTAGCCAAGAGCCTAGTTTCCTGTCACCGGACTTTATTCACACCCCTCCGTTCACCAAGGGAAAAAAATTTCAACCCACTCTAAGTTTTGTACTCTCCCTAGCAAAATGTCAGTGTTCAGAGTATTGCAACATACCGGTACGTAATTCGTCACAAAATTCTCGAGTAAGCACAGTTTCCGATTAAGACCGTCGTATCACAGCAAAACCCCCCATCGGACCCCCCGTACGATACCGTAAGTGATGGAGTAGGGCATACTAGATAGCAGGCGAGTGGGACTATCACCATGTCGAGGGCGACCGGTGTTTCTAATATTTGTGCGGTAGAGAGCCCACTGTGCGAGTGGCTACCACAAGCTGTATTTAGTCCTAGCTGCATTCTCTTTCTCTCCATAGCATAGCGAGCAACAATCATCATTCTGCACATCGAATAGAGAACACACTTCACTTTTCTTACCACCTCCGTTCCGGGTCTCTTCTCACGACTCTCGCCTCACGGCAGCCTCACAGCGGTGCTTGTACGGCGGCAGTTGTCCCTGTGCACGACTAGACCTCCATCAGTAAGGACTCGAATAACCGAACCGTGTGCTATAAAGTCCGAAATTCCCTTGACTAGAAAGGAGGCAGGGTGCGCTGCAAAAACACTGCCCCTTTACCCCTTATGAGAAAAGGGAAATATATGTTTTTTCTTGAGAGAGAAAAGCCCAGCGGCCTAGCACATGGTTCAATTATACGAGTTTCTACAGTATAGCCTTAGCATAGTTCGTACGTAACTTAGTGGCTCTCCCGATCATTCCGGCTCAACGGCCGGTGGTAAATACCGGTAGTGTTGGTATGCGGCTCTGCGGTGGAGGGGTCAGTGGTTCTGGTGGCGGCTTATACACGCCGGACGGAATGCCGGTAACGCACCATGCTTATGTCCTGTTTGCTTGTGATCGGAAAGATTAAGTGAAGGCTTCTAGAATCTGCAGTCATAGCAAGTAGGGAGGCGGTTTATGATTTAGATCAAGGGGTCTGTTTCGGGAGCGAGAAAACTGGTGAAAATATTTTAAACAGTTCGCGCCGCCGTTATACATACAAGTATCAGTTAGTTTTGCCAAGTTACTGTAGTAAGTATTGCACTCTAGCATAAACAACCAAACATCAGCACTCAACGGCTCGCTCTTTGCCAACACCCAACTCAACAAGCGACTGCCAAAACCACAACTAAATAAACATTTGAGAATAAAATAAATATATAATCATAATTAATATCATACCTCGTGTGAAATCCATCTGCTTTATTGAGATTCTTCTGTTGCGGTAAATGTATGGTGGATTCAGGAGTGAGGGGGCTGGGTTGCGGTACTAGGTGGTGGAACGTTGCGCCAAATGTTCGGTTAGTTTTGCTAAGGTGCAATACGGAAAGCTCAGAATGCTCTGAGATAATTGGTCTGCTCACCAGTCCTCATCAAGAATACGCTCACACCCCGTTATCCCTGAAGGCCAGATTTGTCAAATTTCGTCCTAGACGACGGGGTATGGTATCCGGAACAACAGAAGGAGAATTATAATATTATTTAGAGAAAAGTAGAGAAGGGGTCATTCCCATTCCTGCGAGAAGCTTTATCTTAACAAATTTTGATAGGTACCGTTGACACTTCTGGTTGTCCATTTGGTAGGGACACAGGTTTCGTGTTCTTCATCCATGACAGAATCACTACTCAAAGCGGTACCGTAGAAACTTGAATAATTGGACGGTGAGCTACCGGTATGTTGTTGGACTTTCCTCTCTAGGTAGGGTCGGGAAATTTTCGCTTTTTTCCGTCTGGGAAAGGGGAAGGGGCAGTGTTTTTGCAGTATTTTTTTGCCCTTTCCCGGGAAGGGGATTTGGACTTCATAGCGCACAGTTCGATTATTCAACGGTATTCTGCCCTCAGGCCCCAGTCCACCGCTAAGCTAAGCCTACTAGTAGATATGCGTTTTTCCTTTTGTGGATTAGCTTTGCTAGCAGTGGTCATAGTATCCGGGTCAGCAGACAAATATCTTATACGGTAGAAAGAGGGGATACCATTTTCCAAAATCTTATACCCGAGTACGGATCCGAAGACCCCCTTTTCCAATTCAACAGGTAGAATTCGGTGAGAAATTGTACGTGTCAACGGCGTTGCAAAAAAGGCCTTCGATAACCGAACCTGGGGGGTTAGAAGGGGGGGGTTTGAACTGGTCTTCTTGAAAATGGTAATTGAAGGGGGGAGTTTCTTTAATGTCTTAGTATGCCAAAATAGAAGGATCCTTTTATCGGAATTTCCACCTTCGACCAGTATGTGTGAGTATTTATTGCTTGGATGCAGTGAAAGAGGGGTACTAGTGCTAGTTTATTTTTTTTCTTCTGCTACATTTTGTCAGAATTAACGGAAGCGGATAGTTGTCTGAGATAAAGAAAGCGGATAGACAAGACAGGATAATAGTTTTAGTGGTTTCATTTGTTCCAGACCGAAGGATAGGCGGAGGGGTTATTTTGGTTACCGGTATGTCTTTCCTTTATTCATAGTACTGAGGTACGCAGGCAAATGGGGTTATGCATGAAAGAGAGATCGATAAGTGTGGCAGACGATAGAATGATTGAGGTATCATAGTTTTATTGTTCTTATAGATACAGTATACGTTTGGTTAGTTAGTCTAGAGGATGACGAGCGAATGAAAGTTTCTGATTTTCCCTAGTACCCTTTAGTTGAGCCCTAACTTAGTATAGTTCGACCGTTTGACCATTACGCTATTTATCCCCCGCAACACATTTTGCTTCCTTTTCCTATCACTTTATCTGCTTCTTTGTTCTCCACTGCCTTCAAGTGTCATTGTTTACCCCGTTTACCACTTTTGTTAGAAGGGGTTCTATCTTATAACCCTCAGGTTCGAAAAAGCGCGTTCCTAGTCATTCAATCATTTTTGGTCCAACCCCCCCGTTCGTTGCACCATTGCTGTCAAAGAGTGTTTCCGGGTATCCGGTTCAGCGTCATCCTAGACAGCGGGGTGTGAGTGTACCTCTTTACGCCAAATACGGAATTTGGTGAGGACGCCGGAAAGGTATCCGCTAGCGGAGGTATTCTTGGCAACGGCGAATGAGTAAGATGGCTTACACGACCGCCCTGAAAACAGAAATCATTGGGCATCACGCAACTGCAGGGAGCTTCTCGGTGTGATTTCTCCCTCTAATCCGAGGGGAAATTTCTGGACTTCCTAACGCTATGCCCATTTACAGTGTTTCCGCTCCCAAGGTAATACTCTTGCAATTTGCCGCCTCGGTTAGCTGGCTGATCTCGAGGTTCAGAGACAAAGTTTCTTGAGAAGGATTAGTGCTCCCGAGTATGCCCTTAGTTCTCTATTTTGTCGTTGGTTAGCTATCGCATGTGTTGCGGCACAGTAGGATCAAATCATATTCACTGTGTCAAAGCCCTCCCGAGTTATATGATAATACATGCCTAGGGATCTTGGGATCCCTAACTTTCACCTATAAAACTCATACATGTGAGAGTACTGGGAACTTGCTATGCTCCAGAACAGCCGAGTAGCTGAGAAATCCGGTTTGAGGTTCTAAGTTACCGGTACCTAGGTATCGGGCCGCAGCGAAGCCCACGTGGGAAGTTACCAGTACTCTTACATCTATGCGATCCCGTGGGGATCGCCGATTTCGGGAGTTCACAGAGGCTACAATACTGAGAAGGATGTTTTTCGGATTTTTTTGGCATGTGTATCTCCAGAGTGGGAGCCTTCATTCAACAAAAGATGGATCTTCTCGAAGAACTGATGCTTGGTGCTCAGGGCACGAGTAAAGTATTGCACCTTAGCAAAAGTAACCGAGCATTTGGCGCTGCAACCCCCTCCCCTTCGCTCCTGAATCCACCATACCTTTACTACAACAAAAAAATCTCAATAAAACAGATGGATTTCACACAAGGTATTAATTAGGATTACATATTTACTTTATTTTTTCAATATTTATTTGATTGTGGTTTTGGTAGTCACTTATTGAGTTAGGTGGGGGCAAAGAGCGAGCTGTTTCTTGCTGGTTTTTGGTTACATATGCTAAAGTGCAATACTTGTACTATACCAGTAGTGGTACAAGTCCCAATGGAGATGCTTCCGTATATGACAAGACAGGGATTATTTTACTAGTTAGCAATCCTGCCTTGTGCGAAAACATCTCCGGGTACTTGAACAAGGATTTTGTAAGGGAGTGAATCAGTGGCGCAATCCCGCAAACCCCTTCCTCGAGTACTCGAGTATCGGTACCTGTACAAGTACTCCAGAACATGTCCTTCGAATCCTCAGCATCGGACCTACAACTCTCCGGGCAGCGACGCGGGAAGAGAAATGTCACCGTCTCGTATCGGGGAAAATAGCAACTCTTCTCACAATAACTCCTTTAATACCAACTCCTTCAATACTATCTCATTCAGCAATGTCTCTAACGTGAATAACTTTAGTAGTACCGACGAGAGGACTGAGATTCTCGCATGGTTGTCTCCGCTGAACCCCTGGATACGTCATGATGATATAAGAGCCCACAGAGTCGAACATGTGGGAGACTGGCTCTTACGGACAGAGGAATATCGGAATTGGTTTGATGGCATTCGCGATGGAGAATCCGATAATTCGACCTTGCTCTGCTATGGAGATCCGGGGGTCGGCAAGACCCACATCAGGTAAGAAACCACCTCTTCCATAAAGGAGAGGTGTTGCTAAGAGATTGTGATGCTAGCTCCTTAGTAATAGACACGTTATGCGATTGGGCAAAGGGACGAAGTGCTGCAGTTGCGTGCTTCTACTTCGACTTCGCCACCCGGAAGGAGCAATCCCCAACTACCGTCCTGAGCTCCCTCCTAAAACAGGTTGTTGGTGGACTCGAGGAGATTCCGGCAAAGATCGTTGAGGCTTTTCGGGATCAGAGGAAGGCCACCGGGGGCCGGAGGTTGGGACTGGGCGAAATTGTAGAGCTGTTACAAGATATCTCCTCTTCACGGCGCATCTTCATATGCATCGACGCCCCCGACGAATGCGTGACGGAGTATCGGGCAAAGCTGTTTGATTCACTGAAGCAAATTCTACACAAGTCCCCAAGCACTCGGGTATTTCTCGCTGGGCGGTCGCACGTCCGGGATGAGGTGGAAAAACATCTTGCAAGAAGGGTGGTGGCTGTATCTATTACACCGAGCAAGGGTGATACCATTCGATTCCTGAGGGCGAAGTTGAAAGAGGACCCAACACCGGACGCGATGGACGACAGCTTAGAGGCGGACATCATAAAGAACATTCCTGAGACCGGTTCGAAATTGTAAGTGGGAGCAAAGACTCTGAAGGAGATATCTCTGATTATGAGCTAACACATCTTTACCTAGATTCTTGCTAGTGTCCCTAAATATCAAGGCGATCCTACAGGAAACGACACTCCATCGGAGGCGAGGAAAGCTCGATACAATGACAAATGGCTTGGGGGATGCATATGGTGCAACCATACAGCGGATAAAAGCACAGGGGGGTGATAGAGCAAGACTCGGGGTGGAGGCTCTAATGTGGATTTCACATTCGGAAAGGCTGTTGAGTGTGGATGAGATATGCCAGGCCCTAGCCGTCGAGATAGGCTCAACGGAAATTTACATCAACAATGTGCCTTCGATCCGGACAGTGCTAGGCTGTTGCCAAGGACTTGCGGTCGTCGATAAAGGGTCCTCCACTATTAGACTTATCCATTCCACGCTCAAGGAGCACCTTTCCCATCGTGCCGGCTTGTTTGACAGACCTCACTCGAAAATAGCTGAGACTTGTTTGACGTACCTGAATTCCCGCGCTATTAAAGACCTTTCAGTCAGCCCCTCCAGCGACCCCCGAGGCACACCCTTCCTAGAATACTCCTCTTTGTATTGGGGGATCCATATGCGAATGGAACTCTCGGATCTCGCAAGATCCCTTGCGCATGACCTTTTTGATCAATACGATAGTCACGTATCCGCCAAACTACTTTCGAGGTCGACCGGCGAGTGGCCTTTTAAATACGACAAGCCGTTTTCTGCACTACATTGTGTTTCGTATTTGGGCATTGCAGAAGTCGCCATTGGTTTGATAAAAACGAAGAAATGGGATGTAAACGAAAGAGATAGTGCCGGTCTAACACCACTCATGTGGGCGGCGAGGTATGGGCATAAAGAAGTAGTAAAACTACTTTTGGAACAGAAGAACACTCAGCCGGATATATCAGACACGAGATACGGGCGGACTGCACTCTCATGGGCCGCTGGGAGTGGGTGTGAAGGGGTAATTAGGTTGTTCCTTAGTCGGCCATTTGTCAATCCTGGGAGCCTAGGCCGTAGGCTCGGAGCGCCCCAGGTAATGGATGTAATAATTGGAAGGAAATACATCAACCCCGACGGGCCCGACAGTAGTGGCCGAACACTACTCTCGTGGGCCGCCGGGAATGGGCATGATGGAGTTGTGAAGCTACTATTGGAGCGGGGAGACGCTAGACCCGATAGGCAAGACCATGATAGCCGAACCCCGCTGTCGTGGGCTGCCTCGAACGGACATGACGGAGTAGTGAAGCTGCTATTGGGACGAGAAGGGGTTAACCCCGATAGGCTGGACAAGAATGGCCGAACACCGCTTTCTCTGGCCGCCTGGGGTGGACATGATGGAGTAATGAACCTACTATTGGGATGGGAAGGCGTTAGCCCCGATACGCCAGACAACGGTGGCCGAACACCACTCTCGCTGGCTGCCGGGAATGGACATGATGGAGTAGTGGAGCTCCTGTTGGGATGGGAAGGCGTTAGCCCCGATACACCAGACAATGACAACCGAACACCGCTCTCGTGGGCCTCCTGGAATGAGTATGACGGAGTAGCGAAGCTACTCTTGGAAAGGAGGGACGTCACCCCCGATAGACAAGACGATAATGGCCGAACACCCCTCTCGTGGGCCGCCACGGGTGGGTATGACGGCGCAGTGAAGCGACTCTTGGAACGGAAAGACGTCAACCCTGATATGCCAGACAACAATGGCCGAACACCGCTCTCGCGGGCTGCCGGGGATGGGTGTGATATAACCATGAAGATGCTCTTGTAAAGGGGAGACGTCATCCCCGATAGGCCAGACAATAATGGCCAAACGCCGCTATCGTGGGCTGCCATGAGTGGGCATGACGGAGCAGTGAGGCTACTATTGGAGCGGGAAGACGTTAACCCCGATTACCCCAATAATTTTGGATTCACACCGCTCTCGCTGGCTGCCTGGCATGGGCGTGATGGGGCAGTGGAGCTACTCTTGGGACAGGAAGACGTTAAACCCGATATGCCAGACAACAATGGCCGAACGCCGCTCTCCCGGGCTGCCGGGGATGGGCGCGCCGGAGCAGTGAAGCTACTATTGGGGAGGGAGGACGTTAGCCCTGATAGGACAGACAGTAGTGGCCGAACACCGCTCTCGTGGGCCGCCCCGGGTGGACATGAGGGAGCAGTGAAGCTTCTGTTGGAACAGAAAGACGTTAACCCCGATAGGCCCAACGATTTTGGCCTTACACCTCTCTCACTTGCTGCCTGGCATGGGCGTGATGGAGTAGTGAAACTACTCTTGGAAAGGGAAGACGTCAGTCCTAATCGGCCAGACTATAAGGGCCGAAGACCGCTCTCGTGGGCGGCCATGAATGGGCATGATAGAGCGGCGAAGCTACTGTTGGGGCGGGAAGACGTTAGCCCCGATAGCCCAGACATTAGCGGCAGAACTCCGCTCTCGTGGGCAGCCGGGAATGACTATGCTGGCTTAGTGAGACTATTGCTGGCACGGAAAGACGTTAAACCCGATACGCCAGACAGATGTGGCCGAACACCGCTCTATTGGGCTGCCTGGAATGGGAGTGATGGAGCAGTGAGGCTTCTGTTGGAACGGGAAGACGTTTGCCCCGATAAAACAAGCAATTGTGGCCGAACACCGCTCTCTTGGGCAGCTCAGAATGGAGATGAGGGAATAGTGAAGCTCCTGTTGAAACGGGAAGACGCTAGCCTGGATAGGCGAGACAATCGCGGCAGAACACCGCTAGCATTGGCTGCTCGGTATGGGAATACGGAAGTAGTGAAGCTTCTCAAGGCCCGAAAGGTGGCACTCTCGCGCGCCGCAAGGCCCCCGAGGCACAACCTCTTCTGGTGCCTCTGGACCTAGCCACGTGTTCCGTTTACAGCCTTAGAAAACACTTTACGACTGTATCTCTCCTCTCCCCTGTTTTTCTGATGTATAAAACACATTCTTTTCTTTCTTTCGCCCTGATTCCCCATTTCTTCCTTAGGTGTTCCTGATACTGATGCTAAAAGTTTTTTTTTTGATCAGCCCTCCTACAATTTTCCTATTTTTCCGTTCCTTTGGTTGATAATGTAACAGGCTGGAGTTAGGGTGTAGTATACGGTATCACGGTGGAATTTCTCTTGCGGGGTCTCTGGATATTGTCTCTTACATATGTATATACCTTACAGTACAGCGGGGAGACAACTGTGATAATCTAGGCGACCGAATAAAATAGATCACGCTCCTTTCTCCCTTCTACCCTATCACCCCACGCATGCTAGCGGTGGAGCATGCCTGGAAGGCCGTGTAGAATAAGCTGAAGGAAAACTGAAAGAAGATCAAAATACAGTCAACAGATATCATTGATCCGGCGAAATTTTTAAAAGACAGTTTCCTATCTGATCTTGATACTTTTTTTCCGGAGATTGGTGCCATTGGGCTATATGGGCAAGAACGTTGCAAATAAAGTAAATCGCCTCTGGCCCCTTGACGTCACAAAATGAGTACCATAAAATTTGTCAGTTACGAATGTTTACCTGCGCAATATGAACTATACCCAGGCACCACCCCCTAGCATGGGATATCTCAAGCTAATGGATAATTTGCCGCTAACCTTATGGATTAGAGTGCACAATCTTACGCTTTCTAATTCCTAATGTTATCTGTTTTCGACTTGGACGGCGAAACAATACACTGCGAAACGATAGTACAGCGACAACTAGGCGAAACGATAGGCGTCAAGAAACTCACACCTAAAAGATCGCACTCTGGAGCGGGGAAAAACTCTTCACTAACTCAACAACAACAGTCTCTTGCTCACAGATACCTTCATCAACCTCAACTATCTAAGATATAGATAGGTGTATATATCATCACAGACTCCTCCTCTGAGTTTTCCCTTTCCTTTCCTTTCCGAGCTCTCATACTAACAAAATTCAGATACAAATATCACTTGCTGACAACCTCCGCTCTTTTCCCCTTCGGGTTTAAACCCCTTTTACACCCTTTTCTCTTTCCTTCCGGCTTTCCTTACATCTTTTTTGTTTCCGTCCGACGGCTGCATTCCTGCATAGGAAATGCTTTCCCGAACGTCCAAACACACACCTGATTCCTAAGCACATTACCGAAGCCAAAGCACTTCCCCTAAAGCTAGCTAAAGAACAAGGGAGATACCAGGAGAGTCTGGCGAGCAGCATTTCCAATAATCTGAAGAGGAAACTCCCAGAAGATACTAAATTAAACCAAAACATCTTACACAGTGAAAACGAAAGCCACAGGAATATGGCCAATGTTCGCAAGCCGGTCCAGCCAGACTTTGGGCATGATCATCTGATTGGGACTAAGGATATCTGCATACTTCCGAGTGACCAATTATGATCTCCGGCATCTCACGACTATTCCTATAAATCGCGGCATTAGCCCGAATAAGTTTAGTTTGGCAAGTTAACGCAATTACGAAAGCCAATTAATGCGATCCAACATTTCTAAATGACTGGGCTATACCATGTCAAGGAAGCACTAATCCCTCTCACGAGCATTTGATTTGGAATCCCGGGATCGCAGGGCTGATCGAGGCTCGAGACGGACTTCAAGGAATATTATGCTATGCGCAGATTTTAAATATATACTTGTACATGTACCCATAACCGATCACGTGTCCAAACTTAACATCGTATCACTCGTATCATATGAACATATGAACTATCCTGGTTTCATCACCCAGAGTGGAATACTTGAAGCTAGAAGACAAAGTAAGAGAACCCACCATGGGTCTAATTAGAATCTGAGCACATCATTACCCACTTTATTCTTTCCAATTCATCATATCATCCGACCTGGATACTATTGCCGAACAGAATTAATCTAATAGTAAAAATTATATTATATCGTCTGCTTGCCAATTCTGGTAAGGAGTCTGTTGAATACTGCCCTTCTGATTCCGATTCCACCAGAAAGCAACCCCGACCGAGTTATGAGGGATTTCAGCCCCAGTCCCCTACTATCGCTCTCCGCATTCCAACCCTCAGTCTCTTCCCCACCTTTTTTTTTTCTTTCGCTACTCCCAACCAACACATTTGGTCAGCCTGATCTACTCTGGGTGAAGATGCCGAAAAGGGTCCCGTATTTTCCTAATATGCACGCGTTGTAAAAGAATCTAGAGCGTCAACTACTACATTCGAGCCATCATCGTATGGTGGCGGCTACGGGTCGATGTTGCGCTTTCTCAGTATCTAATGTACCCACTTTCGAAATGGTATTGTGAATGGACAAAATTATCCCATCAATGGACTCTCACAATTTTCGCCGCAATGTTGTCAACCTCTCCAGTTCATCCACCCCAGCCCCCAACCAAGAAAGATAAGTAAAAGTAATTTGAATACATGGCAGTAATCAGTACTTAGTATACCATCCATCAGCTTAAATAGAAAAAAGGAAAAGGTATTATGAGATGCCTGTTGAGTGGTAATGATTTTTCGTGGGGCCCGGAAGCGATGCGTTGCCACGCTCCTCAGGGTAATCAGTTAATTTTGTCTACGCACAATATTATGTCAGTCCTTGTACACTACCTCTAGTGCTCGAGTACAATACCTTATTCACAGCAGCTGGAAGCCCGGGGTCTCTGGGGTGACTAATTCCTCGCACTGAAAATGAAAGAACCCGGACAACAGTATCTACTCAGCGGAACAAAGGTGGGACGGGCGCAAAACTGTCACTATCAAGAAATCACAACCAGAAAGGAAAAACCACATGGGTCCGATCAATTCAAATCCGCTATGGTACCCCACGAACCTCTTATTCAAAGCCAACCCACAGAACCGAAAGGAAGAGAAAGGAAAAAATCCCAACTGAAAGAAAGCCCAGCCTTGCTGGTTTTCCGACTAAATAGGTACAGGAGGTCCGCCTCTTGTCATCCGCTAACACAAAATTTCCTTCCTCAGCTCACAGTCCAAATGGTTCCTCCGTTGTGCTGTGTTCCCTTTGCCGCGATGGTGGGGAGAAAGCGCTAGAGAAGTGAAAGATGGTAACTTACATAGAGCCCTCCAGTCTGCCAAGACTAGGCAACAGCCACCCCTGTAGAAGTGTGGGGGATCTTCCCAGCAAGGATCATGAATCACTATCTAAACTGCCTAAGTTATTCGCAGATAAGCTATAAAAAAACTGCAAGTGAGGAAAGCCAAATTTTATTCGTAAGAGTACTCGTATTCCACTAGCGACATGGTAGGCCCTCATCCCAACTTGTTTTACTGCATAGTAGAATGAGAGATCACGCGAAGCGTTCCTCGGAGCTCGTATTTGGAGCGAATTTACCGAGAAGTATTGGAGGACTTTGCCGATGGACCGCATACTTAGAGTAAGCAAGGTGTTTGCCCGTTCTGCTTCTTGAATGATTTGTGCCCAGGCTTCCTAGAGATTCTGGCCGGGCTAGCCAACCGGCGAGCGGTGTATGCCGTTCGAGACTGGCTGGCAGTTCGGATGGAGATCAACGCAGCTACGATTTGCAAGCCAGATAGAGGGTGGCACTCATAGAACATAATACACGACGGCTTGTCCTGGTTTCTCCTATGATGGGGAGATTTCGGGACATATTCTTACCGGTGTATATTTCATTATTGTTATCATCATTATCAGAGTCCGTGATTACCGTGTTTCTGGCCGACCGCTTGGCCGATGCTCCGAGAGTGTAAAGGCTGGAGTGTAAAGTCCTGAATTTTTCAAATATAGTAAGTTAGTGGGAATAGGCGAGGTTGGACTTGGGTAGCCTCTCGGGCCTGTTTCTGTAAGAGCCGCATTCCGGACCCGCGGCGCTCTTCCACTAAATAGCTCTAAATAAACCCTATCGAATCAAGCCAGACAAACCGCAGCGAATAGTCTTTCACCCTAGAACATATTCTTTTATTTAAAAAATCCCTTATCTCCTGTGGCCCTTCCATCCAAATTACACATTCGCATTCCAAGAAAACAGAAATTTCAACTCAGAATTGCGACTTTTCAAGGAAAAAATCAGAGGCGCCAGTTAGCACTTGGACATACCGGCGGGTAACTTACTGGCCATGGTGTTGTTACTTGTAGAAAAAAATAGCCGGCCGGAGAACTGGGTATTTTATACCGGAGGACAAAAGTGCATGAGTTTTCGTACAACGCAACCATCGCTAAAAAACATCTCTCCAACACCCGCCAGGTCAAAATCCAACATAATGCCAGCAACACAACCTACCAACGCACGCCAAAGAAAGAATACTGATAAGGCTGCAGAGGCCTTGCATTACCTTGTAAAACTTAGTCTTCTAGGCCAAAAAATGGTGGAAATAGGAGCGAGTCAAGCACCTCAAAGTGAGTCTTCTCCTGAGAGCAAGTTACGTTACCCGGCAAACACCATCAACACATGGAAGTGCTCGACCTTGGGCTCCACAATCCTAGCCCGACTCCCATTTCTGCCTGAAAAAATTGCTAGTTCTAAGAGAGACCTGACTTAAGCATGCAGTGACACTATGTAAGGGGCTCATGGAGGCTTGGTGGCGGTGATCGGTGCCCTGTGTACTTTATTCCAGATGTGAAGATCTTTTTTTTCGCTGGTTGCAATGCTGAAAAACTCATGCACTTTTGTCCTCCAGTGTAATTGCAGCGGGAAACCGCCCAGGTGATTTTCGAAGCTCAGGAAGCATTGACCTACCCGTTCATCAACTATTTCTTATTACCTACCCTAAAAGTGTTCGGTCGTATTTCGCCAACAATACTTTGTTCAAACATACCGTAACGAATCCACAATCTTATGCTGTAAACACACTCCTGGGTTACCGGTATTATGAGAATATGTGCCCCAGGAGCTGAGGATCAAGGGATCTCCATATTATCACTCATAGTATTATTCATCGGGAGAGCCAGGATATTTGACTTGAACGTCCAAGTTACAGTAGTAGAAATATTTGCGAGTTGATTTTTTTATCCCATTTTGAAAACCCGTCGAGTTCGGAACCTCATACAATGTACAGAAGAAGTCAAAATTTTGGAATCGTGTGGTGGAAGCTTCCGTTTAGAAAAAGATGGATCATATTAAACTACTCGTGCCTAGGTTAGAAGCCTCCGAGAAGCAGTATTTCTAGTCTAAACTAGAGGCGGAAAGATCAATTACACAGAACTCAGCCAGTAGAGACGGCACTTCGGATGAGCTGATTGGACCATGTGTTCGCCAACAAAATGGCAAGGCGGTAGTCACCCCGCTTTGCTTCAGCCTCATCAGCGCTGTCAACTGACATACTATGCTCAAGAACCCACCCTCTAAATCCTCTGAAAAGAATCTACCGCCCTCTAAACAGCAGAAAAACAGCAATGTCAAATTCTCGTGCCGGGGAAAATAGCAGCTCTTCAAATAACAACTCCTTTAACAACAACTCCTTCAATAATACCAACTCGCTTAATACCACTGTTTCAAATACTACCATATCATTTAGCCATGTGTCTAACGTGAATAACCTTAGCAATGCCGACGAGAGGGCTGAGATTCTCTTATGGTTGTCTCCGCTGGACCCCTGGATACGACACGACGATATTAGAACCCAGCGCGTGGAACATGTGGGAGACTGGCTCTTACGAACGAAGGAATATCGGAGTTGGTTTGATGGCATTCGCGGTGGAGAATCCGATAATTCAGCCTTGTTTTGCTATGGAGATCCGGGGGTCGGAAAGACCTACATCACGTAAGAAACCACATCCCCCATGAAGCAAAGGTGTTGCTAAGAAACTGTGGTAATAGTTCCTTGGTAATAGATAGGTTGTGCGGTTGGGCAAGTGGGCGAAATGCTGTAGTTGTGTGCTTCTACTTCGATTTCGCCGCCCAGAAGGAGCAATCCCCGTCTACCGTGCTAAGTTCCCTCCTAAAACAGCTTGTTGGAGGACTCGAAAACATTCCGGCAAAGATTGTTGAGGCCTTCCGAGACCAGAAGAAGACCACTGGGGGGCGAAAACTGGAACTCGGTCAAGTCGTAGAGATGTTACAGGATATTTCGTCGTCACGACCCACCTTCATATGTATTGATGCCCTCGACGAATGCATCACGGAATACCGGGCCAAGCTGCTTGATTCACTCGAACAAATTCTACGCAAGTCCCCAAGCACGCGGATATTCCTGGCCGGAAGATTGCATATCCGGGATGAAGTGGAGAAAAACCTCGCCGGGATGGTGGTGGTTGTACCCATTACACCCACCAAGGATGATATCATTCGATTCCTGAAGGCGAAACTGAAAGAGGACACAACACCGGACGCGATGGACAAAGGCTTGGAGGAGGACATTATAAAGAACATTCCCGAAACGGTTTCAGAACTGTAAGTGAGGAGCATGGGCCCTGAAAAAGATACCGTAAACTATGAGCTAACGGTTCTGTGTCTAGATTTCTGCTGGTATCACTAAATATCGAGATGATCCTACAGGAAACGACACTCCACCGAAGGCGAGAGAAGCTCGATGCTACGACCGATGGTTTGGGCTTGGGGGATGCATACGGTGCAACCATAGGACGGATAAAGGCCCAAAATACGGATAGAGCGAGACTAGGGATAGAGGCTCTAATGTGGATTTCACATTCCGAGCGGCCCCTGAGTGTGGATGAGATATGTCACGCCCTAGCGCTCGAGATAGGATCAGCCGAAATTAATACCGACAATCTTCCTTCGATCCGGACAGTGTTAGGCTGTTGCCTCGGACTTGCAACTGTCGATAAAGGGTCCTCCACTATTCGGCTAATCCATTTCACTCTGAAGGAGTATCTCTCCCGTCATGCCGACTTATTTGACAAACCTCACTCGGGAATCGCGGAGACTTGTTTGACATATCTCAATTTTCCGGCCATGAAGCAGCTTCCGTCCCGCCCCTCTTATGGCTTCAAAGGCCCACCCTTACTGGAATATGCTTCTTTATACTGGGGAACTCACATGCGAATGGAGCCCTCAGATCGCTCAAGATCTCTTGCGCGTGACTTTTTTGATCAATACGATAGTCACATATCCGCTTTATTACTTTTCAGGTCGGTCCACAAGTGGCCCTCTTATGACGACAAGCCATTTTCTGCACTACATTGTATTTCGTATTTGGGCATTGCAGAAGTCGCAATCGATTTGATAAAAACCAGGAGATGGGATGTAAACGAAAGAGATATTACCGGTCTGACGCCACTCATGTGGGCTGCGAAGTATGGGCACGAAGAAGTAGTAAAACTACTCTTGAAGCAGAAGGACATTCAGCCGGATATACCAGACACGGGGGGTGGGCGAACCGCACTCTCATGGGCCGCCGGGAGTGGACGTGAAGGGGTTGTCAGGCTGTTCCTTAGTCGACCATTTGCCAATCCCGGGGGCATAGGCCGCAGGTGGGAAAAGACATCACAAGTAATGAGTATACTCTTTAGAAGAAAATATGTCCACCCAGACAGGCCTGACAGTCATGGCCTAACACCGCTCTCGTGGGCCGCCAAGGATGGGCATGAAGGAGTAGTGAAGCTCCTATTGGAACGGGAAGGCGTTAGCCCCGATAGGCCAGACAAGTATGGCCAAACACCGCTCTCGTTTGCCGCCGAGAATGGGCGTGAAGGAGTAGTGAGACTCCTATTGGAACGGGAAGGCATTACCCCCGATAGGCCAGACAATGATGGCCAAACACCGCTCTCGTTGGCCGCCGGGGGTGGGAGTGAGGGAGTAGTGAAGCTGTTATCGGAACGGAAGGACGTTGACCCCGATAGGCCGGACAATGGTGCCCGGACACCGCTCTCGTGGGCCGCCGGGAACGGGCGTGAAGGAGTAGTGAAACTCCTATTGGAACGGGAAGACGTTAGCCCCGATAGGCCAGACAATGAGGGCCAAACACCGCTCTCGTTGGCCGCCGGGGGTGGGCGTGAAGGAGTAGTGAAACTCCTATTGGAACGGGAAGGCGATAGCCCCGATAGGCCAGACAATGGCGGTCGGACACCGCTCTCGTGGGCCGCCAGGAATGGGTGTGAAGGAGTAGTGAAACTCCTATTGGAACGGGAAGGCGTTAGCCCCGATAGGCCAGACAAGTATGGTCAAACACCGCTCTCGTTGGCCGCCGAGAATGGGCGTGCAGGAGTAGTGAGACTCCTATTGGAACGGGAAGGCGTTAGCTCTGATAGGCCAGACAAGTATGGCCAAACACCGCTTTCGTTGGCCGCTGGGGGTGGGCGTCACAGAGTAGTGAAGCTGTTGTTGGAACGGAAGGGCGTTGACCCCGATAGGCCAGACAATGGTGGCCGGACACCGCTCTCATGGACCGCCGGGAATGGGTGTGAAGGAGTAGTGAAACTCCTATTGGAACGGGAAGACGTTAGCCCCGATAGACCTGACAATTGTGGCCGGACACCGCTCTGGTGGGCCACCAAGCATATGTGTAAACGTGCAATTATGCTGCTGTTGGCACGGGAAGACGTTAGCCCCGATAGGCCCGACAATTGTGGCGAAACACCGCTCTCATTGGCTGCTCGGTCTTGGAATATTCAAATTCCAGAGCTTTTCAAAGCCCGAAAGGCTACAACCCCCAGTGCTGTTTAAGGCTCGGGAAGCACGAACACTTTCGGCCCCTCCAAGCTTAGTCATGCACACTGTTTACAACCTTAGGAAACACTTTATATACAACAGTTCCCATTCCCCACATGATTGGCCAAGATTCATAAAGTTCATCAATACCTTTCCTCCATTTCTCCCTTCCTTTTCAGATGTTTCGTGTTCTAAAGATGGAGGTCCCCCCAGATATGTCGCCTCCGCTACTATTCCTGTATTTATTCATTCCTTTCCTTGATAATAGAACAGGCTTAGGTTAGGGCGTGGTATAGGGTATCACGACAGAACTTCTCTCGCCGGGTCCCCTAACCTTACCCCCCATATGCAAATACCGCACTACGGAAAGACAACCACCACAATTTAGATAATAATAATATTATGATAACCGAACAAAATTTATTGAACCCCTCGCCCCCCACCTACCAGCATTTAGGCATGCCCGGGAGGCCGGGTAGAAATAGGCAGAAAGAAAACTCAAAAATGACCAAAAACATAGTCAACAAATATCTCTGATCTGATTAAATTTTAAAAGAAAGCTTCCCGATGGCTCAAACTTTCCGCGGATGGATGTCATTAGGCTAACAGGCACAAGACTGGTGATGGGCACGATCATGATCGAGCATATAATGGGGGGCATGATCGATCATGATCTGATCGAGGGGACCCCATGATCTAATGATCGATGAAACGGGGGACCATGATCGAGTGATCGATCATGTCCACTGCTCGAGCATAGCCGAGCATAGTCGATTATCGTCGACTATACTCGAGTGTGGTCGATTTTTCAGTGAAAGTACTAACGGCGTAAAGTCTAGCCGAAAGAATTGGTATCTAGTGTGCCGGTAGACTCCCTTTGTATAAGTTCAAAGTATCAGACAATCACTGGGATTGGTGGGGTGATCGGTCATGATTCTAGATGCTCGAGTATACTCGATGATGGTCGAGCACGATCGAACAGTACCTATGATCGAGCAGACTATAGTCGAGCAAAACTCGATCATGATCTGATCGTGTCCATCACTACACAAGACTAGTTACAAATGGAGCAAATTGCTTCCAGCTCCCGAGAGAGCTTTAAAGAATACCATACGCTACTTCGTAGTATCTATCATACCGAAATTTTGGCAGCTGTGGAAGTAGGCCTGCACCGTATGAACTATACCCCAGTTTCATTTTCCGCCGTAGCATACCTCAAGCTAGGAGGCGCCGCCAGAAAACTCACAATGTCGCTCACTGTATGGATTTCGGTACTGAGCAGTACATAATTACCCACCTGGTTCTCTCACCCAAACGAGATATCATACCGTTGGTCGAGCAGAATGAATTGAATCTAAGCAATTATATTTACCCGCTAGGCGATTCTGATGAATAGTTGGTTGAATACTATCCACGCTTCTGATTCCGGTTCCACTAGAAGACAACTTTCCCCGAGCTAGGAGGGATTTTGTCCGGTTTCCCACTCCCGCTCTCCGCATTCCAGCCCTCAATCTCTTTCTCTTTTTTTTTGGGGGCTATTCGTTGACCAACACATTTGGTCAGCCGAGCCCCCTCTAGATTAACGGAAAAAATGCATAAAAGGGCCCGTATTTTCTTGGTTTAGGGGCGTTGTAAAAAAATCTAGTCTGCCAACAATCACACCTGAGCTGTTGCTGCATGGTAGCGGCTGCCGATTGATGTTGCGTTTTCGCAGCACAGTATCCACCCACTTTCGCAAAGTTACCATATAACGCCCCCCTTGTACCTCGAGAACAATACCCATTAACCGCAGCAGGACGCCAGGGATCTTTTGGGTGACTATTTCCCAGTATTTCACTAGGGCGTGGTAGGCCCTTATCCCCCCTTGTTTTACCGCATAGTAGGCAGCGAAGCGTTTCAGAGCTAGTAGTAAATTTTCTCGGCAGTGTATATAGGAGGACTTTGCCAATGCAGCTGCCTACCAGGGTAAGCCAAGTGTTTGCCGATTCTGCTTCTTGTATGATTCATGTGCCGCAGCTTCCCGGAGATTCTAATTAGGCTAGCATAATCGCCAGCAGTACGAGCGCGGCCCATAGTGTTGAGAAATGGTCCTCTTAGTTGGGGTACGAGAGATTTGCTTGAGCTTCCTACTCACTATTGGGTATATGGGAGTGTGCGTGGAGGTGGGTATTCCACATCGTGGCTTGCGTCATCACAATGGGGCATATATATACCGTGCCTACTCCCCTCAGCTAGCTAGAGAACTCAATCAATGATCTTCCGCAAGATAAAACGCTCAATTCCTGACAGATATATATATTTGTAATGTGGGACTGATAAGAAAAATTTGGTGAACTTTCTGGTTGCTATGCGCCTAAATAAGGCACGTGACTAATAGATCAATTGGTTGCACTCGTATATACCCAGGTTGGAGGTTTTTTTGGATGGAGATTAGACTAAAGCAGATAAGATTCAGAAGTCGGGTGGGTGGCATATACGAGTAGAACATAATTCACAATGGTTGCTCCCAGGTTTCTCCCGCAGCGGAGGATCCCGTGGCTTATTCGTGTCGGGGTATCAACTCCTTCGTCATGGTCGTCAGTGTCCGGGATTACCGTGTCTCTAGCCGACCCCTCGGCCGATGCTACGGGGGTGTGAAAGCAGTACTGAAAACAAAGAACCACGAGATACTGTATCTACTCGCGGAATGAAAGAGGTAGGGGCAGACAACTGTCACTATCATGAAATCTCAACCAGAAAGGAAAACCACACAACAAAGTCACGATCAGTTCATATCCGCTAAGCTACTCGAGTACACACACCTCGTATTTAAACCAACCCAGAGAACCTGGTTGTTATCTCCGAGTGATCGTTGGTGATCTCTTTCAGGGATCTGCCTGCACAGAAGAGAGAAAAATCCCACCGCAAGAAAGCCCAACCTTACGGGCTGCCTGACTAACTAGGTACAGGACAAATTTTCCTTCCTCAATCCACAGTCCAAACGATTCCTCCATTGTGCTGTGTTCCCTCGCCGCGATGGTTGTGTGGAGAAAGTGCGAGAGAAGTGAAAGAGAGTAACTTACATAGAGCCCCCCCTGTCTGTCAAGACTAGGCAACAGCCACCCCTACAAAAACGTGACACATCCCCAAGCCAAGATCATGAACCGCTCTCTATTCCGTTTAAGTTATTGGCAGATAAGCTAAAAAACTGCAAGTTAGGAAAGCCGAATTTCATCCGTAACAGTACTGTATATAAATAAATCCTATCGAACCAAGCCAAACCACGGTAAATAGCCTTACACCCTAGAATCTCATGGAGGTCGGAATGGTGCTAAAGCGAACTAAGGTGAAACTAAGGCAGCTGAACGAACAGGAAAGCACGAAGAACGCCAAGTCGCCACAGTTTAAACATACAAGTAGAGAGCGCCGTTTGGGCAGGTTCAAGAAAATCGTCACTAGCGCCATTTACGAAATTTGAATTAATAGCGCCATTCTGACTTTCATGAGATTCTACGGTAGCTCGTCTTTTTACTATCCGAAAAATCTGATATTCCAACTCGCCCTTCCATACAAATTATGCCCGCGAATTTCAAGAGAAGTAAAATTTCAAAACATAGAATTTTGATATTTCAAGCGGGAGAAAATAGCCGCCAAATGGCGACGAGGAGTGCTGCCTGCGAGTTAACCCCGGGTCACAGGGTAACTTGCCGGAAATGGTACAGCCTCATCCAGCGTCGCGAGATTCTCGAGTCGCGAAAATAACCCCTGTATTTGTAGTCTGATTGGCCCAGGTTTGTTTGCGATGCCTATTTTCTGTGCGAGAATCTCGCCATCGTGGAAGAGACGGTATTGTGACTATACACTCCTGAGATTCCATGAAAATATACGCCCAGGGAACTCAGGATGAAGGGATCCCATTATATCACTCATTCATACATCTGGGAGTAGCGGGAATCGCTCTGTTCCAGAACAGTGGAAGCAGGGATTTGGCTTTCAGCGCCTAAGTTACTTTAGCCCCAATATTTGTACTTGCATGGAAACCCAAAAGATACTTACTTTTTTGTCTTCCTTCTTTCTTGAAAACTTCAAACAAAGAATCGAAACGGTCAGAATTTTGATATGGTATAAGCGCTCCCGTTTAGAAAAAGATGGACAACCTGTGCTTGTGTTGGAACTTTCGAGAACCAGTATTTTTGATCTAAGATAGCCGGGAGAGGATCAACCACCTTTATGTCGCAGAACTCAGTCCTGTAGAGACGGCACTCCAGATGAGCTGATTAAGTCAGGTGCTTGTCAGCAAGATGGCAGGATACAAGTCCCCCGCATGTGCGGGGCGAACATGATTTAGTGTCATGTCAGCGGAAACTCAGCCCCATGATCCCCCTGCTTCGCTCTGCACATGAAGGGGACTTGTAACAGCAGCCCCGCTCTTCGTCACCCTCGAAAAGCCTATTAATCGACCCTACCCAATTCAAGAATCTATTCTGTGAATCCTCTGCATTTATTGCACCACTTTCCAAACAAGAGAGAAAAAAACGAGAAATGTCGCAAGCTCGTGTCGTGGAAAATGGCAACTCTCGCTGTAACAACTCCTTTAATAACGACTCGTTTAATAATACCATCTCATTCAACAATACCATCTCATTTAACCATGTGTCTAACGTGGATAACCTTAGAAACACCGACGAGAGAGCAGAGATTCTCGCATGGTTATCTCCGCTGGACCCCTGGATACGACACCATGATATCAGAGCCCAGCGCGTCGAACATGTGGGGGACTGGCTCTTGCGGGCGGGGGAATATCGGAATTGGTTCGATGGCATTCGCGGTGGAGAACCCGATAACTCGGCCTTGTTTTGCTATGGAGATCCGGGGGTCGGTAAGACCTACATCACGTAAGAAACCACATCTCCCATACAGCCAGGGTGTTGCTAAGAAACTGTGGTACTAGCTCCTTGATAATAGATAGGTTGTGCGATTCGGCAAAGGAGCAAAATGCTGCAGTTGCGTGCTTCTACTTCGACTTCGCCGCCCAAAAGGAGCAATCCCCGTCTACCGTGCTAAGTTCCCTCCTAAAACAGCTTGTTGGAGGACTCGAAAATATTCCGGCAAAGATCGTCGAGGCCTTCCGAGACCAGAAGAAGACCACCGGGGGGCGGAGACTGGAACTCGGTCAAGTCGTAAAGATGTTACAGGATATCTCGTCCTCACGGCCTACCTTCATATGTATTGATGCCCTCGATGAATGCATAGCGGAATACCGGTCCAAGCTGCTTGATTCACTCAAACAAATTCTACTCAAGTCCCCAAGCACGCGGATATTCCTAGCCGGAAGATCGCATATCCGGGATGAAGTGGAGAAACACCTCGCATGGAGGGTAGCGGCTATACCCATTACACCCACAAAGGATGATATAATTCGATTCCTAAAGGCGAAACTGAAAGAGGACACAACACCAGAGGCTATGGACAAGAGCTTGGAGGAGGACATTATAAAGAACATTTCCGAAACGGTTTCAGAAATGTAAGTGAGGAGCAAGGACCCTGCGAAAGCTATCTGAAACTATGAGTTAACAGATCTGTTTCTAGATTTCTACTAGTATCTCTAAATATTGAGGCGATCCTACAGGAAATGACGCTCCATCGAAGGCGAGAGAAGCTCGTTACTATGATAGATGGCTTGGGCTTAGGGGATGTATACGGTGCAACCATAGGACGGATAAATGCTCAGAATGGTGATAGAGCAAGACTGGGGATGGAGGCTCTAATGTGGATTTCACATTCCGAGCGGCCGCTGACTGTGGATGAGATATGTAACGCCCTAGCGGTCGAGATAGGATCAGCCGACATTAATACCAACAATGTCCCATCGATCCGGACCGTTTTAGGCTGTTGCCTAGGACTTGCCACTGTCGATAAGGGGTCCCCCACCATTCGACTTATCCATTTCACTCTGAAAGAGTAACTTATCTCTCTCGTCATCCCGACTTATTTGACAAACCTCATTCGGGAATCGCGGAGACCTGTTTGACGTATCTCAATTTCCTGGCCATTAAGGATCTTTCGTACCGCCCCTCTCATGACTTCAAAGGCACACCCTTGCTGGAATATGCTTCTTTGTACTGGGGAACTCACATGCGAATGGAGCTCTCAGATCGTTCAAGATCCCTTGCGCGTGACCTTTTTGATCACTATGATAGTCACATATCCGCCAAATTACTTTCGTTGTCGGCCGGTGAGTGGCACTCTTATTTCGAAAAGCCATTTCCCGTACTACATTGTATTTCGTATTTCGGCATTGCAGAAGTGGCCATTGATTTGATAAAAATGAAGATATGTGATGTAAACGAAAGAGATAGTGCCGGTGTGACGCCACTCATATGGGCTGCGAGGTATGGGCACGAAGAAGTAGTAAAACTACTTTTGGAACAGAAGCACATTCAGCCGGATATACCAGACAGGATATGTGGGCGAACTGCACTCTCGTGGGCGGCTGGGAGTGGGCGCGAAGGGGTGGTCAGGCTGTTCCTTAGGCGATCATTTGTTAATCTTGGGGTCATGGGCCGTTGGTGGGAAAAGACACCACAAGTAATGAGTGTGCTATTTAGAAGAGGATGCGCCCACCCAGACAGGCCTGACAATCATGGCCGAACACCGCTCTCGTGGGCCGCCGAGGGTGGGCATGAGGGAGTAGTGAAGCTGCTGCTAGAACGGGAAGACGTTACCCCCGATGGGCCAGACAATAGTGGCCGAACACCACTCTGGTGGGCCGTCAGGAATGGGAGTGAAGGAGTTATGAACCTGCTGTTGGAACGGAAGGACGTTAACCCCGATATGCCAGACAATTATGGCCAAACACCGCTCTGGTGGGCTGCCAGGAATGGGCGTAAAGGTGTGATGAAGCTGTTGTTGGAACGGGAAGACGTTAGCCCCGATAGGCTAAACAATGACGGCCAAACACTGCTCTGGTGGGCCACCGGGAGTGGGCGTGAAGCGGTGGTGAAGTTGCTGTTGGGGCGGAAGGACGTTGACCCCGATAGGACAGACAATTATGGCCGAACACCGCTCTCGTCGGCCGCCTGGAGAGGGATTGAAGGAGTAGTGAAGCTCCTCTTGGAACGGGAAGACGTTGACCCTGATAAGCCAGACAATGATGGCCGAACGCCGCTCTCATGGGCCGCCCGGAGTGGGAGTGAAGGAGTAGTGAAACTACTGTTAGACCGGGAAGACGTTAGCCCTAATAGGCCAGACAATAATGGCCGAACACCACTCTGGTTGGCCGTAGGGCATGGACGTGAAGGAGTACTGAAGCTCCTGTTGGAAAGGGAAGGTATTAACCCCGATATGCCAGACAATTACGGCCGAACACCGCTCTCGTCGGCCGCCTGGAGAGGGAGTGAAGGAGTAGTGAAGCTCCTCTTAGAAAGGGAAGACGTTAACCCCGATAGGCCAGACAATGATGGCCGAACACCGCTCTCGTGGGCTATCGAGAGTAGACACGAGGGAGTAGTGGAGCTTTTGTTGGATCAAGGAGACGTTAGCCCCTCTAGGCCCCACAATCGCGGCAAAACATCGCTCTCATCCGATACTCTCGGTCTGGGCATACTGGAGGTGTGAAGTTATCCAAGGCCCGAAACGCTGCAACCCCCAGTGTGATATATAACTCCTAGAGGCACGAACCCTCTTGGCTCCTTCGAACCTATCTCTGTACGCTGTTTACAATCTTAGCAGACTCTCTACGACTATTTCTATTCCCCCCATGATTGCCCTAGATTTTGAAGTTCATCCACATTTCCTTCTGCAATTTCCTTATCCTTTTCAAGTGTTTCTCGAGTTTTTTTCGGATATGACCTTCCTTCTACTATTCTTGAATTCTTCCATTCCCTCGCCTGATAATAGGTCGAACCTAGGCTAGGGCGTGGTGTATGGTATCATGACAGAATTTCTCTTGGGGGGTCTCTCAACAATGTCTCTTATCTAATCACTGTACTAGTACAACAGAAAGACAACTATATTATACCAATCCAGACGACCAGCCAAAATCTATCGCACTTCTTCCCCACTTCTGACCTATCATCCTCCACCTGCTAATAACGGAGCATACGCGGGAGACCTAGGTAGAACGGGCAGGAGAAAGTAAAACTCAAAAAAAATATCAACAAAAATATCCAACAAACATCCCTGATCCGGTGAAATCATGAAAGAGAGCTTCCTACCTCAAATTTCCCGGAGATGAGTGCTCTTGGGCTACAGGCACATGACCAGCCACAAATAGAGCAAACCGTTTCCAACTCTTCCGACCTCTCAAAACGAATACGCTACCTTGAAGTATCTCTCATACCCAGATTTTGGCGGTTGGGGAAGTAGACCAGCACCATATGAACTATATCCTAGTTTCATCCTCTGCCGTAGAATACCTCAATCTAGAAGGGACAGTGAGAAAACTCATGATGCCGCCAATCCTATGGATTAAGGTATTGTCCCTTAGCAAAAGTAACCGAACATTTGACGCTTGCAAAGTTCCATCACAACATCGCAACCCTGCCCCTCACTCCCGGACACACCATACCTTTACAACAATAAAAAAATATCAATAAAGAAGAGAGATGACGAGCAAGGTGTTAATTCGGACCATAATAATATTATGATATATTTATTTTATTTCCAAAAAAATTTGGTTGTGGTATTGGAGGTCATTTGTGAGTTGAGTGTTGGAGGTGTGCGAGCAGTTGCATCCCAAAGTTGGGTTACTTTTGCAAATGGACAGTATAATACATCATTACTCATCGTATTCTTTCCAATTCACTATCATCCGAACCAGATACTATTACCGATGGCCAAACGGAATGAGTTTAATCTAAACAATGATATGTACCCTCTCGACACTCTCATCAAGGAGTCTGTTGAATATTATTCGCACTCCCGATTCCAGTTCCACCAGAAAGTACTCTCCCCCGAGCTACCACGGATTCAGTCCCGGTCCTCCAATACCGTATTGCTTTCCGCATTCCAGCCCGCTATCTCCCCCCCCCCCTTTTTTTGGCTATTCGTTGACCAACACATTTGATGAAAGGAAGAGATGTAGAAAAGGGTTCCGTATTTTCCTATTACAGGCGATGCAAAAAAAAGTCTAGTACGTCAACTGCACTCGAGTTGTTGTACTCGTATGATAGTGGCTACGGACCTATGTTGCATTTTTGGAGCATTCGCCCACGTTCGTAAAATTATTAAATCACATCCCCCCTTGTTGGACGGATGTGCTTGGCTTTGCTACGGGAGCGGGAAGGAGAGTTTAGGAGACATGCAGACGGAATGGATACGGGAGAATGTTGTAGATTTTACCCGCTATGTCTTTTCTTTGGTATCAAGGGAGTGTATGGAGGAACAAGGGCATGCGGGAAAACATGCAGATAGGTGTGGTGATCCAGAGAAGGATTAGGATGTGGAATTTGTGTTTTACTTATGCCTGTCTCTACGGTTTGATTTTTAGCTAGATAGTGAAGCCGACAGCAAGAGCGAGCGAGGGAACAAAGTATGAGCGGTGAAACTAACGTTCCATATCCCCACCCCAAAGTGCCTAAGATCCAAGTGAATTCGCTTAGTCCATCGGCTACTTCCGTGCGGCTCCCGTTTCCTCTTTGACATCCCTATACCTCAAGAACAAGACTGAAAAACAGAACCCCGGGATACTGTATCTACTCGACGGAACGAAAGAGGTATGGGCAAACAACTGTCACTATCAAGGAATCACAGCTAGAAAGGAAAACCACACAAGTCACGATCAATTCAAATCCGCCAAGCTACTTCGCAAACCTCTTATTCAAAGCCAACCCAGACCGCAAAGAGAAAAAAAACCAACTGAAAGAAAGCCCAACCTTGCTAGTCATCCGAGTAACTTAGATACAGGAGGTCCTCCTCTTGTCATCCGTTAACATAAAATTTCCTTCCTCAGCCCACAGTCCAATAGCGTTGGTTAATAGTGTTCCTTCTGTTGAAGGAAAGCGGGGCTGCTGTTATCCTACCGCAATGCCGGCGAGTGTCTAGCCCAATCGCCTCATCGGGATTAGGGAGACATAACTCTACTCGATCATTCCTCATATATTTTTGATTGGAAATACTTCCTCTCAGGTTTCTAGCCTAAGCGCAAGTTGTTTAATATGATCCATCCTTTTGTAAATGGGAGCCTCTGTACAATGATTTCAAAATTTTGACTTTGCTTCTATGCTCGGTGTGAAGTTCTGATCTCAACAGTTTTCAAAAAAGAAGAAAAAGCAACCAGCAGATATTTGTACTTGTACTACGATAACCTCGGCGTTCAAGCCCAATTTCCCTGCTCTTCCACTGTCCTGGAATGCAGCAGGTTCCTGCTACTCCCTCATGTGCTGTGCAATGTGGGGGTGATGAGTGATGGGATGGGGATCCCTAGATCCTCAGCTCCAAGGTCATATATTTTCATATTATCGGTAACTCGGGAGGGTGTTGACACCATATAAGATCGCAGATTCGCTACCTTCGAACGAAGTATTGTTGGCAAAATAACCGAACACTTTTAAGTATGATAACAGAAAAATATTTTATCAGCTGGTAGGTCAATTGTTCCGGGGCTTCGAAAACCACGCGGGGGGTTCCGGGCTGGTACTGAAAAATGCCTATGTGTCTCCGAATATTATTTTCTAACACCATTGCCGTTAAGGTACCCATCTTTTCTTACTTGAAAAGTCCTAATTCGGAGTTGAAATTTCTTATTTCTTAGAATATCTATGTGTAATTTGTATGGCTGGGTGATTTAGGATATGGGAGTTTTCAATCAAAAAATATGTGCTGTCTAAATAACTACTTACAGTGGCTTGTATGTCTGGATTCGATAGGGTGTATTTACGGTATAGCCATTGTTAGTGGAAGAGCACCTCCGGTCCGGAATGCGGTTCACAATATTGGGTTCGAGAGGTAAGCCAACTCCAACCTCGCTTCTTCAAAATACAGTGCAGTAAACTACCGCTTTCACACCCCGTAGCATCCCCCAAGGGGTCATCTAGAGACACGGATCCTGACAGTCATGATGAAATCGATACCACGGCATGAATAAGCCCCGAAATCCCTCCGCTGCGGGAGAAAATTGGGGCCAACTATCGTGTATCATGCTCTATGAATGCCACCCCCCATCTGGCTCACGAACCGTATCTGGGCTAATCTCGATCAAAACTTCCAACCGGCCTAGAGAGGTATATAGTGATAGCCATTGGGGTAGCCTAGTCAGAATCTCTGTGAAGCTTCGGTGTATGAATCATACAAGGAGCAGAGGCAAACACTTGGCTTGCCCTAAGTATACGGCCGTATCGGCAAAGTCCTCTTACACTGCTAAGTAAATTTACTACAAGTTTAGAGGAACTTGAACGCTTCACTTCGCCTCATATTCTGCTATGCGGTAAAACAAATTGGGATGAAGGCATCCCATGTCCCTAGAGGAATACGAGTAATTAGTCACCCGGAAGACATAGCGCCCTGCTGCCGCTAGTGTGTACAGTACCGGTCTTGTTACGGATAAAATTTGGGTTTCCTCACCTGCAGTTTTTTATTTATTTAGCCTATCTGCGAATAACTTAAACAAAATAGATAGTGGTTCATGATCTTTGCTTGGGAAGCCGTCAAGTTTTCTGCAGGGGTGGCTGTTGCCTAGTCTTGGCAGACAGGGGGGCTCTATGTAAGTTACGATCTCTCGCACTCTCTCCCCACCATCGCGGCCAAGGAAACACAGCACAACGGAGGAACCGGTTGGACTACCGGTACAGCAGGTCATAGACATCGAGTGCAAAAAAAGATCCTAAGCGAGAAGAAGCCAAAGCACGGAGGCTGCTTACGTAAGAAAATAATCGGGGGCCTGGGAATCCTCATTCCCCACAAGATTTCCATCCAGCTACAACCACATGATGTATCTAGCTAATTTTTTAATATTCTATCTCTCGGGCATGTTATTTCTATCAACTACCTACTCAGCAAGTGTTTTGGCGATTCCCCTAGTGATGTTCAGGTTGTCTGTTTTACCTAGTCCTTTGGGCCTAACCCTAAACCGCTCAATTGACTGATGACAGTGCACTCGCTTTAGCAAAGCCTTCACGGAAAGACAGCTGTGGTGATCTCTTGATGGCAATGGAGGTACTGCTACAAGAATTTGTATATGGTTCGAACTGTAAAGATTGTCCTGGTACCTTTGTTGCCACTGAGAATTCTCATACCCCCGTGTACCTGTTGCAGTGTTATGGCTGGTGAAAATGTACTGTCCCCAGCAATCTTTGGTTGCATGGTACATTTTCACCACGACAACACTGCCACACATGCATGATGGTGGATGAGAATTAAGTGAACATGAGTGTACCAGTATGCTTTGCATACCTCACGCTTCACTAGTAGCATCTGAAGAATTAAATCGGAGAGAGCTAATAGATGGGGATAGAATATTGTTAAAGGCTGTATCATAGGGAATGCGGATTCTCATTCCCCCCATTAGTTGCTTACATAAGCAGCCTCTGCGCTTTGGCTCCTTCTCGCTTGGGATTATTTTCTTTGCACTCGATGTCTACTTGACCCGCCGCAACGCACACAAGAACACATTCTCGGAATCTTCTGCATCGAATCTGCCACCTTCCAAACAGCAGCTGAAAAACGAGAAATGTCACAAGCTCGTGTCGGGGAAAATAGCAACTCTCGCTATAACAACTCCTTTAATAATCAGTCCTTCAATACTACTTACGTGAATAACTTTGGTGGAGCCGATGAGAGAGCTGAGATTCTCTCATGGTTATCACAACTGGACCCCTGGATACGACACCGCGGTATTAGAGACGGCCGAGTCGAACATGTGGGGGACTGGCTCTTACGAACAGAGGAATACCGGAGTTGGTTCGATGGCATTCGCGGTGGAGAACCCGATAATTCAGCCTTGTTTTGCCATGGAAATCCGGGGGTCGGCAAAACCTACATTAGGTACGGAACCCTATCCTCCATGAAGCAATGGTGTTGCTGAGAACTTGTGATGTTAGCTCCTTGGTAATCGATGGGTTGTGCGATTGGGCAAGGGGGCGAAATGCCGTAGTTGCTTGCTTCTATTTCGACTTCGCCGCCCAGAAGGAGCAATCCATTTCCACCGTCCTAGGTTCCCTCCTAAAACAACTTGTTGGTGGACTCGAAAATATTCCGGCAAAGATCACCGAGGCCTTCCGAGACCAGAAGAAGACCACCGGAGGGCGGAGGCTAGAACTCAGGGAAGTCGTAGAGATGTTACAGGATATCTCGTCCTCACGGCCCACCTTCATATGTATTGATGCCCTCGACGAATGCAGGGCGGAGTACCGGGCCAAGCTGCTTGATTCACTCAAACAAATTCTACACAAGTCCCCAAGTATGCGGATATTCCTTGCTGGAAGATTGCATATCCGGGATGAGGTGGAGAAACATCTCGCCGGGATGGTAGCCGCTGTATCCATTACACCAGCCAAGGGTGATATAATTCGATTCCTGAGGGCGAAGCTGAAAGAGGACACAACACCGGAGGCGATGGATAAGAGCTTGGAGGAGGACATCATAAAGAACATTCCCGAGACCGCTTCACAACTGTAAGTGAGGAGCCAGGGCCCTGAAAAAGATACCGTAAATTATGAGCTAATAGTCCTGTATCTAGATTTCTGCTGGTATCTCTAAACATTGAGGCGATCCTACAGGAAATGACACTCCATCGGAGGCGAGAGAAGCTCGATGCGACGACCGATGGTTTGGGCTTGGGGGATGCATACGGTACAACCATCGGACGGATAAAGGCTCAGAATGGGGATAGAGCGAGACTGGGGGTGGAGACTCTAATGTGGATTTCACATGCCGAGCGGCCGCTGAGTGTGGATGAGATATGTCACGCCCTAGCGGTCGAGATAGGAGTAGTCGACATAAATACCAACAATGTCCCTTCGATCCAGACAGTGTTAGGCTGTTGCCAAGGACTTGCCACTGTCGATAAAGGATCCTCCACTATTCGGCTTATCCATTTCACGCTGAAGGAGTATCTCTCCCGTCATGCTGACTTATTTGACAAACCTCACTCTAAAATCACGGAGACCTGTTTGACGTATCTTAATTTCCAGGCCATCAGAGAGCTTTCGTCCCGCCCCTCTCGCGACTTCAAAGGCACACCCTTGCTGGAATACGCTTCTTTGTATTGGGGAACTCACATGCGAATGGAGCTCTCAGATCGCTCAAGATCCCTCGCGTGTGACCTTTTTGATCAATACGATAGTCACATATCCGCCGAGTTACTTGCGAGGTCGATCGGCGAGTGGCCCTTTAATTACGACAAGCAATTTTCTGCATTACATTGCATCTCATACCTAGGCATTGCAGAAGTCGCAATTGATTTGATAAAAACAAAGAGATGGGACGTAAACAAAAGAGATGGTGCCGGTCTGACACCACTCATATGGGCTGCGAGGTATGGCCATGAAGAAGTAGTAAAACTACTCTTGGAACAGAAGCACACTCAGCCGGATATACCAGACAGGATATATGGGCGAACTGCACTCTCGTGGGCGGCTGGGAGTGGGCACGAAGGGGTAGTCATGCTGTTCCTTAGTCGGTCATTTGTCGATCTTGGGAGCATAGGCCTCAGGTGGGAAAAGACACCACATGTAATGGGTATACTATTTAGAAGAAAATACGTCCACCCTGAGAGACCTGACAGTCATGGCCGAACACCGCTCTCGTGGGCCGCCGAGGGTGGGCGTGAAAGAGTAGTGAAGCTGCTGCTTCAACGGAAGGACGTTAACCCCGATGGGCCAGACAGTGATGGCCGAACACCACTCTGGTGGGCCACCAGGAAAGAGCGTGAAGGAGTGGTGAAGTTGCTGCTGGAACGGAAAGACGTTAACCCCGATAGGCCAGACAGTGATGGCCAAACACTGCTCAGGTGGGCCGCCAGGAATGGTCGTGAAGGTGTGGTGAAGTTGCTGTTGGAACGGAAAGACCTCAGCCCCGATAGGTCAGCTAATGATGGCCGAACGCCGCTCTGGTGGGCCGCCAGAATTGGGTGTGAAGGAGTGGTGAAGCTGCTTTTAGAACGGAAAGACCTTAGCCCCAATAAGCCAGACAATGACAACCAAACACCGCTCCTGTTGGCCGCCGTGAATGGACATGAAGGAGTAGTGAGGCTGTTATTGGAACGAAAAGATGTTAGCCCCGATTGGCCTGACAATGATGGCCAAACACCACTCTTGTCGGCCGCCAAGGGTGGGCGTGAGGGAGTAGTGAACCTGCTGTTGGAACGGAAGGACGTTAACCCCGATACACCAGACAATCATGGCCAAACACCGCTCTCGTTGGCCGCATCGTATGGGCATGAGGGAGTAGTGCAGCTCCTGTTAGAACGGAATGACGTTAACCCAGATAGGCCAGACAATCGTGGCCGAACGCCGCTCTCATTGGCTACTCGGTTTCGGCATACTGGAGTTGTGAAGCTACTCAAGGCCCGAAAGGCTACAACCCCTAGTGCGGTATAAGGCCCTGGAAGCACGAACTCTTTCGGCTCCTCCGAACCCAGCCATGCGCACTGTTTCCAACCTTAGCAGGCATTCTACTACTGTTTCTAACCCCCCCGATTGTCGGAGGATAACTAATAAACGGCGCAATTGTCGAACGCTCGAACTCGACTGGGCTCAACCATAGGGTTGGTATAATCAAAAACTTCATTCACCCGTCAACTCTGGCAATGGTTGCCCAAGATATATGAAGCATGTCCATATTTTTTCTTCAATTTCTCTTTCCTTTTCTAGGTCTCTCTTACCAAAGATAGACATTTTTTCGGATAAGTCCTCTCTCCTTCTCTTAATAATATAATATACTTAGGCTAGGATGTAGTATAATATGGTATCATGATAGAATTTTTCTTGGAGGGTCTCTTACCCCTATCTCCGATGTAAATACTGTACAATGGAAAGACGACTGTTTGATAACAATTTTGGCGACAGAATAAAATCTATCGCACTCCTTTCCCCCTTCCAGCGCGCAATCCTCCACCTACCAACAGTGGAGCATGCGGTGGAGGCCGGGCGGAATAAGTGGGGGAGGAGAAAACTCAAAATCAAAAACAGAGCTAACAAACATCTCCGATCTGCTGAAATTTTCAAAAGGCTTCCTACTTGATCAAAGTTTCCGGAGATGGGTGCCATTGTGGAACAAGCACAAGACCAACCACAAAATGGAGCAAATCTTTTCCAACTCCTCCGACATCTCAAAAATAACACGCCACTTCGCAGTATCTATCATATCCCAAATTTAGGCGCCCGCAGCTGTATAACTGCACGATATGAACTATACCCCAGTCTCAGCCTCTTTTGTGCAAAACCTCAAGCTAGAAGCTGAGGTTATAAAACTCCAGATGCCGCTAATCGCATAGATTTAGGCATATCACCACCCCACTTATTCCTTCCAATTCATTCGAACCAGAAACTATTCGCGGAACAGAATCAATCTAATCCAAAAGATCGTATGTACCGGGTGCGCAACCCCAGTAAGGGGTTGATTGGATATACTTGGCACATCCAACTTCAGTTCCACAGGATACAATCTCTCCCAAGTTACAAGGGATTCAGTCCCCCACTATTGCTTTCTGCATTCCAGATCTCAATCTCTTCGTCCACTTTTTTTTTTAGCAATTTGTTGACCAACACCCTTGGTCGACAGAGTCCGCGCTTAATCAACACAACGGCTCTATGAAGGGTCCCGCATTTTCCTTGTCTACACGTGCTGCAAAAAACGTCCGGTGCGTCAGCCACTGCACTCAAGCCGTTATTGTCTGGGAGAGGCCGTGCATCGATGTTGCATTTTCGCAGTATCGTGCGTGGACAAAATTAACCGATCATCCGGTGGCAACCAATTGCTTCCGGGTCCCCACAAAAATCATTACCACTCAACAAGCACCTCATAATACATTCTCCTTTTTTTCCATTAAGGATGATGGATCGTATACTAAGTACTAATTACCGCCATATATTTAAATTATCTTTACTTATTTTTCTTGGTTGGGTTGAGGTTGTTGTATCGAGGAGGTTGACAGCATCACGGCCAAAATTATGAGCGTCTGTTGATCCGTTCATTTTGTCCACGCACAAATACCTTAGCATCAATATTTGTATGGAAACCCTCAAGAGACTTTACTTTTTTGTCTTCCTTCTTTTTTGAAAACTGACAAGTCCAGAACTTCACATAAAGAATAGAAACAGTCAAAATTTTAAAATTAGGGTATAGAAGATCTCGTTTAGAAAAAGATGGGCAACTTGTGCTTGTGTTAGAACTTTCGAGAAGCAGTATTTTTGGTCTAAGGTAGGCGGGAGAGGATTAACCACCCTTATGTCGCAAAACTCAGTCCTGTAGAAACGGCCAGGCTGTCATTGGGCTAAAGGCACAAGATCGGCTACAAATGGAGCAAATCGTCTCCAACTCCCCCGACATCCCACAGAGAGTACACTGCTTTGTAATAGTTATTATGCCTAATTTTTGGTGGATGTGGAAGTAGAGCTACACTGTATGAACTATATCAAGTTTCATCCTCACCTATGGAAAGCTCCAAGCTAGAAGGTAAAGTGGGGAAACCCACGGCGCTGCTCATCGCATGGATTTAGGTACATAATTACCCACCTTATTCTTTTTTATTTATTACCTGCTCAGCAATTCCTGTGAGGAGTCTATGGGATAATATTTGTGCTCATAGTTCCAGCTCGACTGAAAGACAACCTCCACAGAGTTTAATTCCTGGGCTGCCCTATCGCTTTCGACATTCCAGACCTCAATCAATTCCCCACTTTTCTTTCTTTTTCTGGCTCTCTGTTGACCAAAACATTTAGTCGGCCGAGTCCGCGCTGGATGAACGGAAAAGAAGTATAAAAGTTCAATGGTCCTGTATTTTTCTAGTATACAGGCGCTGTAAAAAATTATAGTGCGTCAACTACTGTGCTCAAGCTATCTCTATTATATTGTAGCAGCTGCGGATTGATGTTGCCTTTTTGGAGCTTCCGTCCATGTTCGTATAGTCATCATATTATCATACCCTTCTTTGTCCCTCAAGAGCAATACTCATAAACAGCAGCAGGACGCAAAAGGTCTTTTGGATAATTAGTTCCTCGCATTCCACTAGGGACCTGGTAGTTCTTCATCCCCACTTGCTTGACTCCATAGGCCAAGCGAAGCGTTTCTCTGAGCGAGTAGTAAATTTACAAGGAATTGTAGGAGGACTTTGCAAATTCAGGCGCATACTTAGGGTAAACCAGGTGTTTGCCGGTTCTGCTTCTTGTATGATTCGTGCGCCGAGGCTTTACAGAGATTCTGACTAGGCTAGGCCAATAGTTAGCATTATGCCCCACTAGACTGGTTGGCAACTTAGAGATTGACGCGGATACTATTCGTAAGCTGGATGGGGGGTGGGATCCATTAAACATGATAGGCGATAGTTGGTCCCGATTGTCTCCCACACCGTGGGGATTTCGCGGCTTGTTCAGAGTAGAGTATCGATTTCATCATCATCATCATCATCATCATCAAGGCCCATGATTACCATGTCTCTGGCCAGCCTCTTGGACAATGCTACAGAGACAGCAGTGTGCCAGCACTTGAGTATTCGGGCGGGGGTATCGATTTCATCATGAGGGTCCGGCATTACCGCGTTTCCGGCCGACCTCTTAGACGATGCCAGGAAGGTGAGAAAGTGGTAAATTTAGTGTACTGTAGTTTCTAGATCTACAGTACTGCCGTATTAGTTTGGATAAGAGCAACACATCTCAGGACGTCCGACTTTCCTCTCTAAGTAACGAGTAGTTTTATTTTGTTAGTATTTCCTTCCGCCCCCTCCAAAATACGAAACTCAGATGTCCTGAGACGTGTTGCACTTGTTCAGGTTATGATTATACAAGTGGGGATTGGCGAGGCTGGGGCTGATTTGCATCTCCTGATGCTCTGGGAGCTGCATACTTGGCCGTGGTGCTCCTTGACTGACTATAGCTCTAGATAAACCCTGTTGAATAAAGCCAGATTACCAACGGTAAATAGAGTCATTTAGCTCATTCAAACCCAATTTGAAAGATCTCACATTCCGAGTCGCCCCTCAATACAAATTATACCCACACATTCCAAGAAACAAGAGACCCCAACTGAGGACTTGGACCTTGCAAGCGGGGAAAAATAGGTGCTTGATAATGCATGATGATGCTTGCAAGTTAGTCCTTTGAAATCCCGTAACATGCGGGCCAAGATGCCGGTATGGTTAGAAAATATATCCGAACACTTGGGTATAGTAAGAGCAACGGGAACCCCTGCAACTTTTGAAGCCCCAAAGCAACTAACCTATTGGTAACTTACAGTATATAAAACATTTCCTATTGCCTAAGTACCGTAGGTGTTCCGTTATCTTGCTAACAATACTTTGAGCGAACAGTTACCCACAACCATATATGATGTCAGCACCCTCCCCAATTATTATGAAAATATACACACAGGGAGCTAAGAATCTGTGGACCCCCATCTCGTCACCCACCATATCATTACATGGGGGGTAATGTAGAGGGAATTTACTATATTCGAAAAAAACGGGAGACCTAAGAAATTTGGCTTAAGCGCCCACAAGCAAATTCCCGCAGTGCGGTACCAATGTCTTGATGGAAACTCCTAACGAGACCTACCTGCTTTCTTTCCCTCTTTTGAAAACTAACGAGTTCGGAAATAATACAAAATACAAAAATAGAGCTAAAATTTCGAAACCATAGCATAGAAGCTCCCACCTAGAAAAAAATTGATCCTATTAAACAACTTGTGTTTATGTTGGAACCCTACGAGAAGCAGTATTTCAGTCTAAAATAGACGAGAAAATATTAATTAGAGTTCGGTAGCCGAACTCCGTCCTAAACAGATGGCTTTTCAGGATAAGTTGATTGGCCAGGTGCTCTGCAGCAAGGACGCTGGACAACAGCAACCCCGCTTTTCTTCAGCCTCCGAAACCCCATCAATCGATCCTACAATGCTTAACAACCCATTCTCCGCGCCCTCTGCATTGAATCTACCGCCTTCCAAATATCAGCAAAACAAGGGAAATGTCGCAAGCCCGTGCCGGGGAAAATAGCAACTCCCTCAATAACAACAACTCCTTTAATACCAATTCATTCAATACGATCTCACTCAACCATGTATCTAACGTGAACAACTTTGGCAGCGCGGACGAGAGAGCTGAGATTCTCACATGGCTATCTCAGCTAGACCCCTGGATACGGCACCATGGTATTAGAGCCCACCGGGTTGAACATGTTGGAGACTGGCTCTTGCGAACAGATGAATATCGGAATTGGTTCGATGGCACTCACAGGGGAGAATCCGATAGCTCAACCTTCTTCTGCTATGGTGACCCGGGGGTCGGCAAAACCTACATGAGGTAAGGAACTATATCCTCTATGAAGCAAAGGTGTTGCTAACAGATTTGTGATGCTAGCTCCTTAGTAATAGACACGTTATGCGATTGGGCTAGGGGACGAAACGCTGCAGTTGCATGCTTCTACTTCGACTTCGCCGCCCAGAAGGAGCAATCTCCAACGACCGTCTTAAGCTCCCTCCTAAAACAAGTTGTCGGCGGACTCGAAAAGATTCCGGCAAAGATCGTCGAGGCCTTTCGAGACCAGAAGAAGTCCACCGGAGGCCGGAGACTAGGACTGGACCAAGTTGTAGAGATGTTGCACGATATCTCGTCCTCACGACGCACTTTCATATGCATTGACGCTCTCGACGAATGCGCGGCCGAGTATCGGGCAAAGCTGCTTGATTCACTAGAAAAGATTCTACACAAGTCCCCAAACATTCGGATGTTTCTGGCAGGAAGATTGCATGTCCGGGACGAGGTGGGGGAGCATCTTTCCGGGAGAGTGGCGGCTGTATCTATCACACCCACAAAGAGTGACATCGTTCGATTCTTAAAGGCGAAACTGAAAGAGGACCAGTGTTCCCAACCGTCCCGTCCGGACGCCAGGGCCCTGGCGTCCTATAGTCCCGTCCGTCCCGGGCAGGGTGGGTAAGGACGGCCAGGCACGGCGTCCGTCTTTTGTAAACACCGCAGGACTGTA
>Ga0307513_10000663_pt1 | contig 49415 bp, 67 predicted proteins | sample 15_EM_MG_FD_202174 | JGI IMG/M metagenome (GOLD analysis project Ga0307513, IMG submission 202174) | Populus trichocarpa ectomycorrhiza microbial communities from riparian zone in the Pacific Northwest, United States - 15_EM | ecosystem: Host-associated > Plants > Roots > Unclassified | place... | reverse complement strand
GGTTGACTACTTGGTGTTGTAGTCCCTGGATGACTCCTAGAACCTCAAGTTGAAAGGTGACGTTTAGAACTTCGCCATCTGACATCTCAGTTTCTTCTGGATTTAATATCTTGTCTTTCAGGGCTGAGTTTTCCGGAAGAGACATTTTTGGTACCATGCCTCTGATACCATGCATAAATTCATGATACCATGGGCTAAACACCCTAGGGGTAGGGGATTCGAGAGTTTCCTCCATCTGGGAAGCTACTTCAGATGGGTGACAGGGAGGGTTGATGGCCGGGGCAAATTTGCCACCGGGACTGGTGATAATGTGTGGTGTTGAGTTTTTCTAAATCCGGGAATTTGATTGGTTGCAACCAAAAGAGGAGAAAATAGAGGGGACGGAGCTTGTTCTCCCATTGGCCTCAGAGCCCCCCTTTTTATACAAGAGGCCCAATAACAAATGTCAAAAACGGTGACGGAGAAACGATAATGCATGCGTACCAAGTCTTTAGCACGTTTACTGCATGTCCCACAACACCTCTGACAGTACGGTGTAGTACTTGAGCTTATAAACTAACCTCAACTAATGATACTGTATTATACCCGGTTTACAATTCGACCGAGTTTTGATCCGTGATGAAGTTTTGCTATCGCCTAAACGGTCAAGGGGCCCAAATGGGACCGTTAATCTTCTCCAGGAAGACTGAGCCTGCAATTATTCAACAATGACGTATATATGACCCATCTTAAAGCTTTTGAGTATGTAGAGTGAAGGAAAGTGGAGGTTTCTATAATTGCAAAAAATATATAGAAAAATACTGGAAGATTAGAAGCCTGTAGTAAAGGAGGAGTGAGCCGTTCAGAAATACAAAATACAGCCCACACCTACTGCCCTATATTGATTACTGTCAATACTGCATGAACGCTCCATGAACAAAATGACTACGGGTACTGATATCAACAATTATTCTGCTCCTATTCCATCACTTTCAAGAAGGTCAGACAGACTGAGCACCTCACATATGTCGGATAATCAAAAGACAATTTCATCGATATCCCCGTCCTCCATATCAAGACCACAAGCCAACCCCTCAACTCCGAGTCCGAGTACTTTGACGATATCTTCTGTACCAGAGCCAATCAGTGTGCCTCACAGAAGTCCCAAAAAAGCAGTTCGGAATTGCAAGATTCCCCCATCAGGTGAGTTATTAAAAGAGAGAAAACCTTTACGCTATGCGATGGCAATTTCTAATGCTAAAAGTAGCGAGCTTTTTGCAACAATCGCTTCCCTCAGTTCCTCACTTTGAGCCCATAAAGCCAACTACCACTCTCCATAAGGCTTTTAACCGGCTTCCTCCTGCTATGCAAGGCCTAGAAAGCACTCCGGTTCAGATTTTTAATCTTTTCTTTCCGCCCAAATTGATTGACCTCATTGTTATGAGTTCAAACCTCTACCCAGAGCAGAAGATGAGAGAGGAGCATGGAACACAAGAGCGAAATGCTAGATGGGAGGCCATAACAGCTGACGAGTTGAAAATTTGGTTGGGAATCTCAATCCATATGGGTTGTATTGGCTTACCACCTTCTCATTACTGGAAAAATGATGGAAAACTGCTTGGAAAAGAAGGGCTTTCTACTTCTCAGTTCATGAGCAGTATGCGGTTTCAACAAATTCGTCGATACCTTCACATCACTCCTCCAGATCTCGTGCCCAGCTCTTGGTATGGAAAAATAAAGCCTGCATTTGACCAGCTCCGGCTAGCTTCTCAGACCTATCGTATTCCTAGCTCCAATGTTACTATTGATGAAGCTATGCTCCGATTTACCGGTTGTTCTATCCATATCACCAAGATGCCAAATAAACCTGTTGAGCAAAGCTACAAGATTTTTGCCTTAGCTGACAAGGGATATGTATGGGACTTTCATCCTTACTCAAATGCTCTTGGTCTCGACCCGGTCAGTTCTGAAGTCAATAGCCTTGATCCCAGTTATTCTGAAACTACTAAAATGGTTTTGGAGCTTGCTAGACATCTACGCTTGAAACATAGAAGCTTGGAGTGGAGGATCTACATGGATAACTACTTCTCCTCAGTTCCTTTATTTTTAGAGTTAAGGAAAATGGGTGTTGGTGCTTGTGGTATTGTAAAGTCAAATCTTAAGGGCTTTCCAAGTGAGTTTAAGGAAGTGAATAAAAAGAGTAAGTTGGATTATCACTTCAAAACAGGAGTGGTAAAGGAAGATGTAGGAGTTTTGATTTGGATGGATAGTGCTCCTGTGACGATGATGACCACAATCCATTCACTGCATGCCGAGGATTTAAAGTACCGCTGGTATCCTGGGCAAAAAAGCAGTAATGCAGCAGGAGCAAATCAAGTATTTCAAGGAACTTCTGGAATGGAGCTAAACATTCCAAAGGTGATACTTGAATACAATCAGCACAAGGTTGGAGTTGATGTTGCCAACCAATACCGTGCCTACTATGATACCCAGTTAACTTCACGGCGGAACTGGTATCCTCTGTTCTACTGGGTTCTTGAAACAGCTTTGATTAATTGTCGGATCATCTATCGTGATACAAAGGAGGAGGAAATCAAGCACCTGGATTTTCGATTGGAGGTAGCATGGGGGCTCATTGAGGAGGGGGTTGCTAGATGTACTGGACCGGGAATTGGTAAAAAGCATTTACGGAACGATCACGAAAGTACTCCAACCACTACGTCTTCCAAAGCCCGCCGTCTTACTTCTAAAACTCAACTCCCTCTACAAAGATTTGATGGAGGAAGCCATTTGCCAGTCTACATGGATGGTATGCGAAGAGATTGTTTTTTTTGTCGATGGAAGCGAGCTCAAGGTGTGCCAGGTATACAGAATCTTGATCCACCAAGAACTAGGTGGAAGTGCAGTAGCTGCAATGAACCCTTATGTCTTTCCAGCGAGAGAAATTGTTTTATTACTTTTCATTCTAAATAAGTCTTTTCTTTTACTCCCATGTTTTTTTTACTACTTTTGTTAAATTTTAATCATTAATGTTACTCCTGGGTGCTCTCGTTGTCAGAGGGCCCATTCGGGTTCGTTAGCCATTGACCGTCTAAGGGATAACAATATGATATTGCACTCGGGCACATTGCATTACATCTGATCTGGTTGTTATTAATATTGTAATTACCGGCCAAATTATCTTGATATTGTCAATGCAGAGAGAGTGTATGTGGAAGAAAGGAATGAAGTTGGGTATATGCGCCCCACAAGCCGTTCCTACACAATTGAGGAGAGCAAGATGGCACCCTGTTAACGTACATGGCGGACAGCACGGATAACTAACCAGCCTGGTGTCTTCTCCAAGGGGGGGTTTTGCTATATTATTATATAAAATAATTGAGCGGGATATTTGAAATTCATTTCACTTACATAATACGAACGAAATCGTGCTGCTTGGCTAAAATAGCTTCTAAAAGGATTATATTATCATGGTGCGGGTAAGATATGTATAATATAAAGTTTTACCACCTCCACGAATATTTCTCCTATCAAAGAATCGGGGAATATCAGGCTGGAGGGGAGTGCATTCTGAGCACTTCTGTAGAGTCATATCTCCCTAAAGATGTGGTTATGGTCGGGAATTTTCGGAAATTATAACTGTCCTGGTTTTTGGCCGATTTCAAGTGCCCGGCACCCATATCGTGGATCAATTGATTACCGTATCGTGCCGGCAGTGCACACGGTGCTCGAGTACCGGTATTGTGTGACCGCGTGCCAAAAGTTCTGGCACCCAGGTTGGTACTGTAACACAAAATGGCTACAACACATCAGATAAGATTTTCTCATGGTACCAGCGGGGGTGCCAGAACCTTTGGCACACCGCTGTACTCGGAAGGAAAATCACGCAGGCAAACAGAGGATGTGCACTACGACAGAAAAATGCCTTGCAATCTTAGGTTTCCTTCATTTATTCCTACCCACGGTGATATTAAAGACTTCCGGGCATGATGATGATAACGATGGTGGGAAGAAGGCTATGATACATACACACTAGGCACACGCGCACAACCACCACCACACCCGCCAGTACATAAAACAAAATGAAAATAGAGAATAGGGAGAAAGCGGGAGAAATCCATGGTAAGGATAGCTAGAATATGAGCGCGATCCTAGGGGGGAAAGGGTCTGGGAGAGGGAGGAAGGAAAAAAAAGAAGCCCATTCAACTGAACGCCGGAGAGTAAGACATGCTTTTTATCTGAAGGTGCCTAATAAGACGAAGAAGGAATAAGCAAAGGAAAGTTGGAGGAAAAAATGGGAAAATAGAAAAAGCAAACAAAGGAACTCCACCGCGATGCAATGACTTGTTTAGCGAAAAGAAAAATACCCGAGAAACGCAGGTAACAACTAAGGAAAAACGTCCGTATAGAAAACGACCAGCTTCAGCCTAATCCACTCGATTTTACCTCCTTGGCCAATTCAAGCCACTCCACTAACTCTGGGCACCCTGGGCTTGCCCCGTATGCCTGGGACTTCCCCTTCCCTTGAAGAGTTCTGGTCCCTCTTCTTCTGGAGCCTTGAAACAGGGGATCTCGAGGTGCTCATGGTCGACTTTGGTGATGACAAATTTGATGCGTTCGACGGACCACCTGGTACAGCTTCTCCTTCCATAACGCAGTCCCCGTCCTCTATCTCCACAGCCATCTCATCCTCCCTGCAAACAGAGACCTCAGCCTCCTTTCCTTTACCCACAGTCGCCACTCCCCCTTCATTGTCATCCTTCTTCAGGCCATTTCTTTTTACCTCTCCTGTCGCTTTGGCAAGCTCAAAGTTTTCGAATTGTTCCCGCAAATCCACAATCACATCAAAGATCTTGGATCGCATCCCCTTGATTTCATCTTTTCGCCAAAGCTCTTTATCTAGCTTCACATCCTCCCTAGCTAGGAATGCGGCGACGAATTCCTTGGGTTGTTCAAAGAACCTCTCAACATAATGAAGGAGATACGGCCCACAATCGTAGTAGTTGTTTTGGTTGGGAGCCTAATCACCCGCGTTAGCCTGAAGCTAGCTTTGCCGAATCTAGGCAATGACCTTTGCATAGGTAGCATTGATATCACTTCTTGTAATCTCTAGATTTCTCTTATTAAGGGCCTCTGCAGCCAAGTAGTCCTTAAGATTTTTGATTGTTGTTGGCCGAGAACTTGAACCATACCCCATGGAATCGAGGATGATGATGGCCGGCCTTTTCAGGTCAGCAAAGTTCGGGCCAAACAAAATGCTGCAGATTTAACTTACGTATCAGCCGGTACACTTCTCCTGTTTGGGCGTTCTACTTTTGCTTTCCCTTTGGCTGTCTTTGATGCAATGAGTTCAACCGCATTCTCCGCCATCGCAGCCTGGTGAAGGTCCAAAGGCTCATCCAGGTCCTCTTTTGGCCATTCATCTTCGTCAAGCGACATTTGCCCAAGACTGTCTTCCATTACTCCTATGTCCCTGGGGTCGTCACCTTTAACACTCACTTGAGCACTTGCTTGAAGTTTCTGCGCTGCCATCTCCTCAGAATCGGACAAGTGAATTAACTCACCCTGGTCCCTCTCCTTGTCATCTCGATCATCAGCCAGTGTTGCTGATGAGGACTCCAAATCAATTGTTTTGGCACTGGCAGGTGACATGGGAGCATTGTTTTGCATTTTGCGCTCTAAGTTCTGGAGATTGCAGATTATAGCAAGGTACCAGTGAGAACTAAGCAATCAGTACGGATTTCCTTCGCTTCCTTAACCTGGTGTGAGAGCATACGATTCATTGATGGGTATGACAATATAATTCATATTGAACAAGTCCACTTTGGCGGTCCATTTCAACACATTGTCAAAGTTTTTCTTGCTTTCCAGATTGTCAGTAAACACCTTACCATACCGGGACTTGAAACATACTCACCCTTTCCCACCCTTTCGGGCGAGGATTTCATAGAAAAATGTGTTGAGAAAATAGGTCTCCTTGGCCAAATCAGGGTCTCTCTTTTGCAACTCTACCTCAATATACCTTTTTTGACACTCAGCAAATGGTTCAAGAGAATACCAGGGAAAAGCCAACCTTAAGTAGAAATTGATGAGGTTGTCGTTAAGGAATTCCTCAGCGCCAAGCCGAGCCAAATCCTCATACTCCACCACTTGTTTTTTGGGACCTTCAAAGGGATACACAAGGGAGGAAAGCCATCTCGGTTTAGGGAGCTCCAGCTTGCGGAGTTTGGGAGACCGAGATTCCCTAAGGGTTTTTGTTAGAGCGTGATACGAAGAGCTGATTGTAAGCGGCTGTTTCTCGTACCTTGCGGCCTCATCCGTAAGGCTTCCACGTCGACGCTTAACCTTTTCAGGTTTCTCAACTTCTGGGAACCTCCCAACTTTCTCAGAAACTTCAAGACTACCCGACACAAGACTACTCCTTGTGAGGCGCTTGGTTTGTTGAAGTGGCTTTTTTGAATCTGCCGGGATCACAACTTCAAATGGATCGGACGTAACTCCCCCCCCGATAGGCTCTTTTCTAATTCCGCGATGCGTTGGCTGGTTGCGCTCAACTACTGGCTCAATGACTAGCTCTTGGGCTGACGCTTCTTTGTCTTTCTGCACCCAAAGCTCGTAGTTACTCACCCGACTCTGCCACCAAGAGTCAGCCCTGGAGTCGGCCCTCAGACCTTCCGACTTCGCATCCTGCACAAAAGCTTCGCCGTCACTCTCATTTCTGAATGTGAACATGATGCGGGATTGCGACTCGGAACCGGAACCTGCAGAGGGTTAGGACAATACCCAGCAAGACATAGTGGGACACTCACTCATCTCCCTCCTCAGATCGATCGCGCACTTCTTCGGGCTACCTAGCTATTCATATTTAGTATCCTAAAATAAGTAGGAAAACGGGAGTGAGAGCTTAACGTGCATGGAATAGGGCCTACATTTATCTTCCGAATCTTGTCAACTCGGAAGGTTAAATCCTTTGCTTCCTCGGGCCCATGCATTACTTTGTATTCCTTTGAATCTTTTATGTTAGACTTTTCAATTACCAACCCCCTGCAATCATCATGAGAACATGTGTTTTCCACAGCAGTCGAGCCCCGCTGAAAATGAGTAAGAGAAAAGGCAATCTTTTTCGGCCGAGGTTGAGTTCGCTTTGGCGGGGTCTTCCACCTAGTGTGTTGTGGATCGTTGCTTTTTGAAACCCAATGAGGGCTTCGATCATGTATCCGTGAACCTCCACGGGGGTCCATCACAGGTATAGACTCCACAAGGGCCTCAAACGAGGTATCTGGTTCCTCGCTTGCTGCCCGCGAACTGCTTTGAGGAGGTTCGAACGTAGTATCTCTTGCTGTTTGAGAAAAATGTTTCGATTTCTTCGCATCACTATCTGGAGGTCTGTTAGGAACGGGTTCCACGGGGCAGAGGGCAACAGGCACCTTTTATCGTGGAGACAGAGCTCCCTAGAGGCTTAGATAAATCCTTTAGCACGATTGAATCTTCCTCCTTCTGCCTTTTGGGGCGAAACGGTTGATCGGCCAAAGCCTCAGACTGTGTCAGTTTCCGCTTATTTTGCACAGGTGAGCGTGAATGTTGTGGTTTGTTGAGTGTGTTCACGGGCCCAAAAGCGCCCGCCTACACCAGTATTAAACGTTGCGCCTTGTGATATAAGCGGGATTTGAGTGAACATACTAGCAGCGACGCACTGGATCTGCCTCTGGCTCCGGGAACTGGAATCGGGATGGCGGTTGAACTTCCACGTTTTTTGCTTACCGACTCCATCAACAACCAAATATCAAACAAACCGTCAATAGAAGAGCAAAATACCTTAAGCGATTATTAGGTAAATGTTGTAGCTCCTCCACCTTGTGGTCCAAAAGATCCGGACGTGGGCGTAATGGTGGATGCTTTGGTGTACGACCGGCAACCTGTTCAACGTTAACACTACCGCCAAAAAGACCCGAGATCAGGAGGATCCGCCTGGCCCATAGGATATGGAGACCTAGCCAGAAACAAAGCGGGCACAAACCAATTGTACTTCCTCATCATCCCCGACCGAGTCTCCTTCGCCTAAGTGCGACATCTCAGGGGAGGAGCTACGCAGGGGAGGTGGCATCTCGAGATAGTCGCTTTTCGAGGAGTGTTGTAGTGGGGAGATGTAATCAAGGACGAGTGGGCATTCCCAGCTTCGGAGGCTCTGTAGGACGGAGAAAATGTTCAAAGTCAAGGCCGTGGGGTTTTGGTTTGACAGGGCTTGTCGCCGAGCGGCTATTAAGAGGAACGGTAGTGCCAGGCGTAATGCACGATAATGTGAGAGGCGGTGGGTCCCGCGGAGGACTGATCCAGTGGGATCCTCTCGAGGATTTCTGGCTGAGGTTGACTATTTCCTGATCTTCGCTGCCCCCAGTTAGCTAGTAAATTTATACACCAGACCGTCCCTGGATGAACAGCGGTATTTTCCCAAAGAGCCTCCCGTCGGGATCTTTTAGGAAATTTTCCCCCTTCCGCTTGCTCGTGTCAGGGGTGGATCGTGGGGAACGGTGCTCCTGCTTTTCTTGGCGGCCGGAGATTCCTCTGGGTTTAAATTCGTGAGGTCAGATCACAAACTCAACAATGTTGTCAACCTGATTTCAAGAATTGGTTATCAGTAGGTTTTTTTTCTTTCCCTTTTCTACAAAGGAAACTGGAAGAGGCGTTCTGTCTTAACAAGGGCGGGATGCCCTAGAGAGCCCATGATCAGAAACAGTGCGAAATCAGACAGAAGAGCAGAGTCTCATCTGACGATCCTCCCATGTATTCACCCTCAAAGAGCACTTGATAATTTTGCCCTCATAGCACAACCATGCTACTCAGTAATCTAGAATGTGCTCATCATTCTCCCGAGCTCTCCGCCTCTACTTCCACCAGCTTCTGCGCTGGCTCCTTACACGTCTGCTACCTCACAGCCTATTTCACCAACCCTGAAGTCAATGCCAACAGCAAGCAAGATCAACAAAGCCCGTTATACAGCCTTTCTCCAAGATTCAGCAGTGAGTATGTGGGAGGGCGAGACGAAAAGGGAGTAAAAAACTTCGTCCCCGACTCAAACCCCCCCTCCCCATTCCGCTAACCTGGCTGGGTCAGTGGGTACTATGGGGCTCAGGGATCCAACTCGGGAACTTACATCATATACTACAGTCAAAATTTGAGCTTCCAGTGGCAATCGTTTTATCCGAGACACCCACAAACATATTCTTCTGGCCAACACACCCACAGCATCGCTCAGTTCCTCTAAATGTCGCGACTTCAAGGTCCCAAGACAACATTTCAAGGGCCTCAGGCTACACAGCTCTCCGGTATCACCAAAGCGCCAGCAACGCCTCTATCCAATCAAGCACTAACTCTAAACGACAAACTCCCTTAGAGCTCTCCCCCCGGAGGAGTATCACAGGATATCACTCGGGCATTGACCAAAACAGCCTCCCCCGGCATACGAGGCAAGCCATATCTCGGAATCACAATGGGCGGCGTAGGCGTTGACGTAGCGGCATCGGTGGCTTGTCTAATAAGCACTAGAGATAATTAAGCAGTGCACAGGTTTCTTGGGATCATTTGAAGGGTTTAATATCATAAAACTTGAGAAGATATCATATGCTACACTTAATTATGGTTGGCAGTTGGTTGGTAGGCGGTACCTCCCTTGGGCCTGAGAGAAACCGGAAGGTTTGCGAGATATGTGCAGATGTGGTCACAACAGAGAACCATTTCACTGGTTCTCTCCACAAATTCATAACCCTACTCCATTAATCTTGTAGTACACTTAATCCACAAAAGGCTCTCGCATCGTGTCATAAACGCGTATCAGACGTGCACCCTAGCCCTGTGAAGGCAATTGCCTAGCAAGCGTCGGGAGTGCTGAAAGCATATTTGAAAACTCCACTAACATCGGCAATTCCACGACCAACCCCCCGCACTACTTACCCATCATGTCGGGGGGCGGGGGGGATGGGGATGGGGATGGGGAAGATAGGGGATTTTACAAATTTAGTCCTAAATCACTAGAGAAATACGGCACGGTCGACCGGTCCTCAAACTCAGTGGTTACGGGCAGCCCACTGCCAACGTTTTCTAGAGCCCTGGGAGTCTCTTGCGGCCAGCGGTAGAAGCCTGGCAGATCACCCCTCGCTACCCAGCTTATTGATCACGCTGCTTCAAGTTCTCCTCTCACGGGCTGCTGACGGTGGCCCCGGTTACTAACGGCCGAAGGAGAGTGTAGTTGATTTGGGGGGGCTAAATACTGAAGCAAAAAGCACATTAGGGGATACCCGCACCATTTCAGCGAAACAAATGGCTTGCAATCATAATAAGATACATAACAATATGATACTCACAAATTCCAGGTCCTAGTATGATACTATTAAATTTACGCACAAGGGCAACACTGATTCTATGACGGCCGCGGGCTCACCCCTGATCTGACATGCCAGTGGGCAATTCAGGGCCTAAGTTCGAGTGATATTCTAAGATGGGGTCATGGAGGAACTCCAGATGATCATGGCTAGGGCTTAGGGCTCGCTTCACTAGTGACAATCCATATTTCTGCCCGAAATCATTTGAACTCCGCTGAAGATAATCCACCATCAAACAAAAACCACAGATCAGGACGAGGAGTCCAAACAACCACTCAATTTTCTTGCTTAGGGGGCTCTGGACTCGCGCCAAAATCATGCGCTCCAATCCCCACTCTCTGGGTACCATCCCAATAACTTACAGGCACTTACTAAGCTGCACAAGGCCGTTTCTATCGAAACAAACCTTGGCAAGTTTAACCTCAAGGACGACTCCCGCCACCAGAGAAACCAAAGCCAACGACGACGATCCAGTTCCTAAACCCAAGAATGAGCTCTTCAGGAAGAATTTTGTGCCGGTAGGTTTCCTTAGGTAAAAGTCAATTGACTTCCATCGGGATTGGAATTTACGAAAATCGCTAATACCTAGAGCTAGTCGGAGATAGAAGCCGGCTGGTACGATTACTGGGTATCCCGTGGCTTCTTCGAGCCCCGAAAGAACCGGTCCAAGAAGGAAATTCATATGCTCCTCCCGCCTCCAAATGTCACCGGAGAACTACACATCGGGCATGCGCTCATGCTCTCAATACAAGACGCTCTAGCGCGATGGTACCGCATGAAAGGTTACAACGTATTCTGGCGGCCGGGCACTGACCATGCGGGTATAGCGACGCAGTCTGTAGTAGAGAGGATGCTTGAGGCGAGGAAGGGGCTTACGAAGGAGGAATTGGGAAGAGAACAGTTTTTAGTAGAAGTTAATAAGTGGAGGGAAGAAAATGGAGGCGCTATTCTGAGGCAAATGGAGAGGTTGGGGACATCTACCACTAAGAGTCTAGAGTATTATACGCTAGATGAGGATCTTAGCAGGGTGGTTACGAGAGCATTCGTTAGGCTATATGATGACGGGCTGATTTATCGGGATACGAGGATGGTCAATTGGAGCCCGCAGTTGCAAACTGCTATCTCAGACATTGAAGTTGTATGGAAAGAGATCGAGGCTAAAACGATGATTGAGAAGTATGGAAGGCGTTCCGCTCCAAATTCGCGATCAAAGTGCTGACTGTTTTAGAGCTGAGTTCGGTGTTCTCCACTCCTTCGCATATATGCTAGAAGACGCAAGTGAGGAGATTGTGGTCTCAACCACAAGGCCTGAGACGATCCCAGCAGATAGAGCCATCGCCGTCCACCCCGACGATGAGAGGTACAAGGTGCGCAAACACACATACCACAAATTCTCCTGAAGGGAACTATCACTAATTGGCCTGTCATTCAATAACAGCACTTACACTATAAATACGCTTACCATCCCCTACTACCAGACGTCAAGCTTCCAATCATCCCAGACGCAGAGCTAGTAGATCCAAAATTCGGGACGGGGGCGGTCAAGGTCACGCCGTGCCACGATCCAAGAGATTTTGCATTCTGGAAACGACATACCTCCCAAGGCGCCGACAGGAAAGTCGACATTTCTTTGGTGGCCCTCTTCACAGAGACCGGGAGAATCAAACCTGAAGTCGGAATCCAATCGCTCATCGGCAAAGACCGCCTCGAGGCCCGAAGACTGGTTGTGGCCCTCTTGGAAGACCGAAATGTGTATCGCGGAGCAAAGGAGCACTCCACGCGGATTGCTACGTGCGAGCGCTCTGGCTGTGTCATCGAGCCAATGATACAACCGCAGTGGTACCTGAAGATGGAACCGCTCGCAAAGGCAACCTTGAAAGCCACCAAGAACGGGCTACCGAGGATCAGGCCTGACGTCCCGTATCAGGAATTCTGGATTAAGTGGCTGAAAGGGACACAGGATTGGTGCTTGTCGAGGCAGATATGGTGGGGCCACCGTGTGCCCGCGTATCAAGTCGTCGACCCTTTTGGCAAGGCACCTGGAAGGTGGATCGTGGCCGCTAGCGAGAGCGAAGCTAGAGCTAAAATGACGGCGGAGGAAAGGGATAGCTATAATCTTGAGCAAGATTCAGACGTACTCGACACTTGGTTTTCATCCGGGCTTCTGCCACTTAGTACTGTAGAGTGGAAGGGCGGTGATAGCGATAGAGTTCCCCTCGGGTATCCTCTGAGCTTCATTGAAAGTGGCAGTGATATCCTTTTCTTCTGGTTGGCAAGAATGGCGATGCTATGTGAGTTGTTACCACTTTGAAGTCGGTCGGGCCGACTAACAATATACAGGTCACTATTTCATGGGAGAGCTGCCGTTCAAGGAGATACTCCTGCACCCACTAGTATGCGACGCCAACGGAAAGAAAATGTCTAAATCAGTAGGAAACGTGCTAGACCCACTGGCCGTTATTGAAGGGCGAAGCTGGAGGGAGGTTACGAACACCGTCAAGAGGGAACACAAGCACGAGGTCAGGCGATGGAGGGGGGTGCCGGAGCGATTCCTTCCCATCGAGAAGGAAATCAAGAGAAAATTGCAGGAGGCAAAGGGTTTATACGAACAAACCGGCATTCGTGAGAGCGGCGCGGATGCGCTGAGAATGGCTTTGATAAATTTCACCAAACAGGTTCGCCCACGTTGACCCCTACACTCCGGGACATGGCGACTAACCAGTCTCTCTTATCTACTATAAAGTCCAGGGAGATCAAAATGGACTTAAGGCAGGTTAACGCATTCCGGCAGCTCAATATAAAGCTCTGGAACGCCGCCAAGCATTTACATCTCGCCAAAACCAACGCCGAAAGGGTAACAAAGACACCCATTCCAATCCTCCCGATTGATAAGGTGATCCCGAGAAAGGATTTCACCCAACTAACTAACAAAACACTCAATATGCATGATTGGTTTATGATTGATCGTCTACGCGGGGTCGTAGAAACCTGTGAGATAGCCTTTGAGGACAGGAGTTTATATAAGGCTACCGAATCAATTAGGTCATTCATCTACGATGACTTCTGCGACGTATTCCTAGAGTTTCAGAGGACAGATATGGCCGCCGAGTCAGATCCCAACGCAAGTCCCTAACATTACCGCCAGGACTACAAAACAAGCATACTAACCACCCCACAGAAGCGCCAACTGGCCATGAGCCTAACAACCCATGCCTTAGACATCCTCGTCCGCTTAATGCATCCCTTTGCTCCATTCCTCACGGAAAGAATCTGGCAGTGTCTCGATCCAGAGCGACAGGCTGCCAATGCAAACACAATCATGCGGGAACAGTACCCAAAATTAGAAGACATCCCAAGGATCGAATCCTCGCTAGTAACCCCAATGTGCGACGTCCTCAATCTAGTATCCGGGTTGCGAAGCCTGGCCGGGACAGCCAGGGAGAGACAGGAGGCGATAGTATATATCGCCCCCAAGCAGCCGGCGCTGGCAAGTTACCTGAAGGAAAAAATGGGAATACTGCAGACCTTAACTAAGGTGAACGTGGATGTGACCACGAATGAAGGCGATATAGGAAGCGTCCAGGATGCCCCTGCCCTGCAGGGAGTGGAAGAGGAGAATGTCTGGCAGACATACGAGGAGATGCTGGGAGACGGAAGGGTTAGGACGGTTTTCAAATATCAGGACTCCAGAGAGCGTTGACTGAAGTCGCAGGATGAGGATTAGGGGTAGAGGTAGTGGTAGTACACCATACAGTAAAGCCACCCACCATAGGAAAATAGAAAGCCGAATCCCTTTCCCTGTATATATATATACATATATGTATATTTTCCCCCTCTCTTGAGTACTTGTACTTGTACTTCTCCCCATCTATAGCGCAACCCCACCCACCATACACCCACACAATATATATGTATATAATTCAGTCCTCCATAACTCCGCCCTGCCGCGCCATATCTCCGATCCCGCACGCCCCCGCCAGGAAACAGCCCACCAAATCACGAGATAGCACTCGCAAAACAGAATCCACCGTATCAGCTCCCCATGCCCCTCCAACACCACACCGCAGATGCACAGGAGCTAACCCCCCCCCCCACTCCGGCTATGCATCCCCGACACCACCTTTATCTACGAGTATCGAGCGAACGAGCCGGTCCCCGACGTCATACCTAGTTTACATGCAGGGCCAGGCATAGCATAGCGGTATTCCGAGGGGAGGATAGGATAAGCCGCTCCCACTGGTCGGGGCATCGGGAGGGAGGGCCCTTTCGATGCGCTGAGGCTGGGCATGGCAGACTACTGGCATTGCTCTATATTGTGCAGTACAGTATGGTACCAAGCGGGGAGAGGAATGGGTAATCCTCGTGACTCGGAGTTTTTGCCAGCGGTGGGGTGGAGCGGTGAGGTGGAAATGTGAACAGAGCAACCGAAGGAAGGAAAATGCGTGGGGTGCGGATAGTTGCAGATGCTCCGGTGCCGTTGCGCATTCATTCTCGGAACTAGTGAGTGGGTGGAGAAGGCTCATTGCCTTGTGTGTCTGCGATACAAGTTACCGGGACTCTGCGAGTGAGTTGTTATTCCACAAAATATTTCAGATGCGGCGCTTCGGTGTGACCTCTAAACACCCTTCCACCTCTGAAGTAATAAAAAAAATCTTCCCCTCCCATCTTCTCGCTCCTATGCCAGATGTGCTGATCAAATCAGGAGATTTGCACAGTACAGTAAGCTATGCGCGTCTAGAGTGCCCGTTGGGGGCTGTTGTTCACCAAAAACCCGAGGGAGGGAGGGAGGACGGGAGGGGCGGGGCGGGGGGTGGGTAGACTGCAAGGGTTGTGGTTGCTCAGTTGATCTTCGATATGATACAAGAACGTCATAGCCCGTGCGTGCTCTTTGAAAAAATGACAATAATGAATAATCATGGCAATGGTCTTAGCACAATTAGCTAAACAGGAGGAAGGCTTCTCGAGTGGGTAATAGTAGATTAGGCTAAGAGAGGTATTAGCACAGCCGACTAGCGATTCGGAGAATCATTGCGATTTGATGATTTGATTTTATTCGACTGAAACCTGATTCGTGAGGAGATTGGCACCACAGAACATACAGATGCATGTAGATACCGTACTGTATTGCAAATGCCAGGGATAGATGGCACTGATAGAGATATCGTACAGCAGCCAAGTTAGACTGAAGTAATATCACATCTCTCACTTAAGATGCAGTCGCTGGTTAGGTCAGCTACAGTTACATTACTAGGTATTGCTTACAGGTGGCTAGCAAGGAACCCCTCCATCTAGCCTTTCATAGTGGAGCCAGTAACGCTTTTATTCGTGCTTCAGAGGGAGCTCTTGCCCCATTCATGCACATAATTTTTGTGAGACCATTGGTTCCTCTGATAGCTGCCGGCTGATCGAGTATGGGCCACTCCCCCTATGAACCGGCTAAGGCCCTACCCACAGTCTTCAGCAGGGTGAGGAACAAGGGTACTAGTATCTGGCAGGCAAAGGTGAATTCGTCAAAACAGGGTAACGCTATTACTGATCCCTGTTCCTCACCTGCTGGTTTTCGTTGTGCCCCCGTGGAAGACTCCGCCCGCGGCCCGCCAGGTCAGGGAAGGAGAGGGGAAGCATTTGCACTTCAAGTGCTCGAGTATAACGGGTTTGAGACAAGACGTTTATCCTATCCAGATACCAGTAGCTGGTTTTTCTTCTATCACTACCCACATCCCACGAGAGATCCCTAGCTACACAATACAAGTATGGTGCCCGGAACCTGTAACCTAGCATTCCCCTCCCTGAGTTGCTACCAATGTGTCTGGCTGCTGTCTTGTTCCTTGCATCGCTGTTTAACTTACTATACCCTCGAATAACAAACTCAACTCGACCATCAAGGCCAACGAAGGCGAAGAACCAACAAAAAAAACAAATTCGAGAAAGGAAAGACTATCAATATAATGAATAATAGAAGGAGATTCCTCAAGCATCCGGGTCGTCAGCTGAAAGTGCAAGAAATCATCAGTATGATAGATTGAGAAGTGATTTGTATCTGGTTGTTTGTTGGAGTGGTTGTGTCAGGTCAGGTCGCTCACGATCGTCCATTAGGGCATGGCACAAGTTGCCTCTAACTGGAAAATAGTATATATTGTCCGGCCTCTGCCCCGCCTCTCGCATTCTCGCCAGAGGAAAAAAATCTTGGGTTGGAATTTTACTCTCCTCCTCGACCTGCTCCTCCTTCCCCACCTACATACCCCAACTCCCGCTGAAACCTCTTCATTTAAGTAGCCTCTCTCCCCCCGCTACACTTACTCTTCTCTTCACCGCCGTCGTTACTATCCTACTACCACCGCTACCCTCACCATTGCTCCCGCCAACAACCCCGCCTATTTACACCGAGCTCGCATCTCGACAACCCTTTACCCCGCCAAGCTAAAGTTTCCACACGGGCTCGGGGAGTTATTAGCTCTAGCTATTTAATCCCCTCGTATTTCCCCCTCCGGAATCTTCAAATAACTACCAAAAATAAACATGTCGCAGTCCCACTCTCCCCCAGCCCTAGAGGGCCCAGGAAACAAGCGACCAAGAGGTAAAATTAGCGGTTTTCGGCCTCCTCACTCACGACTGCTGACAACCCCGGATAGGTATTCTCAAGAATTCCGGTTCTTATCATCGTTCCCCCACCGACAAGGGAGCCACGGCAGTTATTCCGATCTCGCCTCCATCCGAGAACATCCCCGCCTCCGTCCCTATGGAGGCCTCACTTTCCGAGAAGGACATTACCTTGCAAAATACTCTCCAGAACGCAGGTCGTCGTCGCTCCTCCTCTAACCAGGCCGGACGCCCAGCTTCCCGTCGTCAATCCTCCATTCACGAACTTGACGAGCAGGCTTCCCCACGTCTCAAGTGGGATGAGGCCAATTTGTACTTAACCGAGCAGCAGAAATCCAGCACTATGAAAATTACCGAACCAAAGACCCCTTATGCTAAGCGCTACAACCCTTTGGAGGACGAAGCTGAGTTGAGGATTCTTGATGTTGAGGATTTGGTGGTCGACGAACTTGACGCTATGCAGGCCGAGGCAGAAGAGGGGCCTGGCTCTATACCCAAGCGGAAGAAGAAGGAATACGCTATGCCCGATGAGGACATTCCTGGATTGGAACTTGGCGAGCCTGAGGAGGCCGTTCCTGAGAACTCATTGAAGGCCAGGGAGAGCCATTCGCCAAAACAAGTAGTTGTCAAAGACGACCACATTGGCGACCATCATCACCATGGCGACGATGATGAGGGATTAGACACCCCTGAGGAAGAGGAGAAGCACAGGAAGTTCCAAGAGATGAGGCGCAAACACTATGAAATGAAGGAGGTCGCCAATCTCCTTGGGTGAGTTTTTTTTCCCGGCTAGCAGAGTCTGAATCGTATTAACCAATTGATATGTAGACATCCGGAAGAACTCGACGAGGAAGACGATGATGGAGACGTTCAGCTGGGGGATGCTCCAAATGGCGTCCCCCATGCCCCCTTGGTTCCCGTCGGTCTCGCGAATGGTACCAGCGTCTAGTGCCAATTCCACCTTCACCAAATTTGTGGAAACTACAATGTCATCGTTAAGATTGGAATATGGTGTTTCGATTAAGCCAAGTAGTTTACGCTCAGAAACAGAATCGGTGTCCGGAACGGGAAAACGAGCTCCTAATTTTTCTATCTATCTCCTTTTAGTCTTCCCTTCTTTCATCCTTGTGTCTTCATATTAAACGCTTGCTGGCCTACGGCCACTTCAAGCAACCTTTTTCTCCTTCAATGTGTATTTTTCACAGCTTCCTTCCCAGTTAGCTTAACTTTTATTTTATTTATTTTTTATCCCATCTCCTTTGTCATCCGGGGATCTGAATGTGGAATTTCTTGTACCATGTCATGATTTGCAATTGAAAACAGAAAACAGCCCCCCGGTCAGTCTTTCATGCAGCTGGGCTATTGGTTTGCAGAGGGAGAACGGGGAGATTCGATAACTGGATGGATGGGATGTATTTAATCGATTGGTCACTTCTTCCGTGAAGAAGCAAGCTCTCATTTGATTGCGGTATGTTCACGAATAGTCACTCGAAATTTAGATCCGAGCTGCACATACGACGATGTTGCTTCCGCGAGCTATGGATCGGGAATCGCACAAGTCTCTTGCTGGGACCGGCACCGTGTACGGCACTTAGTCCGGCCTGGAAGCCTTAACAGTCGGCCAACTCCCAACCGTGCTAAACACGTCTCAATCTCCCATGGACGTTTGAGCTCCCACGACAGCAGTTCCCCTGGCATCACGATATACCTCACCCGCACTCCAATTAGAACAAGCGGCAGGAGCGCCGTTTGGAAATGATTTCAGCATTGACTAGGTTTCGTCAACATTTGCATTACAGCTGAACGTACAGAAGAAACGCTGTACACGAGCAATATTCGCCATATACGGTATATGTCTGTTTGTCTGTCAGTCAATCACCAGTGCCATACCGTGTGGTGGTCAACTCGTGCGGTGCATCTTTTTTTCTTTCACTTTTGTTAATCGCCGTGGGGGAATTCGATTGTGTAAAAGATCTTCACTCTTTGGAGCGGTGGCAACCATATCCCCACGCTTTACCTCTTGTCTGTTGTCCTTCGTTGCCTTACTTCTTCTCTTTTGAAAGAGCACGTGCGCATGGTACCGTGCCATGTATGCACGATCGTACTCGAGTACAAGTATGTGCCCCATTCATGAAACGCAGGCAATCATCTATCCGACCAGCTGCGCGATTAAATGGGTCTTCTCTTCCTTCTGAGAACTATTAACCAATTCTTGACACCCGGCAGAACGCCTGGATAGGCGAAAAGGTCTTTATATATCATTGCAATCCGTGGAGGAATTGTTAGGTGCATGATACTTTAGCCAAAGTTCTGTGAGGAGAGAAGGAAAAAAGAAGAGGAAAGAGATATACGGCTTGTGACATTTATACTGGTTTGTTGGATGTGCCAAGATTTACACCTGAGGAGCGGATGAGTCAGCGCGAAGTGGCTTGTAGAGTATTGAGACTTCCCTCGGCTAAACGAATTCCCTGGGGACCTGATGTCTTGGACTTTCACGGGCTTTTGAGCCAACCGACGAACCTACCCTTCCCCCCTGGCCTTGTCTTGCCTATCTGCCTCGAGCGAACAGGCATTTACTGCTTCACTACTCTCCGTACGATACAATGCTTTCAAGAGTTCTGGCTAGGTCTGCTCGGAAGGGTATTTAGCCTTTGTTTCTGATAAGACGATAATAGCTGATGAGGGATTCTTTCACGTGTAGGACAAAGTCCCGCTCTCTCAATGTTCACTCTGACGAAGGCCTACCCCGCGGCTAGCATCACACGGAGCAGGTACGATACTTCGCTATTCCCTCCCTATCAATCTAACAAACCCAGATCCACTGTAAACACCTCAAACCTCAGCAACGACGAAACCCAAACCATCCTCAACGCCCAGCGCAAACTCCGCCCTATCTCCCCACACCTAACCATTTACCAACCGCAAATCACCTCCTTAATGTCTGGTATGAACCGCATCACCGGCGCCATACTGTCGACCTCAGTCTACGCGTTTGCAATCGGCTACCTCGTCGCGCCGACTCTCGGCATGCACCTGGAGTCCCAGACTATCGCTGAGGCGTTTGGTGCCATGCCCGATGCTGCAAAGGTTGGGATCAAGGGGATGTTGGCTTTACCGTTCACTTATCATGCATGGAATGGGGTTAGGCATTTGATTTGGGATACGGGCAAGATGCTGGATATGAAGGGTGTGTACACGGGGGGTTATGTGGTTCTAGGATTGACAGGTTTAAGTACGATTTATTTGGCGTTTGCTTAGGGCTAGGTCATTGAGATTGATACCAAATTTGCTTGGGCAAGATAGTATTTTAGTTTTCCTCTCTGAGTTACCGGGACTTTGGTCGTTGGTGGGATTTGGACTAGTGAATTGGTGGGATGCATATTTGTGGGATGCATATATGTGGGGTGTGAGATATTGTGACTTGAAAGGTGGTGCTTTCAGTAACTGGTGAGCCAAGCACAGGTATCACAAATTAGACTACCGATACTGCGAAATGTAATAGCGGTGTACCGCCGTGTGAGAGGCTCGGTGTTGGTGAAAATTGGTATGTGATGGGTTTCCCGTTACACTTGGTCGAGCAATTCCTCTCGTGCAGGATCAGCAGCTCTTAACATGTACCGTATTTCAATTCTACGCAGATACCGGTAAGTGGGTAGCCGTGTAATTCCGGGCCCATAGCGGGATTGCATGGTGGTCTGTCCGGGGTTGTTTGGCCAGCCCAGCCCAACAGGTGAATCTCAAACCCTTTCGCTGCCTCTTGGCACGAACACGCCAAATTTAATTCAGGGGTTTTCCGACCATACCATTGTCGGTCTCCTCTTCCCTTTTTCCTCAACCCTCCTCTCCTCCAGGCCCGTTTTGACCAGAACTGCACACCATAGCAGCCAGTGCATATCCTCACACCCCCCTTTAACCTCTATCACCATCCCCCCCGTCAATCCTCCAACTACCTTCATCCATCAGACCTCCTTCGGTGTTTGTTGACTTTTTGCTGTAACAAGAAAGCTTCTACTTTATATCTAGAACTCTAGATTAAAACTGCCTTCACAATGCCTACCGGACACGTCGACAACGCGATTGGCATCGCCAACTTGCCAAATCAGAGGCATAAGATCGTGGCCAAAAGGTTCGTGTTTTGTTCCTTCGCGCCTCTGTAAGCTTTGTCAATTGGCGGGAAGCTAATTAGCCCCCTTGTGCTCAGAGGCGCTGCTTTCACAATAATGGTTGTTGGAGAGAGTGGTCTCGGAAAGACCACTTTTGTGAACACATTGTTTAGCACTACTATCAAAAACTATGCTGAGCACCGCCTCCGTCACAAGAAGCAGATGGACAAGACTGTATGTGCAACCGCGTTTGACGTCGGGCTATCAGATACTAATACTACCCGCAGGTCGAGATTGCTATTACTAAAGCTGAGCTCGAGGAGAAGTTCTTCAAAGGTGTGTTTGGTATCGGCCTGGTTTGATGCGGGCTACTAATTTTTTAAACTATAGTCCGCCTCACTGTCATCGACACACCCGGTTTCGGAGATTATGTCAACAACCGTGATTCGTGGATGCCAATCATTGAGTTCCTGGACGACCAGCATGAATCTTACATGCTCCAGGAGCAACAGCCCCGCCGTACCGACAAGATTGACCTTCGTGTTCATGCTTGCCTTTACTTTATCAGGCCTACTGGTCACACCTTGAAGCCCCTGGACATCGAGGTTATGAAAAGATTGTCTTCGCGTGTCAACTTGATCCCGGTCGTTGCCAAGGCTGATACTCTCTCCCCTGCCGACCTGACAACCTTCAAGCAGAGGGTAATTGTGCCAAATTCTTGATATCGAAGCTTGGACAGGCTGCTAATGTTTTGTGTAGATCCGAGCTGTTATTGAAGCGCAGGGTATCAAAATTTACCAGCCACCAATTGAGGAGGATGATGAGGCTGCTGCGCTCCATGCCCGTAGCTTAATGGTGGGCTCCTATCCCGAAAATTGTTCGCAATAGCCCCCTAATTACTATTCTCTAGGCTGCTATGCCATTCGCCGTCATTGGAAGTGAGAAGGACGTAAAGACTGCCGATGGCCGTGTTGTTAAGGGTCGCCAGTACTCATGGGGTGTTGCTGAAGTTGAGAATGAAGACCACTGCGACTTCAAGAAGCTACGCAGCATTCTCATCCGTACCCACATGCTCGACCTGATTCATACAACTGAGGAGCAGCACTATGAGGCGTACCGTGCACAGCAGATGGAGACTCGTAAGATGGGAGAGGCTCGTCCCCGGAAGTTGGATAATCCCAAGTTCAAGGAGGAGGAAGAGAACCTCAGGAAACGATTCACCGAGCAAGTCAAAAAGGAGGAGGCCAGGTTTAGACAATGGGAGCAGAAACTCATTTCAGAGCGTGACCGCCTTAACAAGGACCTGGAGAGCACACACGCTGCGTATGTTTTCCCCCTGACGGTATTGTTGCCTCATGTTCACTCACTAATAATATTACGAACCGCAGTATTAAGCAACTAGAAATGGAGTTGGAGAATATGCAGGGTAGCGTTGCTAGAAGCCACGGTAGACGTTAGAGTGCTGTATTATGTTTGAATAAGCAGCGAGGATTGGGAGGCGAGACCGCATGTTGAAAGTCTGTTTCAAGTGGGGGATAATTTTATCATGGAACAACCACCGTTTTGTCATACCTATCACACCCCCCTACGTTATACGATGCTGGTCCCTTGTTCCCTGATTTGCGGAATTCCCTTTTCTTTGTAGCCTTTTTTTACTTCGTGCTCTGTTTTTCTCTTTTTTTCCCACCTTCAACCTTAGCTTCCAACTACCTTATCCATTTGTAGTCTCCTCAATTTCCAGAGCTTTCGCTCACCCCTGACCCCCACGCTACTGCTCTCTCCTTTCTTACTACTTCTACGATGTTTTGTCGGCTACAGCTCTTTCTTTTTTCGATCAAAATAAGGACTGGGTTTGGCTCATCCGGCTCTGTATAATGGAATTTTTGACGAGGAAACAAAGTATTGATGAACGTGGTAGAAGCCGGGCTGTAAACGAGGTTGTAGCACTGGACACCATATATAATTGATGCATTATTCCCCCCAGACGATGACGGTACCTACGATGTTCCCATTAGTCTGCCAAAGAACATATATGTATCTTTCCAGGAAGCAAATTCTTACCGTCAGTTCCGCTGCTAACCATCTGCTTTCTCCCTCCAGGATTATAGGCAACACAAGTCACAACCTTCCCCCCATGCCCTTTCAACTTCTCCACCACCTTTCCTTCCAACAAATCATAGACCCAAATCCACCCATCCTCACTCCCAGTGATCACATACTTCTCTCCCTCGCCAAAACAGCTCCTAACCCTAAAATCCCCATTAATGTGTCCGCGGTAGCACTGTAACATCCCCCCATTAACCTTATCCATTAACCGAACCCCGCCATCGAGTGCCCCCACAAGCAAGGCATTCCCATCGGCCGTAACAGCAACACTAGTAACGGGCCAGCCAATCAAGTCCACAAAACACCTCCCCATGCGGACATCATAATTCCTAACTCTACCATCCACACTGCCCACCAAAACCTCACAGCCCTTTGCACACACACTCGTAACGCTATCTTTGGCATCCTCGAGCACTTGTACCGCCTTACGTGACTGCGACTTCAAATCCCATAGCCGGACCGTAGCATCGTACGAGCCAGACATTAGCACGCTCGCGTCGTCGTTGTGGGTTACGGCGTTTACGCGCGAGAAGTGGCCTTCGAAGCGTCGGAGGGTCTTTGCCGTCGTGACGTCCCAGTGGAAGACGAGTTTGTCACCGCCAGCAGAAGCAAAGGTGCTGTTGTCTGGAGAGATGCTGAGGGAGAGGACTTCGTAGCCGTGTGAGGTGTAAGATTGGAGGGAGGTAGCGGTCGTGGGGTTTGTGAGGATGACTAGGGAGAGAGAGGAGGGGAATTAGCCAGGGGCAGAGGGGGGGAGGAGAGGGGGGGCACTCTTCCGGTCGGAGCCACCGGTCAGGATCTGTGGGTTTAGTTAGTGAATTATGAGTTAGAGGTGGGGAGCGGGGGGTGGTCGGGAGCGGTACGTATTGCCCGATGCCGGAGCTATAGCTCACGCAATGCACTGGCCCTAGTTTTGTTAGCTGTGGGAACACACAAGAGGTTGAGAGGGTTCCAGTAGAGAGGAAGAATTGGGTACTTGCCAACATGGTTGGTTAAAACCGCGGTCTGGCGCGTTGGGAAGCCCATTTAGTGTCGTGCGGTTGCAGTGGTAGAGTTAACTTGAGAAGGCTGACCCAAATGTTTTGGGGCGAATCGAGGTCACTGAGTGTCATTCGGGTTCTCGCTTTCGCGCTGGGTTAGGGGAGGACACTGAGGGGGCAATGTTGGGGCATGAACGGGGGGGGATACGCAGGTAGTGTTGGCTCTCCATTTTTTTTGGCGCTTCCTGGCCACTGGAGGTTGGTTTCTACTCTACCCGTATTGTCTGTTCCTGCTTTAACCCACGAGATACGGTACATTCCCATTAGCAAAGTGTAAAAGTTGTCCTGGTATGATATCTTGTTGCCACCAAGACTTTTGCCTCTCTGTCCGCAAAGACTTTGCGAATGGGAGTGTGCCAACCTACTAGTTATCTCCGGAAAAACGATAACCCGGAGAGCCCGCCATCGCGGAAGATTGCTCACGGGGTTGAGCTTGGGGAACTGCTGTATGGTATCATAGTGGAAAATGATCTTCTATAGGGCTTGCAATATAATACGGAATCTGGTGGCAGTGAGATTAAATATTTTTGCTTGTCAATCACAATGCCACATAATCAGGATTCAAACCGCAGGTCCCATCTCCATAAAACTCGGAGCCGCAACTTCGCGTCAACCACTGGGCGCCACGATAGGGCATCAAATAAACCCCAACACCTACCGTACTATACCTCCTCAACCTTAAGCCACCCTAATAGGACTATAATTTCTATACCCCTCTCGCTATTCTAATACTAATAATCTTCAAGTTGAAGCCCTACCCCCGAACTCTCATCGCCCGTTGCGCCCTATGGCCCGCTACGAAGACAGAGACCGAGACGGCGGAACATACAACCAAGACCCTTCCGCCGGCAGCGGCGGTGGGGGAGGAGGTTACGACAAACGCGGCGGCGGAGGAGAACGAGACGGTCCATACAATAGAGGCAGACCTCTACACAGGAGTATATATATCCCCTCCTCAATTCAACCGATCAATCAATTTCCCCTTTTCCTTCTCCTTCACGGATACCATGGGAAAAATTCGGACCGCCCGTTCTTACAAACATAAAGGACCCGTCACAGATTATGGCACTTCGGTCGGAAAATGGATGATGAAGCGACGGATGAACTGGCGCGGCCAGAATATCGACTTTTTGAGGCCAGCGCCGGCGTTTATTGTTGATGTTTGTGGGCCTTTGCCTCTTGCTTGTAGCTATTGGGACGGAGGCAAAGTTTCTGATCGTGTCTGTTGTAGTTGTTGCCTCCTGCGGCGTATTTGGAGAATCCAGCGAGTTCTCTACCGACAAAACATATACATGCTTCATTGAATAAGATCAAACACCCGATTAATGTTGTCAAGGTTGGTTTTTGGGCCCCTGTCCTAGTGGATTGGCGGCGGTAGTGGAGGGGGATGGTGCTGACTGGATGGGGTTGTATAGTGGACACCTGAAGGCAGAAGGTTGCTTACTGGATCCAGTAGTGGGGAGTTTACATTATGGAATGGAATGGGGTTTAATTTTGAGACCATTATGCAGGTGCGTTGATGCTGTAGCGAGTACTTTGCGAGAAGGCGTGGCTAAGGTTTGGGTATAGGCTCACGATTGTGCTATCCGTGTTTGCCAATACTCGCATAGTGGCGATTGGCTGCTTTCCGGAGATCAGGATGGAACGGTCAAGTATTGGCAGCCGAATTTCAATAATGTTAAAGTGCTTGATGCACATAAAGAGCCCATTCGTGATTTATCGTGGGTTTTATCGCTCCAATTTTCTTGGTACGATGTTAACGGATTGTAGGTTTTCTCCTACCGACGCCAAGTTCGTTACCGCATCCGACGACGGCACGCTCAAGATCTGGAACTTCAATGAGGGAGTCGAAGAGCGTGCTCTTACTGGTCACGGTTGGGACGTAAAGTCCGTGGACTGGCATCCAACCAAGGGGTTGATTGTATCCGGTTCAAAGGATCATTTGGTAAAACTTTGGGATCCTCGCACCTCCCGCTGTCTAACTACGCTGCATGGTCACAAAAATACCATCTCAAAGTCTCTATTCCAGCCTACTCGCGGCGACCTTCTGGCAACTTGCGCCAGGGACCAAACGTGTCGAATCTTCGACCTTCGTGCAATGAAAGATTTTTGCGTGCTTCGTGGTCATGAGAAGGACATCTCAACGCTAGCTTGGCACCCTATCCATCCGGCATTAATCTCAACGGGGGGCTCAGATGGAGCTCTTAATCACTATCTCCTTGACGAGAGCCCGCAGGGTGTCAACACATCCCATACATCCTCAACAATCATCCAGCCTGCAGCATCGATTCCATTCGCACATGAGTATGCGATCTGGAGTATGGAATACCACCCACTTGGCCACATCCTCTGCTCTGGATCTAACGATAGGATTACCCGTTTCTGGACCCGCCCTCGTCCTGGTGAGCTCGACGGTTTCCGTGACAGGCATCATATCGGAGATGAGGCTGCCGCGGCAATGGGAACGTACGACCGTCGCGGGCGAAGAAACAGGCAGGAAGAGGAAGAGGAAGAACAGGATGAGGCAGACGCACTAGTAGATCAGAAGATGCCATTACCAGGTCAGCAGCCGCAAGGCATTCCTGGGTTCCCTAACATGCCGAATATGCCCGGGTTAGTTCCGCCCCTACCCATAGGTGGGGCGGTTCCAGGGCTCGGAGATCTATCATCAACTCTTGCCGGCCTCTTCAACACGGGCAAACTCCCACCGCCGCCACCTCCCCCTCCACATCTTCAGGGTGGCCCCGGGGGAGGAGGTGGCCCGCCACCCCCACCTCTCTCTGTCGTCGGCGGCACTATTCCCCCTGGATTCATCCCCCCCCCACCCCCACCGAATTTCGGCATTCCCGTACTGGGTGGGGCACCGGCAGGCAGTATTCCTGGTATTCCAGGGTTGGCAGGTGGAAGTATGCCTACTACTGCACAGTTGCTGGCCGTGAGCGAGGATCATCAGGGTGGGAGGAACAGGGTGCCGCTACCGAGCCAAAAGGAGAGTTTGCGAGAGGCGCAGGGGTTTCGCGGTGGTGGTCCCGGGGGTGGTAATAGGAGGTAGGTGGTTCGTTCGTTCGCAGCGGTGATTGTATTATAGTGGGAATGTTGATAGGTTAAAGGTGGGGCTGGGAATGAGGGGCTGTAAGATACCAAGGCTATTTGTTTTATGAAGGGGTTGTGAAGTTCATGAGTGTTATGATGCGCCTTTCTGGTGAAATGGTGGACGTTTACGTTACTTGAAGTTTGGCTACCTTATTTCGTGTGATGAGTGATTTCTTGTGATTAAGCATCGGGGAGATGTTTCGCAGTGACCAGAATCTTTTGATAGCCAAACTGGAAGCAAGCTTGGGGCTTATTGAGCTCGTTGTATAGAACTCCTGGATTCCCACTCAAAATTATAATGACATATCTGCCCCCTCTCACCCCACCCCCTTCCGCAATTTTTCGCTCGCCTGTCACTCGCGGCTCCCCAAGCCGGGTAACTCCTGACCCCTGGCCAGTGAACTCAACGGTTACCCTACTGCCAAGCAAACCACATCCCTCACAAGATTCGCGACCGAGCTATCATCCGTCGATAGGAACCAAAAACCAACCTCAGCCACCCGCCTTACGTCCCCCCCGGGTACCCATTATAATTCTCGCATAGCAAACACCCATACACATTACGCACGCACGCACACACATACAATAATATCCAGATTATCACGACGTTGAACGCGCCTAGACAACAATGTCAGAAATCACAGAGATGAACCCTATATACGCGCCGTTCTTCGGCCTAGCTGGAGTGTAGCACCCCCTACCTAGTCCGAAGACACGAAAAGAAGGAGAGGAAGAGGAAGAGGAAGAAGGGGGGCTAATACAAAGTGTGAATAGAGCATCGGCAATGATATTCTCGAGTATGGGCGCCGCATACGGCACCGCTAAGGTTCTCATCCCTCCTCCGGAAACCAGCGAAGCAAGCGAGCTTGATAATAGCTAATAATGTAATGTGACAAGGCCGGTATCGCAATCTCCGGCATCGGAACATTCAAACCAGAACTTATCATGAAGTCTCTAATCAGTACATGCCTCCCCCCTCTACTCACACTCTCTGACAATTTTCTAATAAATTTTTTTCTAGGCGTCATCATGTCCGGTATAATAGCGGTCTACGGTCTCGTAATCGCCGTCCTGATAGCTGGCGACCTGGGTCTCAAGGAAAAATCGTACTCACTGTTCTCGGGAATTGTGCACTTGGCCGCTGGATTGAGTGTTGGACTGACCGGTTTGGCGGCTGGATACGCCATTGGCCTTGTTGGGAATGCTGGCTCGAGGGCGTTCTTGCAGCAACCGAAGGTTTTTGTCGGTCAGGTGCTTATTCTGATTTTTGCGGAGGTCTTGGGATTGTATGGGCTTATTGTGGCGTTGATTTTGAATACTAAGATTTCGAGGTGAGGTAAGTGGGGAGGGGGGTTGTATGATAGGTAGAGAGGAGGATTGGGAAGGAAGGGGGTTACGATGTGCCTGGAGGGGGGGGGGGGTAATGGGAATATACAGTTTGGGTTCTCTTGATTTTCGTTTTCTTGCTATCGGGACTCCACTTTTTTTTCTCGTTTCTTGCCTATTGGGACGGACATGGAATTTTTGCAAAAGGCCGATCAAAACATTGGGAATATGACATGGATGATTTCCGGTGGGCTTTTGTGAGAACCTCACGCACTCTAATCCATCGTTCATGCGACAAGCATAAAAGTTCACCAAATATAATTCGCACAACTAAACCACTTTTCTCTTTTGAACGAAAAAAGAAAAAAAGGAAAGGAGAAATTATTAAATAACCATAACAGCTACCAGGAATCTTCTAAAAAAAGAAAAGATGCTTTGGAGAAAGCCTAGAAACTTCCAGGAATAATATAGCTTGCGCTGTATGATACTGCACGATAATCCAATCTTCCATCCATCCATGTCCACACCTTTCACCCACCCGAGTGAGAATTTATGCACGAGGCAAGCGGCAATCGTGGGCCATCAATCAACCATGACGTGACAATGATTGTCGTAGCGGGCATACGAGCGTGGTATCGTTAAATGGGGGAAAGTATATATAAGGGAGGAAAGAAGGGCAAGAGGAAAAGGGAATGGGCGCAGAGTATGGGGTGGAGGGGGATCTTTGTACAGTTATGAGGGGGTGGTACGGTATGAGGTTAGGAGTTGGGAAGAGGGAGAAGAGGAAGGAGGAGGGGGGAGAGTAAGAGGAGGAGTAGGAAAAAGTCTGGTTGCCGCCAACTTTTGTTATCGTGCAAGGCTCGGGTGAGCCGGCTGGGCTGATGGTAGGCAGGTCGGGCAGCACTCGTACAGTACGGTGCCTTGGTGATGTAAGAAGTAAAAAGTAAAGGTATCATAGTATGATAGAAAAAAGATAAACAAGAATCGAATGTAAAAAAATAATGATAATAAGGAAAATGCTAAAATGAAAGAAAAAAGAGGAGAGCGACGCCCGCAATAAATAAACAGAAAAAAGTGCCAAATCAGATCATCCATACACACAGGCTCCTGAAAAAAAACGAAACGCGTAAAAAGTTAAACAACATTCCATTCCGCGTAGACGCACCACCGAGCACTCCGGTCCGCCAGCACCAACGCCCTCCAAGACCCACGCTCGCCACACTTGATGATGGTCTCCCAGACCATGCCGTTGTCAGCGCCTATTGAGTCTGGCTTCTTCATCAACCGAAGGATTTTCCCGCTGGGTGTTTGGATCGCTAGCTTTGCTGGTTTTGGTGCGTTTCCTGGGGCGCTGGAAGGGGAGTCGGGAGGGCCGTCGCTGGGGTGTTGGCGGACGGCAAAGACGAAGGTGTTGTTCACTGCTAGCTTTGAGCACTGAGGCTGAGAGACGTATAAATCGTGACGCTGGGCGTGAGGGGTTGGATGTCGGACAAGGAAGTCGTAAGGGGGATTCTCGCCTGTGTGGATTATGGGCAAGGCGAGGGCTAGGGGGTGGGGGTTGTCTTTTATTGAGTGCTGTTGAGGAATAGTTAGTTGCGATCCTAAAGAGAGGAGATGGGGGGACTTACTATCAGCCCACGTTTCCCGGCATATATTTTCAACACACCCTGCCCTTCGTCGCCGGGCAGTACTGCCTTCACCCTGTACGTTTTGATCCTATTCTCCCAGGCGACTTGACATAAAGCCCGCTTTTTCACCACGTCTCCAGTATCGTAGATATCGCCGTCCTGGTCGGTTGCAAACCCTCTCACTTCAACCTCTGCAAAGCACTCTATATCAGCAGGAACGCTGAACTCGACTTGCGCAACCTCTAAATCTTCGATTCTGGTAAGGCTGGTGTCAAAGTTGATCATCTGGAGGCCGTGTTTGAAGAATGGTGGGCATGCGCATGGGAGCGCTAGCAAGTATGGCATGGGGAGAGCAGGGACGAGGTGCTGCTGTTCCATCATTATGGGGATATGCGTCCAGCAGAATTGACTCGGCTTGGTTAGGAACCAGAAGAAGTCTGCCTGTCCAAGGGGTGAGGGTGAGTACATCACTCGTCTTGGATGAGTGGGCGAGGCGAGGGAGCAATCCATGAATCGCCATTCTCCATCTACTAATACTGCGTTCCACCAATGATTGGGTCGCGGGCACATGTCCACGTCGAGGACCTCTCCGGGAGCTTTTAGATATCCTCTGATTGTCTCGCACGAAATCCCCACTGCGTTGCACATTCCGAGAACCACTGCGGCAACCTCCTCCGGGCTTCCTCGTTTTTGCGCTATCACCGTCCTTGTATCCAACTCATCACCCATCTCCCCGCTAAGGGGCCCACTAGGATGCTCCCAAGCTATCTTCTCCGAAACCCAAGTGAATATCGCGCGCAACCGCTGAACATCGCTCCGGTATGGGCGACAGACGTGATGATTTGCTAGACTCTCAGGTGTTGTAAAAGGTGGTGGGTTGCCAATGAACCTGGCAGACTTGTCTACCAAGCTTAAATTGGCAGCGTCAAAGTCAGCTGGTCGTTGCACTATTCCACCGTCCGCTGCTTCATCACCGTCCACATCGTCGTCCAGAGCATCCACTGGCCGAAGCACTACTTGATCCATTAGTTGTTGCCTTTCTTGTCGCTCTATCCGTTCGTTTCTGGAGAATGTGTTTGAGCGATTGACATCCCTTCTGACCTGTACCCAATCCTGACTCTGTTGCTGCGCAGCGGCCTTGCCGCCAGCAATTGAATTTATTCCATTAGGTATTGTTTTAGGAATTGGAAATGGAGTTGGGGAGTTTGCGACGCTTCTAGCGGATGCTGTGCTTGTCTTGGCGCTGTTTAATATTTTCTTAAGGAATCCCGTCTTCTTCGGCTTAGGGGCTGTGAGTCCTCCAAACACGCCAGCACCACCGGATGGAACTGCTTCCGAGGCAGCCCAGGTTTGACCTCTTCGTAACACATTGGGCGTCCCGCCATTTGCTGGCCGTACCCCCGGGCTTGGAGAAGGGGTTTCCGTTCTTCCAAAGTTGCTGAGACTGAATCGTTGCCCATGCCCTTCTATCACACTCATTGCCTTCAACTTTCGTCTTGCTAGGCTTCCCGCACTTGTCGCTGAAAATCCACCAGCACTGACACCGCTCATTATGCTTACGCTGGTTGCAGCTGTCGAAGTAGTTGTATTTGTGCTTGATGATTGGTGGGATGTGGTGGTCGATTTTATAGTTGTGTTTCTCGAAAGTGGTCTTGGGCGGACTAGCTTGGTTGGGCTCGGGCTTTTGCTACCTACGTCGTACATGGATTTTCTATTCTGGATTGAAGCATCACCGGTCCGTGGTCGGGTCGTTTCGCTGTAGGAAGGGTTTTTGGGCGGAGGAGCTGGCGGCACATCGTCATCGTCTGCACCGTATCGATCTGAAGACTGGAATCTCCGTGTCCGGTCCTCCACTCGTGAGGCAGGTCGACGGGGCCTATCCGGGTATACTATTCCCTCGTTCTCGTCATCGCCGTCAGGATAGCCATTCCGGTCTCCAATGCCCAACGATGTTTCAGGTCTTATGTAGCTTCTTCTTTTAGGGGAGGGATGGAACTGATCGGCGAAGGCTTCAGGAGACCAAGGGTCGTGATGGGGGGTCCGTGGCCGTTCATCGTGGCTTGCCATATGCTCCAAACTCTCCATAACATCCTCCATCGCATTGCGTAGTGGGCTTGGGGTATTTCCTAGAAGGCCAGGTGAATGGGCTCGATCGGCGGCAGGTGTCCGACGCCCGTCCTGAGGCAGTGAGGGAGAGCTTGCGCGCTGGTATCGGTGAGGGGGAGGTGCTGGTGGTGGGATATCATCTTGTGCGTGGCTGTGTCCGATGTATGGGCTGGGGGAGGCGGCACGTTGGTAGTTGGCGGGAGGCGCTCGAGAGTTGTAGCTCCCAGGCGCTGGAGAGACCGCCCTGTATGGGTTGGGGGAGGCGACCCTTTGATACGGATTCGGCGATGGAGCCCTCGAATGTCGCTGATATGGATTAGGGGAGACAGCCCTGTAGGGATTAGGAGACGCTGCTCTCGTATAAGGGTTAGGTGATGCTGCTCGGGAGTAACTTTGCTGATATTGATACGGACTCGGAGAAGGCGATCGGCCGCGATCTAAGTACTGATGAATAGGGGGTTGTGGCGAGGCTGCTCGAGAATAGGCACTAGGAGCAGGGGATGCCGCGCGAGAGATGCTTCCACCGTGAGGTGTCGGGCTAGAAGCACCATTCCTAGAAACTGGCCGTGACGGTGGAATAGGATCGTCAAGGACTTCGACAAAGTTCGAAGGAAACAACCCAACCTGCTTATTGCGCCTTAAACGCCCCATCCACCATTGCCCATCACCAGCGTTCAGGCATTCGATCAGATCACCTTCCACGAAACCTAGATCCCGTTTGGTCTGTTAAACGTCAGCATTGAAAAGGGCTTAAAGCGGTAAAGCTAAATTGAATACCTCTCCACCCCAAGAGTAAATGGCTTTACAAAGACAGGGGAACCTATTTGGCAAAGGCGGGCCTTCGCCGGGCATGGCTATAATGTTGTTTATGCAATAGTCGCAAAAGGCGCGGGCGAGTTGATGTGAGTGTTGAACGTTTCAAAGGGGTGGCGGCGGCGAATTGTAGACGGGTAGAGGACAAAAGGGAGAAGCAGTAATTGGGGAGGGAATTAAAGATCGTGAGGATTATAATTATTGAATATTTGTTTGTGGGTGGGAGCGACAAGGGATGGTTAGGGTTGATTGGGACTATAACTAGATAGCCAGAGCGGGCGACGGAGGGAGCTTTTTTGGAGGAGGTAAACAAAGGTTGCATACCAGAGAGGGACTTGGTTGCCATGGCAGCGGTTGTCAATAATTTTTGCCTACTGCAACAATGACTGCTGCGGCTGTGATACATGTCTTGGCCTGCGCCCCCTCTGGAGACCTCCCCCTCCTAGCGGCCAAAAGTCCTTCATCCAGCAGCCTGCTTCCTGTGCCCTGTCCGACAAGATGAGATGTGACCAACGTGGAGGATTTCACCAAACCTTTTTATTGTCCTCCCCGCTCTAGTCCCCTCACTTAAGTACACACTCGGGTACAGCTAGCAGAGAGCAAATGATAGGGCCGTCTGCATGGTTGGCACTATCAAATGTTTAGCTCTTATCCACTATACGATACCGGTAGTCGAGCAGGCGTCCACTTACACAGATAATAGTGCGCCCTTAGTCTTCCTTGATGTTGGTACTGAGCTTCGTGTCCCTGATATGGATGGAGGATGCATAGATGCGGTACCGTATTATGAAAGCCCACCGTCAGGGAACCCGAGGTAGTCATATATTCCCCTCCATAATATGTAGATTTCCCCACCAATTCCCCTTATCCGCCTCTCCCTCTGGCACACGGGTGCTCCCTCCTTTCCCCACACTGTGCTCGAACCTTTCAAAAAAAAAAAAAAACCTCTTATCCGATCAAATGGCTTCTTCCAAAGTTGATGGGAACACTGCCTTCTTTTATGGTGCTTGCTCCCTGCTGACCTAATTTCCTGTATTTCGCTCTGCCTAACTACCTCCCTACTGTTTTTCAGGCACTCTCATGGCTACCCCAGTTCTCTACAGGGTCGTTTATGGCACATTGACTCCTGAACCCTGGCAGAATGGTTCCCTTCGTATCCGCCCGGCCCTCTTGCCAACCTACTGTCGTTACCATGTGAAAGATGCCGACTATCCCGGCATTGTTCCGGATGGTGGAAAGTCAGTTCGCGGAACGTGTGTTGAAGGTCTCACACGAATGGATATCTGTCGCCTCGATACCTTTGAGGGAATGGAGTATACTAGAAAGATAGTTAATGTGAAAATTCTGGACAAGAGCGGTAAGGAAACGGGGGAGGGGAAAGAGGCAGCAACCTACGAGTGGACGGCCGGGAGAGGCAACTTGGAGGATCGAGAATGGGACTTTCAGCAGTTTGTCAGGGAAAAGCTCTCAGTGTGGGCCGGCGATCGAAGGGAGTATGAAGATGAAGGTGAGATCCACTCTGTCGGAAACATGTTCTTTTTTGCTCACTAACTTTTGGGCTGTTTAAGAGGTCGATGGGCTTGGTGGGCATTGGTGGGGAGATGCGTTTCAAGATGATGGTGCTGGGAGTAATGATGCTGGTGCAGGTACCTCTATGGCATAAGTTTCATGATGTAGGACATCTTAGGTTCCAAGATTTCTGAAGGAGTTGTGTTTCTATTTGGTGAACAAAAATGACATTCTTAGGAATTTAGTATCCGGTAGATTCAAGTGTCACAGGGCCCCAGCAGAAACGCATAGGATGAAATTCTGACCTTCCTCGCTTTATTCGGGCCGTTTGTATGGAACTTGGAATTGAACGAAGACCGATCAAAGTCAATGTGATCCTGACCATGTTGTATCAGAAGTGCCCACCCGAGCTCCGAGTTGTTGCCCATGGGACAAAATAATGATATTGCGGTTTTATCCATTTGTCTTGGCCCCCAAGTGATCATACAGTACTATCATAGTACTCGAGTAGAGGCAGCTCCAGCACTTTTGCCATTCACTCTCCGGACTCGGAGCCAGGTGGCTGCACCATGCAAAGCATTGCCCCAGATTGGAACGACCAACCAGTCAACAGAGCTGTATGATGGTTGATTTCCGGCAAAGAGATGCGTGCCTGCCAATCAGCGCTCCACGTCTTTTCTCCAAGCGATGGAAATACGGTGTTGCACCTATGAAATACTTGGACTCGAGTATTGTACGGTACTGTGCAGCACAGGAAGGGTGGCTCTCCCAGTAAGGGTACTGGCGTGGTTTGTTCACCTTGATCGTAGAACTTAGGAGGATATCCACAGAGAATTGCAATAGGGTATGGTAGGGTAAACAGGAAACGATTCCTTTTGGTCGCCATCTCCGTTTTTACCCTGGTTGCATAGCTCGGTTCATCGAAACTCTACGGCAGCTTGCTGTAGCTTCATAATTTTGCATTGTTAGGTATCGCGCCGAGGGACAGCAACCACAAACAAAGCTCCTACCCACTACCACCATCTCCCGGACGGCAATCCAGAAACAGAGAAAATTGTCAAGCACCCTACCTGTACTGCGCTTCACCCGGCCTTTTCCTTTATACACAATTCGTAGCCAAATACCTGTCGACCCTTCTATCCATGGGTGCTGGAGATAGTAAGCTCTCCTTCAAGAAGGGCGTCTTTCGTCTTGCCGAAGAACACGTAAGACAATCACTTACCGCTGCTACTTCGGTATTGTCTTGTCAGGATCAAGTAAGCGAACTGACCTCTCCCATTTACACACAGAATATACCGCCTCATGATCCGTACTGGCTTTCCTTCTGGGAGCTCCCTGAATCCGCCGAGGATGTCTTCACACTCTTCGCTGCCGCCGATATCCGTCGTACTCGCGACCACCACCTCGAAAACTTGGAGACGCTCATTCTGGTAGTTACCTCAAGGCTGTTCACCTTGAAGAACCATCCGTCGTTTCCTGATCCTGAGCTGGCCCCCGAGAAGCATGCATTGAATTGTATTCGAATACTGACGAGGATACTACCCTTTTTGTACGAAAAAGATGGATTGGAGGGTTGGGAGGAGAAGTTCTTTTGGGGTACAAGACGGAAGAGATCTAGGAAAGCATCGCTTTCTCGGGCGAAGGTCATCTTCGACGAAGCTCACCCTGATGAAGAATCTCGGCCACCGATGGCCGTAGAAGATATCGAGTCGGCTGTGCCATTGATGGAGGAATTGATAGATACCCTCATTGACCTACTCTTCTATTCGGGATTTACGTTGATGGAAAACCCCTCGTCTAAGGGGAAGGTTACATACGCCATTTGGCAAAGTGGTGTTGGGTGTAACACCCCGGTTGGGACTACAAAGGAACTGGAGTCCAACAAGATCGAAACATTGAGACTTCTTCTTGCAATCACATCCAAGGCAATGTTCATACCTGCAAGTCAGTTTTTCACCCGTTTACACCCGGGATCTTGTGATATTGACCGAGAGATGATAGATATATTGCCAGTGAGAGGAACAAGAGCCTTAACCTATATAGCAACTAGTGCGGACAAGAAGGTTGTCCTCTTGACTTTATGCTCGCTATTGAATACAGTTGGTGGCTTCAACTCCCCACCTGAAGAGATATGTAGCTTACTCCTAGTTTTCAGACCTTAAAATACAACCCCGCTAGTTGGAGAGTTCCTTATGATCATGTCGTATTTTCGGACCCTCGGCAAGTTCTTGTAACCTACTGTCTGCAACTGCTTCTTGTTCTCCTGTTATACCCCGTCCCGGAGGGCAGGCCAGATGAACCTCCGCTTAAGAACAACTATCGCCATTATTTGGGAAGACTTCACAGAACTCAGGACTTTCAATTCTTGGTTGACGGAATGACCCGTGTCCTAAATCAACCGGTGAGCAGCACATGCTTTGGAGGAGAATCTCTAGTGCTAATACCCGGAGAAGATCCAGGCTACTGCGTCGTATCTCCCCGGTAGTCAGAAGACTATCCAATGGGCTCCGGAAATGTTAATGCTCTTTTGGGAGAGTTTGCAGTGTAATAAGGTATGCTTTCCCTGCTGTCAATCACCTGGGTTCTCCACCTAACACCAATTTAGCGGTTCAGAAGATTTATTGTCGAAACAGATCGAGTCCATGACTTTGTGATTTTGATCATTTACTATGCTTTGGAGCATAGATTGGACCCTTCAAAGTCTGGGGTCGTCAGGATGTGTGTTTTTGTTCTGCAAACTTTGTCTACGGAGCCGAAATTTGGGATGAGTCTCAACAAGCATTTCGAGGGACAAAACACATTACCGTCCAGTGTTAGGATCCCCTCCTTTAGTGGAACTTATGCAGATTACCTGATAATTGTAAGGTATCCTTTCCAAAGCGCACAGTGTCCCCCTAACAGGTGGGTAGTCCATATATAGTTTGATCACAGGCAGCAAGGGTAGGCTTGGTGCTGTATACCCTGCGTTACTAGCAATTATTGCGAACGTTGCTCCTTATATCAAGCCTCTCTCCGCGGCAGCTAGCACAAAGCTTGTGCAACTATTTGCTTCGATGTCAGCGCCAGCCTTCCTGCTAGCGAATGAGACAAACCACGCATTGTTACACTCTCTGCTGGAGTCAATGAATTCCATCATTGAGCACAACTACTCAGGTAAAATTCATCCAAGTTTACCGTTGTTAGGTCTAATTCTCGGCTATAGAGAACGCAAACTTTGTTTATGCCATCTTAAGGGCTCACAAAAGATTCGAGGCGTTGAGAAACTTTACTCTCGAGAGCGGGCAAGAGGAAATTGACCGCCAGAAGAGGCAAAAGAAGGATCGAGGAGAACCTCAGGACAGCTCGGCGAAAAACTCAATGAGTCAGGATGATTTGGCCTCACCTGCTGAAGAGCGGAAGCCAATGGCTGGGCCAGAGTCGCCAGTCCCGCCTAGCCAATTTGAAATTGGCGATGAGGAGGACTCGGACGAGGAAGGCAGGTCTAAGACCCAACCTCCCGCCTCTGTCGGGACTCCAACGTCTGCTCGGTCGCCTACCCTTCCGTCCCGCACACCCTCCATATCGTCATCCGCTGAGGATGCTGTCCCTATACAGCTACGAGCAATGTCGGAGAAAGCTAGGGGCAAACTTCCAGAAGGCGCTTTTCAGAGACAGGCCAGTACCACGAGTCTAGCGAGCCATGTCAGCGTTTCTGCAACAGTGACATCGTTGAATGGGTTCACGCCTTCAACAACATGGGTACGTGCTATCTCAGATCTTACGAGTGACGAATGGTATCCTAATATCTGACAGATCGAGTCGTGGCTTCCTCATCTGCCACTTCACACTATCCTTGTACTCATCCAACAGTTACAACCTCAGCTGCGTGAGGTTCTCGCACGTAATCATGGGGAACCTAATGCCACATTAGCCCTTGAATGTATAAGGACTACGGAGATTCACGGAATCGAGCCCTCGTTAGTCAAAACTCATATGTTCGAATGGAGCCCTTTGGCACTGGGCTGGTACGAGTCATTACTCTGGGGATTCGTTTTTGTTGCAGAGAGGCATGTTTCGAAGGGCACTGTTGGTGTATGGAATGGGACCGCGGTGAAACTATTCAGAGTCCAAGAGACTGCCCCGGAAGGGCCGAGTCTGCTAGCGCCCCGAGGCGGTGTAGATGCAATCGGAACTAATCTAATTGAGAGGCTGGGGGGTGCGAGCTTAGGAAGAGGGCAGCGGCAGCGCAATTCTAGCGATAGCATGACTAGTGGGAATAGGGAAAGACATGCGGTCGTGTGACTGGTAGATGTTTGTTCTGAATCATAAAACCTTTGCTTTTTGGTGTTAGGGACTGTAGCTGTGTTAGTGAATTAAGTGGGTGATTCCTCCAAATCAGGGAGGGGGTGAAAGCGTAGACGAGTGATACCGGGTGAAGTCGTGGTCAGGAAAATATAGCTTGAAGCTGTTCTGGAGCTGGTCGTGGGCTCACAGCGTCACTGAGAGCGCAAGGAGCGTGTCGATCACAACCAATGAAACCATTCATAACCCGATGAGTGTTTCAGGGAATATCTCATGTTTTTGTATGCTAGAGTAGCGAACCAAGTACCCGAGAAGCTCAACCCGTGATCTTTTTTTCCCGTTGGAGCGATTAGCACTCTTTGGGCCCCACGATCACGACCCTCAAATCGCTCCATCAGCCGCGACCTCGTTATCCAACGAGAAGACTGTCACTAACATGTCGGATTCGCCATCTCAAGAGCGGGGTGAGTCCTTCGACTCTCCTCAACCTTACAAAATTCACGTAGGAAGACTTCTTTCCACCCCCTCCCCTCATCACGCGTTTATCTCCCATTCGCTAAGGACGCCAACGCTAATTTCAACTCTATTGAACAAACGCAGGTCGCGTCCAAATACCTCGACCTGACTACTCAGAAGTTCGATATAGCCCGTCTTCCGAATGACTTTGGACAACCTGAGGGTGAAGAATGGGCCGATGGGACCCCCAAGCGAGTTGTCGAGGAGCTGATTGACCATTGTAATCACACCTTTACCCTACCATGCCTTCCTCTTATTTCCCCTTGCCCTGCGTTTCTAGTCCATCAATTTGGATATCATACCACAAAAGTGCTACAGCCGGGTTTGTTAACTCAGTACAGGGCAGGAACGCTTCGACTGGCGTAAGCAGGAAGCTGCACTGAATCGGTTACCAAACTTCAGGGTTCCAATTGAAGTCGAGGGGTTCGGGACGCTACGCATTCATTTCCTATGGCAGAGGAGTCCCAGGCCGGATGCCATTCCACTGGTCATGGTGCACGGGTGGCCAGGCAGCTTCTGGGAGTTTTCGAAAATGATTGGGCCATTGGCCAGTCCACCAGATACGAGTATGCCCGCGTTTAATGTCGTTGTTCCTTCGTATGTGTCACTCGTTCCGCACTTTAGGGCATGGTGGGGGAGGAGGAGAGGTACCTAACGATAACAAATTACCTATAGCCTGCCCGGCTACGCATTCTCCGACGGTCCCAAAAAACCCGGCTTTGGAGCGAAAAAGATGGCCGAAACCTTGAACAAACTTATGAAGAAGCTCGGGTATGAGCTTTATGGTAATCCTTTTCTATTAACCTAGTATATATATCGTGAGGCAGAACTAGAAGCTCATGGGTACCCTGCGTGGGATTCAAACAGTCGCTCAAGGCGGAGACTGGGGCTATTTAATCTGCCGTTACCTCGCCTTCCAATACCCCAAAAGCGTCCGGGCAATCCACGTCAATTATCTCCATGTGAAACCACCAACACTATCCTTCCACCCGATCAAGTACTTGAAGCTCTCCCTAGCGATGGCCTCAAACGGGAGGTTTCCGGGGACGTACACGCTCCAGGAAGTTACAGGATTGAAGAGGACGAGGAAGTTCTACGCTGATGAGACAGGGTATTACAATATCCATAGGACGAAGCCAATGACACTGGCCTACGGATTGACAGATTCTCCGGTTGGATTGTTAGCATGGATGAGGGAGAAGCTGCATTCTTGGACTGACAATGTTTACCCCACCCCCAGCATTCTACCACATGCTGCTCGCTTACTAACTCACTACCCAACCATCCGCTCAGTACCCGTGGACAAACGACGAAGTTCTAACCTGGTTCATGCTATACTGGACCCCCGGCCCACACCAGGGTACTAGACTATACAAAGAAGCCTCACGCGAGATCGAGGAGGGAACATCAAAATGGAGCAGTGTCCCACTAGGCTATAGCAGCTTCCCAAAGGAGATCATAATGCTGCCGAGCGATTGGGCGAATATGCTGCACCCTCTCAAGTTCTGTAGAAAACACAATTCGGGGGGGCACTTTGCTTCTTGGGAGAGGTATGTTTTACACCTCCTTCTTTTTAGTACGAAACCACGGGGGCGGATTTGTTGACGTGAAGGGCTGGGTATAGGCCGGTGGAACTCACCAACGACGTTCGGGACTTTTTTAAAAAGATTGTGGGGAAGGATAAGGTTCTGCAGTCACATATTCAACAACAGCATTCCATGGCTGGCAGCAACGGTATTGCAAGGGCAAATGCGAGTACGAGCGCGCCGGCTGGAATAGAGCTGCCGTAAACGGAAGGAGCGGAATCTGCGGGTCTCATCGGTTTAAGAGATAATACTCAAAATATAGGAAAACAGAAACTATGGCATTACCCTCTTCATCACTCTCCCAGAGAACAAATACGATAGGCTGCACTACGGTACAGGGGGTTGTGGGAGAGTCTGTCGAACTCTTGGCAGCAAATCGCATACTAAACCCTGCCAAGAGTTCGACAGACTTTCCCACAACCCCCGGTATAACAGCAAAAACGTAGAGGGGGGAAATGTGAATAATATGGGGTATTCGCGATACCTACCCAATTTCAACCCTCCGAAAAGAGGGGAAAAAACAGAACAACGGAGCGCCTCAAACCCCATTCGTCGCCGTGGCTCAGTAGCTTTGCCAAGCAAATATTGTGAAATATCGAGTGCACGCCTGTATACGAGCGAGGAAGTTTTTTCCGATGCCCTTGGATCAGCAAGTCATGGCGCTCAGGTTGCTCAGCCCCGGTTGCATTTCGCTGTATCAAGTGGTTTACATTCTTTCATTTCTGAACTGTACTCAGAATTAACTGAAGGTTTTACCATTGCTTGAAAGTTAGTATTTTCATGTTTGTTAAGATAATTTCCCCAGCAACTGCTTATCAACCATCTCTCTATCTTTGACAAGATGTGCTATAAGAGAACGAAGTGTCAGGAGACTCTGTAAATAACTGGAGGATATTTTTGAGATAATATACATAATGTAGCCATTAGGTGGTTTTTGGAAAGTTTTCTGCACAGGTTTGCAAGAGGAACTTGGATAAGACACTCTTCAAAAAGGGCGATTTTTAGTCCAAAAGGTGTTCAATCACCAAAACCTTTGTTAGGACTTTACCTTGCACGATTACTTGGAGTTTCAGAGTGCGACTGTGGTTCTAAGTTGCATAAATCATCACACACAAGGTCTAACTCATTTCTTCACATTGATGATCACCCGTCTATTGGGTATTTATTCGTACAGCATTCTCGGACTAAATATTCCTACCATAAAGCATGCCTGCAAATAATATCCGTAAAAAAGAATCAACAATGGAACCCGACAAACCCAAAGTTACAACCACCATTATTGACACTCAGCTTCCTACAAAACCCTCATCTCCCTCACCTCCCCCCTCTCCACCATCTCAACTTCCCTCCTCCTAACCCCCTCCTCCACCCCCCCCCCACCACCAAACATCCAAAACTGCACGCCCAAATACACATCGAGCGTGAACTGCACACCAGCGCAGAGCTTGAACTGTACACCAACGTGCTGGGCCGAGAAAAAGTATAGAATCTTCATTACGTCGCCAAGCAGCCAGCTGGCCAGTACACTGAGCCGGAAGCCATCGCACGAACGGCTCCTCTGGTTTGAGAGCACTTGGGGTATTGGCAACGTGGCTTCAACGCCCAGGGCTAGGTACCCAACCATGTCGATGAAGAGTTGGCTGGAGCCGAGAAGCAGGTGTAGGGCTAGTGTCGTTAGGGTGAAGTAGAGGAGGAAGGACCAGTATGGTTTTTGCGTGGGCCATTGCCAGAAGTTGTAGGGCCGTGGGCTTGGTGGGTATGGTGGGAAGGGCGGGGAGTGGGAGGTGGAGGTTGGAGAGGTGGTGGGTGTTGGGGGCAGGAGTGGAAGGTGAGAGGGTGGGCGGCAGTCAAGGGCGACTTTTAGGAGGAGGAGTTGGACGAATATCATTATTATGCCTGGAAGCTCTTTAGCTTAGTTGTGTCTGTTCCCCTGTTTGTGAAGGGGGAAGGACTTTGTATCAAGAGACTTGTTTCAAAATCTGCCCCGAGCCAGTAGAAGCACCGGAGTATAGACGCTATGAGCATTATCAAGGGTGTCTGCCAAATGGGAAAGCCCACCGCCACCATTAGCTCATTCTTTGCGTATCGCATTGCGGGGATCTAGATCAACTCATCCAACATACATCCAGCGAAAAGCCTCGAGAGGACTTTGTGATGTGTATATTCCGGATCTAGGCATTTGCTCTCAAAATCAGTCCTCCCTACTCCCAACCCCACCTCTATCTTCATTATGTCATCGCCCCGTACCTGATCCGCATAACTGGTGAGCGGACTCGTGATAATACTGTTTTCTCATCGTTAGTCCTTCTCACACCTGGGTTTTGGGGGAGAAGAAAGGAAAACATACAACAACGGCGCAACATACGACACTAAAGCTCCAAAAACTCCCATGCCGCTTTGCTATGTACTACGTATTATCTCTTCCCTCTTGCCGCCAAACGCCGAATGTATAAATGAAGGTCGTAAATGGGAACCAAAAAAAAACACGTGCTGAAAGGAGTGCGTTCCTAAACCCTAACCAAGATACAGAGGGAAGAAAAGATGTGGCAAAGGGAATGGGGGTAGAGGGGGGGAAGCAAGGAGGGGAAAAGCCAACTAATGGGGGATCTTCAGGGCATTCCCGGTCCGGGTGTGGCCTACCGGGATGATGATATTAGTGAAGGTGGTTGGTTGGTCAGCGGGCCCCGGCAGGATTTTGCGTTGACGAAGCTTACCCCCGTGAATGGAGAGGATAACGCTCGACCCTATGGGGAACTAACCGTGCCAAGGTTCCTGCCGATTGTGTAACAGCAAGCAGTTGCAAATCTTGCAGTCCGTCTTCGACGTGCCTCCCAGCTCAACGTCACATTCAGCTCAACGTCATATTTTTCCCAATATCGAGATTTTGCACTAGCTGCAGGCACTCCGCGGGAGCGAATTGTAAACCAAGTGCAAGATAGAAAAAGAGTGAGGTTTTGCAGCTGTTGCCTCCTGCACTTCAATTTCTTAGCAAGCATGATTATTCTCCATCATAGTGAGAGATTGTTCGGTGTATTCTTATTTATTTATTTCATATTTATTTTAAGCACTTTTTCCATTTTGGGATTTTGACTATCTAAGGTACTACATTGTTCGGTGTAAATTTATTTGAGTAGGGTTTTGGTTATGGCATTGAAATCCTCCAATCATATCATTTGTTTACCCGCCAAATTCAAGGTGAAGTGCGTGTAGAAGGCTGCACTCAAGGAGTGTGTGCAAGCCAGCGCACGTCCTGTCTGTACTACAGTAACCTTACCCAGGTTGTTACTGTGGCAACTGGAGTGTGTTCGGCCGTGCAAAATCTCGATAATAAGTATAGGTAAACTACATTTTCTCAACCACACTAAGTTGTTTAACTGCTAATTGCTTTCGTTCTTCTTCTAGCCTATCTAAGCTTTTTAAAGATTGGTTTCCATATTTTTTTCCACTCCTGAATGGCCCTTTTCTTGAGGCGCTCAATCTCCCTTGTTGCCTTCTCAACAGTCTTTGAAGCATTCTTCTCCTGCCTCTTTGATGCAATTGCTTGTGCTTCATGTGTATAAAGGACACCACCGCTTTGGACTGACCTCCGTGAATGCTTTTGGCTGGTTGAGCGGACAGGTTGAGCTGTTGGGGTGTTTTGGAAGTCTTGAGATACATTAGCTCAAGTACCAGGGTGAGTAAGACTTCCTTTAATGAACTGATCTAAATTTACTTTGAAGATTAGTGACCCTGGATCTGAATCCTGCAGGTACTCAGCTTGAGATTTAAGAGATGGTACAGTATAAGGAGTAGAAATTGGAGGTGCTTGAGAAAGAGATAGGGTTGAAGTTACTGGGCGGTCAGAAGTAGGTGTGTTGAACTGAAGAAGGCGGTTCAAAACCACAGTTGGGCAGTAAGGCAGAAGGCCCGTCTTGCGAAAGAAAGAGTTAATAGTTGTCAGTTTAAATGCCAGAGATCGAATAGAGATAATTGCAGACAAGAATTCAAGCTTGTTGAAGTCTGTGCACCTGGTTCTAGTCGCATAATCAATCGCTTGAGCATGAAAGTGCTTAACTGACTGGAAGACGATGACATTGATGGGCTGGAGTAAGTGTGTTGTATGTGGTGGGAGACAGAAGGGAATAATATATTTCTTGTTGCATAAGGAAATAAACTCTCGTGTGCAGTAGGAGCCATGCCCATCGAGGAGGAGAAGGCGAGAGACACTAACCTGCCGGCGAGCCGAGAACTTATCGAAGTGAGACAGCAATTTCAAGCAACCTTCATTATTTGAGTAGCTAGTATCTGACATGGCGAGTAAGACATCATCTTCTAAGCTGGCTTTTTGTTGTCCAATCTTCCAAATGTAGAGTTCCAAGAAGAATAAGCAAGGGCGGCAGAACTATACTATTTCCGTCTATTAAATCATGAGGTTACAAATTCCATCAGCAAAAAAACCTTTTTCAATGGATGTATCGAGCCTACGTCCGGACGAAGCCAGTCCGGTCTTTGCCTCCCATCCTGCTGGATCTCCTGAGCCCTCTTTGCCTTTGATCTATTGCGTCTGGTGTGCCCTGACGCCCCACTTTCCCTCCAAAGCGTCCGACGGGCGCCTTGCGACCCCACCCCCTCCCAGCGCCTTCCTGTTGTATCCGCCCCATTATCTTCTCGTCTACAGGCCTTCTGCCTACTCTTACCAACTGCGCGCATCCAGCGGCCCTCCCAGATGCCCTCTCACCTCTACCGACCTAGATCTGTCCGCTCCCGTCCGCTGACATTCTACGTTGCGCTTTTCTTAGCACGCGCCCTACAGTCACTTCTATAATTCCCTTACTGTTCACAAGACACCCGGCGCGGCCGCGATGGAGACCCCCTACTTTGGTTGGCTTCGCCACAGGAGAGAATAAATTGGTATTATTAATCATCCGCAGAACTCACGCAGCCGAGTTGAAGCCGGACACTTTCTAAGGGAATATCTCCCTTAAGTTGCCGGCTTCAACTCGGCCGGCTACTCAATTCACCCCATTTAAAATATTCCCTTAAACGCCCGCAGATCGTATATTACTCACGCGGCCAAGTTGAAGCCGGACACTCAATATGGGAACTGCCATCTTAAGTGTACGGCTTCAACTTGGCCGCATATTCATGCAGAACAATTCAACCTATTTAAAATATTCCCTTAAACGTCCGTGGATTGTGTAGTACCCCGGGCGGCCGAGGTGAAGCCGGACACTCAATATGGGCACTGCTATCTTAAGTGTACGGCTTCAACTTGGCCGCATATTCATGCAAAACAACTCAACCTATTTAAAATATTCCTTTAAACGCCAGCGGATTGTGTAGTACTCCCGCGGCTGAGTTGAAGCCGGACACTCAATATGAGAACTGCCACCTTAAGTGCCCAGCCTTAACTCGTATAAATACTGTACATAATTGGATAGAATAATTTAATATATTACATTAAACGTCCGCAGATCAATCCTGTGATTCACTATCCATTGCCTCTCCCCGCTAGGAACTACCTGCGCCTGTCCGATCACTGCCCCGATACTGACTATTCGCATGTCTCGACCATTGACTTGCCGGCCGACTCAAATATGTCCGCTCGCGATGTGAAATCTGCCACTATTGACCGGATCGAGTATGCAAACCAATGCCAACCGATGGACAGCTCCCGCCTCACTGAGAATATTTCTTATCTTGAAAAGTGCTAGCAACCGAGCCACTACCCGTTCTCGTATATATCCATAGTGCGCTTCCCCACCAGTCTGGACCCATACCCAATCGTTTCTGGAGCCACCGTTATGGAATGCCATTGTTCCAGTGCAGCGGGCCCGGTGGATCTGGAACCTGTCAGTTTCCTGAAAGTCGGCGACTGGAATTTCAAGCTGAGCAAATCCTTTTACAGAGAGTAACCCTAAGTCGGTGGGGTCAGCTGGCAACCGCCCGTCATCCGGAGCAGTCAGCCTAGTAAAACGTAGTATTTCCTGCCTCATGTCGGAATGATGGATATTGAGGGTGGCGCATAGTTCGGTCAGCGTGCTGGAGTTCTTGATATGGCCTTTGAGAACCTGGCGAGGCGTACTGTGACTTGAAAAAGCCGGCATTTCCATCCCACTATCTTCAGCCACGATCACACCTTTAACTTTCGAAAGTGCTTCTATAGTCTGCGACCTCATTCCTACGGCATGTTGGCGGCCATCTTGCGACAAGATCAGCCGGGCGGCGTCATTCTTGTTTGACCTGCGGTATCCATCTTTAATCTGATCCTTATGTGCTAGTTCACCGATCTCTGTAGAATACATCGATATGGATCCAAAACGCCATGCGTGGGAGGCAAAGTGAGTCAGGTAGTGCATCTTGATAAAGTTGAAGTGGTTCTCACGCCGTATCAAATCCGCCCGCGGATTGCACCTTTCAACCCTTTCTTGATCAGCCTGTCGACAGCAATTAGCGATAGTTCTATGGTGGACATCTTTAGCACGCTGATCCGCCATCAGTTCTATTAGCTCCCGATCCTGGCGATCTGCTCGGGTGCGAGTAGCCTTCAAGGTACGAAACTCGAGAAAAATGTCCTTTGTCCGGTGAAATGTCTGCCGGTAGCTTTCCATGTAGGCAAGTGTATCTGGTGTATGACTCCGATATTGAGCCATGAGAGAGAAATCAACTAACGCGCTAACACACTTCAAAGCGCGCTTGAAATGATGATACTGAGAACTGTCCGGATTTCGCAATGTGGACGCCAATACGGCTGAAATACAACGGCCGAGATTGCGCATCTCCTTTTCCTGCCATTGTGTGATTTCGTGATAGGCCTTTTTCGGTATGCTGAATCCCAGTTAAGGAGGAATTTCTTTCCAAGCATCTTCGAACGCCTGTTGTCATTTATGCTTTTTCAGGAATCCTTCCACCCACTCCATTATATATTTGAATAAGCCAAGGTAGATGTTGTGCAAGAGGTCCGGCTTATGTAGGTCTGTGGGCTTACACGATCCAGTCCAATGAATACATTGTTTCCTATTTTGACGCCCAACCGCTGAATGTATTGGGCAATGCGGGCCGCTTTTGCCGGCTCATGCCTCAAGGCTTTCTCCCTATATCGCATCTAGTCGCGGGTCTCATATATCCGCCACGGATCCCCACCGAGCTCCTCCGAGGGAACCTCACACTTTAGGCATGACTTACTGCCTATTCCTTGCAAGGCTGCATGCTCAGCATGATCCGTGATCCAGGCTGACAAAATGGGAAAACAAAGGCGTGTTTTGCCGTCCGCACAATCGATTACTGTTCCTTCTTGGGTAACCGGCTGTAATGGTACCAGGACAAGATCGAAGACAGCCCGCAGGGTATCCGCATTTGTCTGCCGCTGGCCTTCGTTGGCACGGGCTGATTCGCCAGTAAACTTTGGCAGTACTGGAAGCAATGCCAGAAGCAGGATTGGCATCCTGGCAGGGCTGTTTCTCGTCCGCGAAAGGATATTGCCGATCGTCATGTATACTGGCCAGGCTTTCTTATCTCCTGAGAAATTGGTAAGGTGCGTGTGGTCAGACAATCCGATAATGGAAACCACTGTTGACCCGGCGGGCAAAGTTTTCTACCAAGGAATGGAATGGGCTGTTAGCACCAATCCGCTGTATGCATCTCAGAATATAATTGCTCCCCACTCAAATCATATTCTCGAATAGGTGCGTAAACTATATCTGAGCTATACTCGACCTGGTGGATCAGGTAGCGGACACAGTCAATAATATTTCGATAATAGAAAGTTGTTGCATGTTGACCATCATCAATACTGGCTTCCGCCCACACCAAGTATTCACGAATTGGGTCCAGTACGTCGAGGTGTTGTCGCAAGGTATAGGCGGACCGGAATGATCTGCTATCTGTACCTGCCAAACCTTGGGCAAAGTACGCATCAATCAGCGACTTGGCTACCTTGCTCCAGACAAACCAGCTCGCCGGGTTAAAGTCGTCTTCAGATGAGAAAGGGCTCCAAGGGTCATCGGTCATGGCCTTGTTGAGCTCTGTATAGCCAGCAACTTCGCCGAGAGGTCTGCCGGCACCGGGAATAGTTTCTTGACCCGAAGAGCACGCACGGACTGGTGGGCCCGGGTGGGAGACGTATTGTGTGTCTGAATCGTTGTAAATATCATCTATCTCACCACTTGCTGTATGGATATCGGCGATCGCGAGCCCGGGATCAGATTCGTAGTCAGAGTCGGTCATGTTTTCAAGTTCATCACGAACAAAAGTAGGTCATGCCGCGGAGGAGGCCGCGTCCGCAATCGCATTGAGGGATAGAACGATATCAAGATGCATTGTGTGAAGGTGTTTTTCGTATGCAGCGGCTTGTTGATAACGTCGCCTGCAATAA